>Ga0207114_1086_pt1 | contig 27814 bp, 23 predicted proteins | sample Alteio_BWMinHeat_70_FD_153560 | JGI IMG/M metagenome (GOLD analysis project Ga0207114, IMG submission 153560) | Enriched cells from forest soil in Barre Woods Harvard Forest LTER site, Petersham, Massachusetts, United States -... | ecosystem: Environmental > Terrestrial > Soil > Temperate forest >... | reverse complement strand
GAAATGGGAGGAACAAACTTTCAGCGCGTTTTCCCTCATACTCCTGCTCCGGAAACACCCCTGAACAAATACGGACAGAGGAATGTAGATCTTTCCCTCACCTATTCCTTCAAGTATTCGGCCCAGGTGAATCTTACGAAGATTGTGAACATGTTCGAAGATCTGGGACTTTTTGAATACGTGGAGCCTATGCCTCTTCCCAAGACTTGTGGCACTTCAAATGATCCCTACGCCATCAGCGGAACAACCTCCGGTCACCAATACCACCTCTTTACCATTAATGCCGCAGGAGCCGGAACTACCGGATGGGATATATCCAAAGGCGATACAAACGTCGTAATCGGTATTACCGATACCGGTACCGAGCCTACTCACCCCGACCTGAATGCCAATATCAAACGCAACATGGGCGAAATTCCCAATAACGGAATAGACGATGATCACGACGGATACATCGACAACTACATGGGTTGGGATCTTGGAATGAATGACAATGATCCTACCTGGCAGGGCAGTTACCATGGAGTTCACGTAAGCGGAATTGCCGATGGAGTAACAAACAACTCTCTGGGTATTGCGGGCGTGGCTTACAATTGTAAATTCCTTCCTGTTAAAATTGCAGATGCCTCCGGTACTTTAACCATGTCTTATCAGGGCATTACTTATGCCGCCGATCATGGAGTAAAAGTCATCAACTGCTCCTGGGGTGGAACCTTTGGTGGAAGCTACGGTCAAAGCGTTATTGATTATGCTAGCATCAACAAGGACGTGCTGGTAGTTGCCGCCTGTGGTAACAACGGCATCGATCAGGATTTCTATCCGGCCTCTTTCGATAAGGTGCTTAGTATTGCTGCCACTTCCAACGGAGATGCCAAAGCCGGCTTCTCCAACTACAACTACAACGTAGGGGTTTCTGCTCCCGGAAACAATATCTATTCCACTTATAACGGAACCGGCTATGGCTTTATGAGCGGAACCTCCATGGCCTCTCCCTGCGCTGCAGGTGTTTGTGCCGTGGTAAGATCTTTTTACCCAACTTACAGCGCCACGCAAACAGCAGCCCGGGTAAAGCAAACGGCTTTTAATATTTACAGTATTGGTCCCAATGCAACCTATGTCAACAAACTGGGAACGGGACGTGTGGATTTGTATGCCGCTCTGACCGCGCCGGTAGGGCCCTGGATAGTGGATACAGCTCGCCAGGTGACAGATAATAATGACCAGATTTACAATGTAGGGGATACGCTCCGTATCGGGGCAACTTACCTGAACACCCTGGGACCAACAACTAACCTCACCGCTACCCTTTCCAGTACTTCGCCTTATGTTCAGATACTGATGCCTTCCGTTAACCTGGGTGTCATCAATACCATGGCTACGAAGAACAACTATGCCAATGTTTTCAAGGCAAAGCTTGTCGGGAATCCTCCTCTCAACCAGAGTATCGATTTTAAGATTACTTATAACGATGGAACATACACTTCGTCCCAATTCTTTTCCGAAATTATCAATGTGGATTACATCAATATTGGCATCAACGATGTGGCCCTTACTGTTACCAGCAAAAGCCTTGTAGGGTTTAACGACAATCCCAACCAGACACAAGGTCTCGGGTTTCAGTATATGAGCTACGGCAACATTATGTACGAAGGTGGTTTGATGATCGGAACTTCTCAGGCTAAAGTGTCAAGCAATGTTCGTGGCAATCCCAATCCTCCTGTCGACTTCCTGGATGTGCAAAGGGTAGTGCAGGTTCCTGCCGTGGTTTCAAATTTTGATGCTACCGGTATGTTTAACGACGCCGGCTCTACCACCCCCTTGAATATACGTGTGGTACAGAAAGATTATGCATGGACCACTGCGGGCAACCGTAAGTTTGTGATGCTTCAGTTCTATATCAAGAACATGCGTACCGACTCGGCTCTGACAAACCTCTATGCAGGTATCTTTGCCGACTACGACATAACCGCTGCCACGGCTTCCCAGAACAAGGGAAATTTTGACGCCACCAACCGCATGGGTTATTGCTACAGTACGGTTGCTCCTACCATTTATGGAGGAACCAAACTCCTGTCCCACACCGGACCCGTAACCCATTATGCCATCGATAACATGGCCGGTGGAGGAGGGGGAATAGATATTTCCGCCGGATTCTCCGATGCCAATAAATACCTGACCATGTCAACCAATAAGGTTGTTTCAGGTGCAGGTTCTCCTGCCGGTAACGATGTGTGCGATGTAACCAGCTCCGGACCATTCACCATACCCCCCGGCGATTCTATTCAGGTAGCCTTTGCCATTATTGCCGGAGACAGCCTGGGTGATATTCAGACCAGTGCCATCAACGCACAGATCCTGTATGACAACGCTCCTTTCGCAGTAAACGAAAAACCCGTGGAATTTGGCTCCATGAGCGCCTATCCGAACCCTGCTGCCGGAAACACGGTGATTGATGTGACGCTTGCGTCAGATATGAAGACTGACCTGAGTGTATATGATATCAATGGAAAGCTGGTTGCTACGCTTCAGCATGGAGAACTGCGCATGGGAGAACACCGCTTCTCTCTGAGCCTGTCTGGTCTTGCCTCAGGCGTATATTCTTACAAGCTTACAACCGACCAGGGTGTGATCACCAGAAGGCTGGTAGTGACCAAATAAGGAAGTTATCAGATTAAAAAGAAAACGGGCGGAATTTCTGCCCGTTTTTCTTTTTACTTACCGGTTCTAATGTGTATTTTTGTCATACCTAAAAAAAAGATTATGGACTTAAGCGGAGTTATTTCAATATCAGGAATGCCTGGCCTTCACAAAGTGATTGCCCAAACCAAGAACGGAGTGATTGTAGAATCACTGGCCGATAAAAAACGTTTCCCTGCCTATTCCAGCAGCCGGATCAGCGCACTGGAAGATATCAGCATCTACACCACCGGCGACGATATGCCCCTGAAAGAGGCGCTTCAAAAGGTTTTCGACAAGGAAAAAGGCGGACCAGCCCCCGATCATAAAGCAGCAGATGCAGAGCTGCTCAAATATTTCGGAACAGCAGTTCCCGAATTTGACAAGGATCGTGTGCATACTTCCGATGTTCGTAAACTCATCAACTGGTACAACATTCTCCAGAAAACAGATCTGCTTACCAAGGAACCTGCTGCAGCTGAAGCCGATCATGCCGACATTCCCAAGGTGGGAGCGGATGCTGAGAAGCCAAAGCCTACTACCAAAAAGTCGGCCCCTGCCGGCGGGAAGAAGCTGATGAAGACAGATGCTCCTAAAGTAAAGATCGTGACTGCCCGTAAATCGGGTACCGCCTGAGCGCCGGTAACCCATGACGACTATTTCTGGAGTTAAGCTGCCCCAAAGGAAGGACAGAACCTTCCTTCCAAACGATTTCAGCATCTCCACTTGGGAGCTGATAGAACCCTATTTTGTCCAACTGGAACAACGTCCTCTTCCCGGAAAGGAAGATCTGGTGCGTTGGCTCATGGATCTGGATGAACTCCAGTCTGTATTTCTGGAATCACAAGCCTGGAGATACATACAGATGACCGGGAATATGGCCAATGCCGCGTATGAGGAAGCATTTAATTTTTTTGCCTCCTCTCTCGAACCCAAGGCGGCTCCTTACTTCAATAACTACCGTAAGCTGCTCCTGGCTTCCCCCTTCTCCGGTAAACTCGAAAAAGAAACATTCGGTATTTTTTTAAGATCGGTAAAACGGGAGCTGGAATTGTACCGGGAAGAAAATATTCCCCTGCTTACGCAAATCGATGTGATGGGTCAGGAGTACGCCCGCATTGTCGGAGCCATCACCGTGGTGATTCGAGACAAGGAGATGACCCTCCAGCAGGCATCCAACTTATTCAAGAGTACCGATCGTACGGTTCGGGAACAAACGTACAGACAGATCCGTGAGTTGAGACTGGCAACCAGGGAAACGCTCGATGCTCTATTTGATAAACTCCTTCACCTCAGGCAACAAGTGGCCGCCAATGCAGGATTTGCCAACTACCGCGACTTTTCTTTTTCCGCTCTGGGTCGTTTCGACTATTCACCTGCCGACTGCTTTACTCTTCACGATGCGGTGGCAGCTGAACTGGTGCCGCTTGTAAGGAAGCTGGATGAAAAGCGAAAGCAGACGCTTGGGCTTGATAAGCTTCGTCCCTGGGATCTGGATGTGGATATAAGCGGGTTACCTCCACTGGTCCCGTTTGCCAACGCAGAAGATCTTATTGAAAAAACCATCGCGTGCTTTAACCGCATTCATCCCGATTTCGGCAGCTACCTCCGGATTATGAATGAAATGGGACATTTCGACCTGGATTCCAGGAAGGATAAGGCTCCCGGAGGATACAATTATCACCTTCCCGAGACCGGTGTCCCTTTTATCTTCATGAATTCCGTGGGCTCGCTGCGAGACCTGGTAACGATGGTGCATGAAGGAGGACATGCCATACATTCCTTCCTATGCCGGGAACTGCCGCTGAAGGATAACAAAGATGTTCCGGCTGAAATAGCTGAACTGGCTTCCATGAGCATGGAACTGATAAGTATGGAACACTGGGACGTGTTCTTGCCCAATCCGGAAGACCTGAAAAGGGCTAAAAAGGAACAACTGGAAAAAGTCCTGCGAGCTTTGCCCTGGATTTGCCTGGTAGACAAGTTTCAGCATTGGGTGTATGTAAACCCTTCTCATACACATCAGGAGAGAAAAGCGGCATGGAGGACTATTGCCTCGGATTTTGAAAGTACCGTTATAGACTGGGAAGGTTTGGAAGAGGGCAGAGAAAGTGAATGGCATAAACAACTGCATATTTTCGAAGTTCCCTTTTATTATATAGAATATGCATTTGCCCAGCTGGGGGCCATCGCCGTTTGGAGAAACTACCGGAAAGATCCTGTCTCTTCTTTGCAGAAATACAGGGAAGCCCTTTCCCTGGGTTATACTCAAACCATACGTGAACTGTATGAAAAGGCTGGAGTAGGGTTTGATTTTTCGAGGGAATATGTGAAAGAACTGGCGGGCTTTGTAAAGGAAGAATTGGAGAGACTGGATGCCTGATAAATAAATTATATCGTATCTTTGAAATACAGAAAATTCCCTGATAAAAATCCTATTGTATGAAACGTCCGGAGAAGAGTGAATATCCCGCAGATTACGAACATTACATTGCCCTTATTCCGGGCGACAAGGTTATCCGGTCCCTGGAAAGCCAGATGCTGGAAATGCAAGCCCTTGTTTCGGACCTGCCTTCTGAAAAAGAGGATTATGCTTACGCTCCGGGAAAATGGACCATCAAAGAGGTGTTAGGCCATCTGATTGATTGTGAACGTGTGTTTGGATACCGTGTACTCCGTTTTGCAAGGGGTGATGATAAAGCCCTGGCCGGCTTTGACGATAAGATGTACGTGCCTGCAGGTAAATTCAATAAACGCAGTTTCTACGACCTCGCCCATGAATTTTCCGTGCTGAGGGAAGCCAATATTCTTCTGTTTAAAAATCTGGATGAAGAAGCACTCTCCCGGAAAGGCATTGCCGACAGTAATGAACTTTCTGTGCGGGCCTATATGTTTTTCATTGCCGGACATTCTGCACATCATGTGAGGACAATCAAATCACGGTACCTGGAATAATCATCCTCAGACCTTCCTGCTGATCCGTTCAAACCTCCAAAGCAACCCTATTGCGGAGGTGCTGAGTCCTATAATAAATCCATACCAGATACCGGATACACCCAGACCGAAATGTATTCCAAGCAAGTAGCTGGAAGGAAGGCCTATGACCCAATATGCAACCAGGGTCAGATAAGTTGGGAAACGAGTATCATTCATCCCTCTTAAGGCTCCCAATCCCACCACTTGTATGCCATCAGACAGTTGGAAAAATGCAGCAATGATGAGCAACCCGGATGAAATTTCAAGTACCTGAGGATCGGTACTGAGCAGGGAAGCGAGGGAGTGACGGAAACAGATAAAGATCACCGCACAAAAAATCATAAACACAGCCACCATTCCAATACCAGTGAACCCAGCCTTTCGCATCTCTCCAGGGTTTTTTCGACCGTATTCGTTTCCGGTACGTACAGAAACTGCCGAACTCAACCCGCTCGCAAACATATACGTACAGGCTGCAAAGGCAAGCGCAACCTGATGCGCTGCCTGTTTATCGGCTCCAATGGTACCCACCATCAAACCTGCAAAACTGAATGCTCCCACTTCAAACACCCATTGAAGACCAACCGGAACACCTGTTCCCAGTATTTCACGTACGATGGGGAATGAAAGCCCACGCATCCGGAATCCTTGCCTGTACATATGAAAGGCCGGTTTGAAATATACATAAAGGAGCATGGCCACAGCCATAAATACCCGGGCAAAAAAACTTCCCCAGCACGACCCCATCACTCCCATCGGACGAAAGCCCCAATGACCAAAAATGAGGATGTAATTAAAAAGGATGTTAAGCAGGTTGCCAAAAACACTGATAAGCATAGCCATACGGGTATCGCTCAGGCCTTCCGCAAATTGTTTGCCCGCCGAAAAGAGGCTGAGCGGAACCAGGGAAAAGATCATCACATTCATGAATGGGATAGCAATATCCACTACGGAAGTGTCCTGATGGAGATGACGGAGAAGAGGAGATACAAAAAGGAGGATAAGAAAAAGGAGGGATCCGACTATTGTATTGAGGACAAGACTGTTTCTTAACAGTTCCGTGATACGGTCGTATTTCTTGCCTCCGTCAGCTGCGGCTACCAGCGGAGTGACTCCGTATCCTATTCCCAATCCGAATACGAGTACCAGCATGTACATACTGTTGGTAATGTTCATGGCGGCCTGGGCTTTGGAGCCTATGCCTTCTATCCTCCCAACCATGGCGGTATCCACCACACCTACCATCATGTGCCCAAGAGACCCGAAACAAACAGGCAGGGCCAGATAGAAGGTTTTCCGGATGTGATGGGAATAGGAGTGAGACAACATATGGGGGGTAAAGATAAAGGATAATGGAAGCTAACGAGGGAATCCGTTAATCCTTCCCCGGTTTGTCCGCAAAATGATCCTTGTACCAGGAGGACTCATGGTAGTCTATAGACTGTTCGCTGATGATATGGGAGGGGTTCAGCTTTTTAAAGAAGTGTTCCAGGGTCCGGTAATCTCGCTGGCTGATGACATGAAAGCCGTTACGGATAAGCAGGGCGCTACAAACTCCCGGACCAGACAGGTATTTAGGGTCTTCTGCATGGCGGTGTCCATTATAAATTACCTGTGAACCACAGGAGGCACTCGTGTCGGTAAGAATGGCCAGGCGGACCTGATGCTGAGTGGCTACTGCCAGCATCCGTTCTGCTGCATGTATCAACTGAGCAGTCCAGTCCTTCCCCGATTCAGTAAGTACTTTGGCTTTGCCAGCAAGCACGTCAAATCCGTCACCTCCATGTATATTGCATAACTCCCGGGGGGTGCCAAAAGAAAAATCTTCCGGACAAAAACTATGAAATGCCAGATTTTTGTGAGCCAGCAATTTGATCATGATGGGGTATTCTCCATAGGAAGTGCCGTCGAAGCCGCAAAGCGTACCGCTCAGGCAGGAACTGACAAGAATATGAAGGGGATTTTCAGGCGTAGGGTCGGGAAGGGAGTCTATGTAATTCCGGATGCTGGTGTATTTATCCATAGGTTAAAAGAGAACCGGAGAAATCAGTTATTTAGATTCGAGAAGCCGTATGATTTCCGCGACCCCGTCAATCATTCCTTTTCCGTAATTTCCTGTTTTGAACGGAGGCAGCATCAGTTCATTTACAACCTTCTGACACATGGCATCATTCAGTTTTTTTTCCAGCCCTATTCCTGTTGCTATCCTTACTTCGTGCAAGGCCTTGCTGTAGATAATCGTAACTCCGTTGTTCTTGTCCTTTTCCCCCACTCCCCATGCATTGGATAAGTCTTTTGTAAAGTCGGCCAGGTAATCGTATGGAGCAATGCTTGAAATGGTAATAATCGAAATCTGGTTGGAAGTTTTCTGGTTGTGATCCTCAATCATACGGGTAAGCTGGGATTCAACAGAACTGTCGAGCACTTCCTCGAAATCGTTTACCCATCCGGTTGCTTTCGGCAATTTAACGTCCTGTGCAAATACGCCTGAAAGCCCAAGCCCGGTAAAAAGGAGGGTGAGAATACCCTTTCGGAAAAGAGAGGTCAAAAAAGTTATTCGCATAGTTTTCCTTTTTATCCGATATCGGAAAACAAAATTAAACAATATTCATGAAACAGCAGAGTCGAATTCGCTTGTCTAGAAATTGAATTTCAATTCAAGGCTTAACTCGGATTTGCGGTTTCCGTTTATCTGGTCCAGTGTGCCGGCCCCAATACTGTGGAGGTTGTCGTAAAATGTGCGGGTAAAAGAAATCCACAGTTTCCATTGCCGGTTCAAATCATATCTGCACACCGTCGATAAACGGGAGCCCCTGCCGGAAAAAGAGGGAACGGCAAAGCTGCCGGGTACGCCCTTTTCATAAGCATATATGCGGGTATTCCCGGATGGGGTGTCGAACAAACCATAGGAAGTGGTCAGTGAGAGGGGAAGCCCTTTCTTATGTATAATTAGCGACTGGAATAGCAGGAATCCGGTTTCGAGAGTTGACACGCTGTCGGTTTCCTGAATGACTTCCATCCGCGTGTTCAGATGTAGCCAGGTACACGCCTCCATGGAAAGATTCACCCGGAAATTACTTTGTTTCCTGGCGACAGGATAATTTATTTCGTCGGGATTGGAAGAAGCCGGAGGGTCCAGGCTTTTTTCTTTTATCCTCCAATGAATGTAACAGGAAGTCCTTTTGTTGGGGTTCCAGGAAAGTTTAACGAAACAATCGTTTCCTGCTGATGGAGCATTGACCCGGTACCTTAACCAGGGGAAATTAAAATAGTCGTAAAAAGCGGTAAGGGTTATGCTTGGTCCTGGCCGTAGCGTAATACCTGTATAGAGGCCTTGTTCGTTGGCAGTCTTGCTTCCTTCCCGGAATCCGTTGGCATAGGGACTGTGAAAGTCTCTCTTGTAATTTCTCCAAAGCATAGAAAAGCTCATGCGTTCATCGGCAGCAACCAGTAGTCCCTGCACCACCCCGAAAGATGGGGGAGTTTCGGAAAGTCCGTTATCTGCACTGCATGCCGCCTCTCCGAAGAGGTTGATATTCCGGAATACAAGCGTGTAATCCATCCCCCCGTTTATTGCCTCTTTTCCCCTGAACTCAAAACGGTTGTAAGGGGCTGGCTTTGGCTCCAGCGCGGCGTCGTAAGTTACAAGAAGCGTGGTAATACCCGCGTTGAACCGCTTACCGGGAAAGGCCAGCCGGCCCCCCTCCACGGTTTCGCCCAGCTTGCCTTTTGCAGCCAGTGCCTGTGCGGTGTTGTGCAATCCGGTGGTTTGTATGGTGCGTACCTGAAGTACCCTTCCATTCAAGCTGGTATCTGTGACGGTAGCATCCAGCTTTTTATAAGAACAGAATAGCGTGATTTCGGCTTTGCCAAACTGAAGACATATTCCTGCCCCTCTCAAAAAATTGTTTTTGGATGAAGCGGTATAAGGACGCAGGCCCGAACCTATGCGACGTATCAAACAGGCATCCGATGTTTTGTTGAATGCTACCCCTGACCAGGTAATCAGTCCTTGTCCGAAACCGGCCTGATAGTCACCCAACACCACCGTACGAATGAGACCTCGCGTATGCATGAGGAAGTGAAGGGAATAAAAATCAAACCCATTCTTTTCTCCTCCCCGGAAGAATTGTTCCCCAGGGTCCTTTCGCGCACTCAGCCCCCAACTTAATCCGTTGCGAAAGCGGAACCGGTAATTCAAAATCAGTTTTTCCGGACTTCCCAGATATCCCGAACTTTTGCCACTCTTTTGGGAAAGGGAATCGGTAGTAGCAAACCCTTTTTCCTGCTCCAAAACCCTTGAATAACGGAAGGAAATGGTGTTCGATCCTCCCTTAAAGAGATCCCGTATACTCCGGGAAGTCGGCTCCGATTGTTCTGTTACGGTTATGAAAGGAAGAATCAGCCGTATGGTCCCGGCATCAAACCCATTGATGGATTGCAATTCATAAACATTTAAAAGGGTTCCGTTTCGGGCAATGTGGTCCAGTAAGGCCACAATCTGCAATTCAGATAGTAGGGGCAAATCTTCCAGCTGGACTTTGGAGGCACGATTCAGGTTAAGAGGATGTGAAACGTAATAAGATAATTGATCAAACAGGTCGCTGAAATCGGTGTCCTCTATGCCGTTGCTTTCGGCATACATTTCAATAGTTTGTTTCCATTGATCATTCAGAGGAGGTTCGGCGTCGGGAGGAATTTTCTCCTGAGCAGGAGTATAAGAAACGAAGAGCATGGATAGCGAAAAGAGTATAATTCGGATGAAGGAAATATAAATGGGAGCAGGAAGAGGCATAGGGATGCTTTTATTGAAACAGGTACCCCAACCCAATTCCGGGAGAAATGCCGAGTACCTCATGCCAGGAAGAAGAAAAATCCATTAACATGCTTCCTTTTCTGAAACCAAATCCAAAACAAAAGAGCAGAGGATTGGTGGATATGCCTGCCCTCACATGGAAGAACTCACCGTGGGAATATTCTATTCCGCACCTGAAAAGGGGTGGGTGCAGGTTATCCTTTTCAGTTTCCAATGCCAGCAATACGTGAGGAGAAGAGGAGTAGAGAAGACCTGCACGCAGGGTGGTTGGGTATCGTTCATCGTTATAGGAGGCCAGCCTTTGCCTTCCCGGGTTGTTTAGATGTACTCCGAGACGAAGTCCCTTTACCACAATTACCAGTATACCTGCTTCGGCTGTAGCCGTGTTTCGGGCTCCATATCCTTCTCCGATCCGGGTGCCAAGGTAATCAAGCTGTACTCCTGCAGAAAATCTGGAGCCGAATTTACGGGCATAAGATAAGCCGCATTTGTTTTCCTGGTAAGACAAATTGCCCAAAGAAGAACAGTAAATGCCAAAGGTGCCCGAGTGGGGGGAGGGAAGAGCGAAGCAGAATCCGGCCAGCTGAAGTTCTTTGAGCCCAAACCCGTTTTCATAAGCGGCTGCTGCCTGAGGACATTTCAGAAATCCCAGAGCAGCCTGATTGTGTTCCGTGCTCCAGACGTCCGTGAGACATAAAGAAGCCCCACCCATAGCACTTGCCCGGGAACCCTGAAGAGAAGAGTCGTTGCTGGAAAAGGCTGTGAAACAAGAAAGAAACAGCAACAGAAAGAGTGAATGAGATGGGCCGGGTCGAAACATGACTTAAGTTTACGTTGCGAAAAAAATTCCACAGCGAAATAAGTATGCATGTCAGGAGATTGCAAATGAATCTTACCGGTATTCCTAGGGTTCGAGGGATTGCAGGACCTTAGTCGACTCTGAACTCAAATTTATGGCTTTTCAGTTCTTCGTTTGCCTTCAGTATCTTATTCTTGAGTTTTTCCTTAAAAAGAATAATTTTTTTTAGGAGTTTCTCATCTCCGGTGGCAAGCATTTGAACGCTTAAAATACCGGCATTTTGTCCCCCATCCAGCCCCACCGTTGCCACCGGAATTCCAGGAGGCATTTGAACGATAGAAAGGAGGGAATCCCATCCGTCCAGAGATATGTTCGAGCGGCAGGGTACTCCGATTACCGGAACAGGTGTCAGAGCTGCTACCACACCAGGGAGATGGGCCGCTCCTCCTGCACCCGCAATGATAACCCGGATACCCCGCTCGTGGGCTTTCCGGGCAAAATCCATAACTGCCTCGGGTACGCGGTGAGCAGAAAGTGCATTGATCTCGAAAGGTACCTGAAACTGGTCAAGGATTTTGGCAGCCTCGGCCATGACAGGCATGTCTGAAGTGCTTCCCATAATAATACTTACAAGTGGTTTCATTGGCTAGAGTTTTCTAAAATATCAGACTATACTCGTGGAAAATACTTTTCGGGGATGAAAGTACAGATTCTGCCTGATTCATTCAAACCTTTTACCTAGATTTGCGCCTTCAAGCCCTATGGAAAGCATACTGATCCACAACAAACCCTTCCGCCTGAATATCCGTGCTGAAGAAATTAAGGAAGCAATAGCGAAGATTGCAAAACGGATAAATTCGGACCTCAAGGGCAAGAATCCCCTTTTTCTGGCCGTCCTCAATGGCTCCTTCATTTTTGCGGGAGACCTGCTGAGGATGATTGACCTGGAATGCGAGATTTCATTCGTCAAATTATCTTCTTACGATGGGGTGTCGAGTACGGGAAAGGTCAAAGAATTGATTGGTCTGGACCGGAATATCCAGGGCAGAACGGTAGTGATTGTGGAAGACATTGTGGACACGGGCGTTACCCTGGAAACATTGTATGCACAGCTGGCACTTGGCAAGCCTCTTGAAATAATGACAGCTGCCCTGCTTTTTAAGCCGGAGGCCTACACCAAGAAAATTAAAGTGGATTACCCGGCCATGGAAGTGCCTAACGACTTTCTGGTTGGATACGGCCTGGATTATGACGGTTTGGGTAGAAATTTGGGAGATATTTACAAGGCGGTTTGACTTTTTTAACGGAATTTCTCTAATATTGTAGGGCTAAAACAGACTGAGAATCACACCTCTTGCCTGGCATCACACAGGCCAGGAAGGGAAAATCAAAAGAAAACCAAACAACAACCCCATCCATCATGTTAAACATTGTTTTATTCGGTCCCCCAGGTGCAGGAAAAGGTACTCAATCAAAAAAACTGATAGATAAATATCACCTCATTCACCTGTCTACCGGTGATATCCTCAGAGGGGAAATTGAACAGGGAACTTATCTGGGACTGGAAGCAAAACAGTTGATGGATCAGGGAATTCTGGTGCCTGACCACATTGTAATAGGGATGATACGGAGTAAACTGGATTATAACCGCCATGCGAATGGATTTATTTTTGATGGTTTTCCCCGTACGATTGCCCAGGCAGAAGCATTGGATAAGCTACTTTCTGAAAGAAACACTTCCATTCACATGATGCTGGCTCTGGAAGTGGAAAAAGATGAATTACTCAAACGTATGCTGGGCAGGTCAATGGAGTCTGACCGTGCGGATGATAAGGACCCTGCCGTGCACCGTAAGAGAATAGAAGTTTATAATAAGGAAACAGCTCCACTCAAGGAATACTATTCCAGCCAGGGCAAATATTACTCTGTTTACGGAGTGGGCAGTGTGGATGAAATATTTGATGAACTGTGCAGTGTGATTGATATGAGCCAGGCCAATGGACATACTTCCCATTCGGTGGTAGATGATTATCCGAGACATTATAACCCCGTTGTGATTCCTGCCGATTCGCCGGAAGAAGCCAAGCAAAGGAAGGTGGCCGCAGAAAAGGAAATAAAGTCCAATTTTGCCGCTAAAAAGGGCCTGGAAATAAGTGTGAAAGCAGCCAAACCGGAAACCCGTAAGGTCTTCACTCCGGCACCCAAAAAGGCAGCTCCTGCCAAAGTTGCGAAGAAGGCAGTGAAACCGGCTAAAAAAACCGTGACCAAACCGGCTCCCAAGTCAAGCCCCAAAAAAGCAGTTAAAAAGGCAACTAAAAAGGCTCCGGTTAAAAAAGCCGCACCAAAGAAAAACGTTCCCGCAAAAGCCTCTAAGCCTGCTCCTAAAAAGGTGGCGCCTAAGAAGGTTTCCAAACCTGTGAAAAAGACAGTAAAGAAGGTTGCCAAGAAAAAATCAAAACGGTAATACCGAATGAAGAATTGCGGGAGTCTGGTGGACCGGCAAGGAGGATTTTAAAGCACCTGGATCACCTGCTTGCCTTCCGGGCAAAGATCAGGTTATCCATTAAATCAGCATCCCCGGGATCATTTTTTTCTATACCTGTATAACCAAGGTGGATTCAAATTTCGTTGATTATGTAAAAATTTGCTGCAAGTCCGGAGACGGAGGAGCAGGATCTGTGCATCTGCACCGTAGTAAGCTTACCGCAAAAGGCGGTCCCGATGGTGGGAACGGAGGAAGGGGAGGACATATCATTCTGCGCGGAAACAAACAGATATGGACCCTCATTCACCTCAAATACCGCAAGCACGTCCTCGGAACAGATGGGGGAAAGGGTGGAAGCGCCTTGAAAACAGGAGCTGAAGGGAAAGATGAAATATTGGATGTTCCCCTGGGTACAGTAGCCAGGGACGCTGAAACGGGAGCGTTTATGTTTGAAATAACCCGCGATGGAGAAGAACAAATTCTCGTTCCCGGTGGACGGGGAGGAAAGGGAAACGACCATTTTAAAACATCTACGGTACAAACACCACGATATGCTCAGCCCGGAGAGCCCGGACAGGAACTGTGGAAGATATTGGAGTTGAAACTGCTTGCCGACATTGGCCTCGTTGGTTTTCCCAATGCAGGAAAATCCACCTTGCTGTCGGTTGTCTCCGCTGCCAAACCTGAAATAGCCGATTATCCTTTTACTACTTTGGTGCCGAACCTGGGTATTGTCAAGTACCGCGATTACCGTTCATTCGTGATGGCCGATATTCCAGGTATCATAGAGGGGGCCCATGAAGGAAAAGGAATAGGGGTTCGCTTTCTCCGACACATCGAACGCAACTCCATGCTCCTTTTTATGGTGCCAGCCGATAGCAGCGATATCATTAAGGACTATAAGATACTCTTAAACGAACTCCAGCTTTTTAACCCCGAACTGCTTCATAAAAAACGCATCCTCGGAATCTCGAAGTCCGATATGATGGACCAGGAGCTGATGACAGAAATGAAGAAGGACCTGAACAAGCGATTCAAAGAAAAAAAGACCGTTCCCTTCCTCTTTTTCTCCTCCGCCTCCGGAAAGGGAATTACCGAACTCAAAGATCTGATCTGGGAGAAACTCAATGAAACCATCTGAATATTCCTTACTTTCGTCTTGCAATTAAAGCGAATTTCTGTTGGCAATCTCAACCACACTCTCCAATCTTGACCGGGAACTGTTCCTCTTTCTGAACAGCCACCATTCCGAGCAGATGGATAATCTCATGTACTGGATGAGCAATGAAATCATCTGGGTACCCTTCTACCTTTCTCTTGTCGGACTAATCATTTATCTTTTTCGAAAACAGAGCTGGGTCATTCTGGTCTCTCTTCTGTTGCTCATAACCGCCAGCGATCAGCTTAGCGGGGCCATCAAACATTCGGTTAAGCGATACCGCCCCTGTCATAACAGCGAAATTGCTACCCTCGTTCATACCGTGAAGGATTGCGGAGGGAAATACGGGTTCGTCTCTTCTCATGCAGCCAATACTTTTGCAATGGCCACCTTTATGACCCTGCTTCTGGTGTCGCGATATGAGTATATAGGCATTCTGTTTTTTTGCTGGGCGGGACTGGTCTCCTACAGCCGTATTTATCTGGGAGTACATTACCCAGCGGATGTGGCGGGTGGAGCCTTTTTGGGCATTTTCCTCGGGTACCTGATCTTCCGTGTTCATCGCTTGGTCAGGGAGCGTCTATACGGAGGACTTTCGTGAATAATAAAATAAAATGATGAGACCATGTTTAACCTGATTGCCGTATTCGTCTCCGGAGGGTTTGGGTGTCTGGCCCGTTACGGGGTTGCTTTGCTGACCCGGAAATGGGTGTTTGTTGCTTTCCCTCTGGCAACCCTCATCTCAAACATTCTCAGCTGCTTAATTGTCGCACTCGCTTTCGGACTGTTTTCCGAAAAGATGCTTGCACAACCGACACTCAGACTGATGATTGTCACCGGCTTCTGCGGTGGCTTCAGCACCTTCTCGGCATTCAGTCTCGAAAGTGTTCAGCTGATACGTGATGGCCACGCACTGATTGCAGGACTTAATATGGTGATAAGCCTGACGGTTTGTTTTGGTCTTATCTTTATCCTCTCAAAAAATACTTGATCATTGCACCCGGAGTGTCATCCTGAACAAAGCGTAGGATAGAGGGAAGAGTGAAGGATCTGAGAAGGTTGGGTTTTCGAGGGAAGCAGGGCAGGGTTGACAGGGGGCTAAAGTCCAGTTTTTTTGTGGTTTCTTAATCACGCCCTGAAGGCCTTGGCAATTGTACAGTACAAATCCTTACTTTTGACTTCAAACAGTACATATTTCTGCTAAATGAAAAAGATTTTCTTCTACAGCTTCCTTTTGTGCGCCCTGGCTCTTAACTCCCAAAACAAACCAGCAGCTCCCATTAAGCCCGCTCCAGCAAAACCAAAGCTTATAGTAGGTATTGTGGTGGATCAGATGCGGTACGATTACCTGTACAGATTTGCAGACAGGTTCGGAAATGATGGTTTTAAAAGACTCCTGAACGAGGGCTTTAACTGTAACAATACCAACTACAATTATACCCCCACCGAAACCGGACCCGGACATGCTTCCATCTATACCGGTACAACTCCATGCGTTCATGGTATTGTAGGAAATAACTGGTATGACCATACAACCCAAAAAGGCGTTTATTGCTCGGATGATAAAACAGTGAAGACTGTAGGAGCCGTAAGTGATGCGGGACAAATGTCGCCCCGCAATATGCTGGCCAATACCATTACCGATGAGGTGCATATTGCCTCCAACCTGTATTCGAAAGTAATCGGAGTGGCATTGAAAGACAGGGGAGCCATCCTCCCTGCAGGTCACACAGCCAATGCAGCATATTGGTATGACAGTTCGGGCTGCTGGATCACCAGCAGCTTTTATATGAAGGAACTTCCTGTATGGGTTCAGAATTTCAATAAAAAAGAACTTCCTAAACAATACCTTAGCAAAAGCTGGAACACGCTTCTCCCCGGTGATCAATATATCGATTGTTCTCCCGACAATAATAAATATGAGTCTAAGTTCAAAGGAGAACTTTCTCCCACCTTCCCTCATGCCTTACCCGAACTGATGGCAGCCAATAAAAATCTGGACATGATTCGTTTTACTCCTTTCGGAAATACGCTTACGAAAGACTTCGCCATCGCTACCATAGAAGAAGAAAGCCTTGGGCAGGGTTTTGCAACTGATTTTTTAACCGTAAGTTTTTCTTCAACCGATTATGTGGGGCACTTCTATGGTCCTCATTCCATAGAACTGGAAGACACTTATCTCCGGTTGGATCGTGACCTGGCCGATCTTTTTCATTTTCTGGACAAATACCTGGGCAAGGAAAATGTGCTGGTTTTTCTGACGGCTGATCATGCGGTAGTGGATGTTCCTCAATATTTGATTGACAAGAAAATCCCTGCCGGAGCCTTCAATTACCGGGTGGCGATCGACTCGTTAAAAAGGTATCTGGGAAAAACTTACGGTGATACACTGGTACAGGCGTATTACAATAAACAAGTCTACCTCAACCATCAGGTTATTAACGACAAAAAGCTTTCCGAAAATGTGCTGGAAGATGACATTGCCGAATTTTTGCTTCGTTTCAACGGGGTCACGCAAACGCTGACCGCTCATGCCCTGAAGAGTTCCGGTTTTAATGCCGATGATGCCCGAAGCTTTGTACAAAACGGATACCAGCCTAAGCGCTGCGGTGATGTGATGATTATACTCCAGCCTGCCTGGATAGAATCTGATCGGCTTACAGGCACTACCCATGGCAGCAGCTACTCCTATGACACCCATGTACCCCTTCTGTGGTATGGTTGGAAAGTGCGTCCCGGAAATACGCTGGATGCGGTAAGGCCTATTGACATTGCCCCCACCATTTCCATGTTTTTGAATATCCCCTTTCCCGATGGATGTACGGGAAGGCCCATTCCGGCCGTGCTTAACGGTGCCCGATGACAGACAGTAAAATTTTTACGCGTACCATCCTTCTGCTCGGGCTGGTAAGTCTCTTCACCGATATTTCAAGTGAAATGCTTTATCCGGTTATGCCTGTTTACCTGAAATCTATCGGGTATTCCGCCCTCTGGATAGGAATATTGGAGGGTATCGCAGAAGGAACTGCAGGCTTGTCCAAATCTTATTTCGGCAAACTATCGGACGACAAGGGGAGAAGAATGCCCTTTGTGCGCCTGGGTTATTTCATCAGTGCTCTGAGCAAACCTCTTATCATTTGTTTTGTTCAACCTGTATGGATACTGGGTTGCAGAATAAGTGACCGGTTGGGAAAAGGAATCCGCACCGGTGCAAGAGATGCCGTATTGTCTGATGCCTCGGCTCCGGAGCATAGAGGACGGGTGTTTGGTTTTCATCGGGGAATGGATACCCTGGGTGCTGCCATTGGTCCGCTGCTTGCCATGGGATGGTTGTGGGTTCATCCCGGCCAATACCGCGTGCTTTTTTTAGCGGCAATCTTCCCTGCCTTGATAGGAGTGGTTTGTACCTTACTTGTAAAGGAGAAAGGATCTGTACCAAAGGCCCCTCCTGCTAAAAAAAAATTCTTTGGTTTTCTAACTTACTGGAAACAGAGCAGTACTTCTTACCGTAAACTTTGCGGGGGACTGATAGTATTTGCGCTCTTTAACAGCTCGGATGTGTTTTTGTTGCTCATGGCCCGACAGCACGGCCTCTCCGACATGCAGGTAATAGGTGCTTATGTTTTCTATAACCTTATTTACGCCCTCTTTTCGTACCCTTTCGGTTGGCTTGCCGATAAGTGGGGGATGAAGGTTAGCCTGTGCATGGGCTTGTTTTTTTTCTTTATTACCTATGCCGGCATGTCACAATCGGCAGGGGTGGGTGGGGTGTTTGCCCTCTTTTTTATTTATGGCTTGTATGCAGCTTCTACCGATGGTGTTTCCAAAGCCTGGATAAGCAAACAGGTTCCTTCTGCCGAAGGAGGTTCAGCACAGGGATTCCTGGCTGGAATGTCCAGTATAGCAGCCATAGTTGCAAGTCTGCTGGCGGGTTTGATCTGGAGTATACGGGAGGGGGAACTGGCTTTTTTGCTGAGTGCATTGGCCGCTCTGGGCGTAATGGTGTATTTTCTGGTGGGAACAAAGGAAGGCCAAGCCCGGAATAATTAAATGTCATTTGGATGAAATTTATACCTTAGTGTAAATTTCATCCATATGAAACATCTTATCTGTACCTTCCTTCTCGGAATGTTGTTTTTTTCCTGTTCGGAGAAGCAGGCCAAACAGGATAATAAAGACAGCGATTCCGTCACAATCCGGAAGCAAACGCTATCTGAAGAACTGCCTCCTCCATCAGATATACGCCAGTTCAGGTGGTTTTACAGCGGTTTTATCAAACTTGTTTCCCTTCATGCCGATACCCTGATGAACAAACTCATTCATCCTGAATTCGGACTCCATATCATCGAATCTCAGGGTGCCTTGCCTCATATGGTGAGAGTAAAAGATTTTGCGGAATTCCGAACACTTCAGAAAAAATCCTTCTATGATTTTGATGCACACATACTCATCTGCGATCTCCGGGAAGAAGAACTGCCTAAGGTAGATTGTAATGCCAAAGATCTCTACAGCAAGTCCGGTTGTTTTACCCGGGAGATAAACAACCTAAAAGATTCCAAAGTATGGGAGTTTTGCAACCTTTCTAAAGAACAGGAAGATCTGGTCATCCGCTCGGTTCAGACCATTACGAGAACAGTCGTGGTTACTGCCAATTACAACTATTATTTCTCGCTTATTAAAGGTGGATGGTGGCTTACCTTCATAGACATGCGTAAACCCTGCCAGGCTTAGGTACCTTCCGTCTTTTCAAATCACAGAGCCTTTAGAGTCCGGATTGTTTTTTCCAGCATGTCATCGGTAAAATCGTGATGGGTCACGAAACGTATGGTCTGTTTTCCAAACCCTGTGCTGATTATGTTTTCTTTCCTCAGTTTGTTCACCATGTCTTCACTTTTCATTTTATCAGATAAGGTAAAGATGATGATGTTGGTATCAACCGGAAGTATGCTTTCCACAAAAGAAAGCGCTTTTAGTGTATTACCTAGCGCTTTGGCCCGGATGTGATCCTCCTTCAACCGGGTCACCTGATGATCCAGTGCATAGATCCCTGCAGCGGCAAGGTATCCCGCCTGTCTCATCCCTCCACCGAATACCTTCCTTACCCTCCTTGCTTTCCTTATAAATTCCCGTTCGCCAAGTAAAACAGATCCTACGGGAGCCCCCAATCCCTTGGAGAGACAGACGGAGAGAGAATCAAACAAGGATCCTACTCTTCCGGGAGAATCTCCTGTCTCTACAAGGGCATTGAAAATACGGGCACCATCGAGGTGATATTTCAATACATGTTTCCTGCAGACCTCGCTAAGTGATTTCATGCCTGCCAGGGAATAATAACTTCCTCCGCTGCGGTTGCAGGTGTTTTCTATAGAAACAAGACTCGTCTTTGCCAGCCAGTCGAAAGGGGCATTGATGCTTTCTTCCACTTGTGCGGCGTTTAATCTTCCCCGGTCCCCGGGAAGAAGTTTGGCCTGTGCCCCCGAATTAAAGGAAATACCGCCTCCTTCATAATTGTATATGTGACAGGTGTTTTCGCAGATTACCTCATCTCCCGGTTGGGTATGAACCTTGATGGCTATCTGGTTGGTCATGGTGCCGGAAGGACAGAATAATCCGGCTTCCTTACCAAAGAGAGCAGCCGATTTTTCTTCCAGGGCAATCACCGTTGGGTCTTCTCCAAAAACATCGTCACCCACCATAGCAGCAAACATAGCTTCCAGCATCCCCTGGGTAGGACGAGTAACCGTATCGGAACGTAAATCAATCATAAGAATAGGTATTGTGGGTTAGCCATTATTTTCCTGTTTCTGTTTCTGTTTCTGTTTCTCCGCTCTGCCGTATTACCATTCACCCGCATAACTCAAGTCTGCCTTAGAGTCTTTCTTCAGATAACTGTATTTGAGTTTGAGGATCTGTCGTATGTGTAGGTAGTCATGGGCCAACCAGTTGGCCAGGAGCATCTCAGGAGTCATGATCCCGAATTTAGGATGGAGGTGAACTTCCTTCCAGTTAGGCGATTGCAAATCACTCAGCCATTCTATGCTGAGCACCCGCTCATGGAGGAATTTGTCCAGCATGGTGTCAAAATCACGGTCCATATACTTTCTTTCTGACACCCATTCCGTCGGGTGTATGGCAGGTAAAGGAAGCTCAGGAGTACGAAAGCAGTGCTTCAGACGAACACGAAAATCGTCCTTCTCTTCGTCATATAAATGACAGATTACTTCCAGTAAGCACCATTTGCCTTCGTCCGGCCTCCAGGTGTATTGTTCCTCTATAGTTCCTTGAAGCAGGTTCTGAAATACGCCTTTGTTCTTCAGCAGCTCCTTGATGATGGATGTTTGATTCATAGGGTTAATGGGTCTAAAATCAGCTTTGTTGATCAAATTTAATAAAAGGATTGACAATTTCTTCATTTGCCATCTTCCTTCAAAGTTTCTACTTTCGGTCTCCACCAATGGATTGCAAATACAATAATTAATTAACATGATCGCCCAACAAATTTTCTTCCCCAGGATACGTGCTAACTCAAAACTGATTTTAGAAATATGCGCCTTCGTATTTCTATTCCTCTCCGGTTCTGCCCAAAACACCTCATCCAATCAAACCCGATTGCCTAATGGATGGTCATTAAGCCCGGCAGGAGCTTCTATTCGTCTGGGCGACCTGCCTCTCCAGATGACCTTTTCTCCTTCCAAAAAATTATTGGCAGTTACCAATAATGGTCAAAGCGATCAGTTTATTCAATTGATAGATCCGGATAAGTTTCAGACGCTGGATACCATCATCACCAAATCGTCCTGGATGGGATTGGTATTCAGTGAGGACGGAAAGAGCCTGTATGCCTCGGGGGGGAATGCCAATTACATCCTGAAATACGATGTGAGTAACCGCAAGCTTGTTCCCCGCGATACTTTGAGGCTGGGTAATCCCTGGCCGGAAAAGATCTCCCCGGCAGGTATAGCCGTGGATGGAAATCTAAATCTCCTGTATGCGGTTACCAAAGACAATAATGCCTTATATATATATGATGAACAACAGAAAAAGGTCGTTTACAAAACCACCCTGGGTGGAGAGGGATATGGCTGTTTGCTGAGTCCCGACCGGAAAACACTTTATATCACCTGTTGGGGATGCGCCAGGGTGGAGGTGTTCGATACCCGGAAAAGAACCTTTGGCCCCTTCATTCCTATCGGGGATCATCCAAACGATCTTTGCCTGAACCGCACCGGAAGCATCCTGTATGTGGCCAATGCCAACGACAACAGCATCAGTGTGATTGACCTAAGAACCGGCAAGGTCAAAGAAACGTTGAATGCGGCCCTTTACCCGGCCTCCGTTCCGGGTTCCACCACCAACAGTGTAGCATTGAGCGAAGATGATAAGACTTTATATGTAGCCAACGCCGACAACAACTGTCTGGCTGTATTTGACGTGAGTGTACCCGGAGCCGGAAAGAGCAAAGGGTTTATCCCTACCGGATGGTACCCTACCTGTGTACGTACAAGCAAGGACGGCATCTTCGTTTCCAACGCCAAAGGGTTTACTTCCATGGCCAACCCCTACGGTCCGAATCCTACCCGGGTTGATGAAAAAGTTGTTTATCAGAAAGGAAATCAAAGGGTGGAAGGAAAGGAACAATATATTGGGGGACTGTTCCGAGGCACTTTAAGCAAAATAGCCTTTCCGGACATGAAACTGTTGAGTACATACTCCCAACAGGTATATGCGAATGTGCCTTATCATAAGAAAGAAGAGCTGAGTGCTGCCGGTGAAGCGGGAAACCCTATCCCACGTAAGGTTGGGGAGGCCTCTCCGATTAAATATGTTTTTTACATCATCAAAGAAAACCGCACCTACGACCAGGTACTGGGTGATGTGAAAAAGGGGAATGGGGATACCAGCCTGGTGCTTTTTGGTGAAAAGATAACCCCTAACCAGCATGCCATCGTGAACGAATTCGTTCTCTTCGATAATTTTTATGTAGACGGGGAAGTGAGTGCCGACGGGCATAACTGGAGCACCGGAGCCTATGCAAACGACTACCTCGAGAAAACATGGCCTACCTATTACGGGGACAGGGGAGGGGAGTACGATTCGGAAGGACACCGGTTGGTAGCGAATAATAAAAACGGTTTCATCTGGGACCTCTGCGCACGAAGTAAAGTATCCTACAGGACTTACGGGGAGTTTGCGGACAACTACAAACCTAACATACCGGTGCTCAAAGACCATTTTTGCAAATACTATACAGGTTGGGATGTGAAAACAAGGGACACCGTAAGGTATGGACAATGGAGAAGGGATTTTGACTCCCTGCTTGCTATAGGAAAAGTTCCACAGATGAACACCATGCGTTTCAGCAACGACCATACGGAGGGACTTACCAAGGGCCGCCCAACCCCCTTCGCACACATGGCCGATAACGATTTATCGGTGGGCTTGTTCCTCGAACACCTGAGCAAGAGTTCTATCTGGAAGGAAGCGGCGGTATTTATCCTGGAAGATGATGCTCAAAACGGCCCCGATCATGTGGACGCGCACAGAAGTACCCTGTATGTGGCCGGAGGGTATGTGAAACGCGGTGCTGTTGATCATTCCATGTATTCGACGTCTTCTGTTATTCATACCATGGAGCTTATCCTGGGCATGCCTCCCATGTCACAGTACGATGCAGCGGCCCCTACCCTGTGGAAGGCTTTCGATACCAAGTCAGACCCAAAGCCCTTTGTTTCTCGCAAAGAAACCGTGAGCCTGCTGGATGTTTGCACTGCGTCCAACAAATGGTCAAAGAAATGCGAGAAGCTTGATTTTCGGGGAGAGGATCGAGTTCCGGATCTGCTTCTGAACGAGATCCTGTGGGCTGCTGTGAAAGGCGAGAACGCAATATGCCCCGCCCCCAGGCATGCTGCTTTTTTCAAAAAGAGTGATGTCAGGAAGGATGATGATGATTGATCTGCCGGTGGCTTCGGCTCCGCTCAGCCACCGATAAGCCACTTACTGTATATAGTCGAAGAGCAGAAAAGCCAACGGCGATTGGTCCCTGAGCGACCCCGATAGCTATCGGGTCGAAGGCACCATTTATTTAATCCTCTTCAAAATATCTTCCAGCTGAAACTCAGGTTTCAGCGGATCAAGCCAAACAGTGGACTCATCTTTTTTGAACCAGGTCAGTTGTCGCTTTGAAAACCGTCTGGTGTTTTGCTTAATCAAAGCAACTGCGTCAGCCAGAGAGTACTTTCCTTCCAAATGATCAAAAAGCTCCTTGTATCCTACGGTTTGTAACGCATTCAGTTTTTTATTTGGAATCAAGGTGATCACTTCCTGAAGCAGTCCCATGTCCATCATTGCATCTACCCGCTCATTGATACGCCTGTACAGCACTTCTCTGTCGGTCGTGAGCCCCACTTTAATAATTCGAAAAGGACGCTCGGAAGCTTTTCCTTTACGGAGACTGGAATAAGGAGTTCCCGTGCTCAGCGTTATTTCCAGTGCCCTGATAAGCCTGTGAGGGTTGTTCAAGTCAACATATTGATAGTGGTCGGGGTCATGCTCCCTCAGAAGATTCTGAAGAGCACTAATACCCTGGGTTTCAAAAATATCATTCAGTTTTTTTCTTTGGGACTCTTCCACTTCAGGGAGCTGATCAAAACCTTTGCAAACAGCATCTATATACATCCCTGAGCCTCCGCAGAGAATCAGAGTAGAATGCTTTTCAAACAACTTAGTTAACAGGGCAAGTGCACCCTGCTCGTACTTTCCTGCATCGTAATCGTCCAGTATGCTTAGGGAATTGATGAAATGATGGGGGACGGCATTCAGTTCCTCCTGACTGGGTTTGGCCGTTCCAATAGACATTTCCCGGAAGAACTGGCGGGAATCGGCAGAAAGGATTTCGGTATTCAGTTCCCGTGCCAGTCGTATGGCTACACCGGTTTTTCCGATGGCTGTTGGGCCGGTGAGAACGAAGAGGGTTGGAGGCATCTTAGGATTGTTTCCTGAAGGACTAATGAATGAACAGTTTGATTGTCTTTAGTCCATTCTTCAAATAGACTTTCACAACATATATACCTTTAGATATTTCTGAAAGATCAGTCGTCCTAAGTATTTGGTCGTCGGAGTATGGAAAGTGAAAGATTTGCTGCCCCATCAGGTTTTCAATTTCTATCGAAGTAATTGTTTCTGATGCCTGAATGGTAAAAGCACCTGGAGTGGGATTAGGGTATAAGATAATATTGCTTTCCTGCGTAATTCCTGGACCATAACCGGCGGCAAAGGGAAATTCATAAGCCCCAATATCAACAATATGGTTAACCCGGGGACTACCACCTAGATCAAATGCAGGTAATTGCAACCCAGTTGAGTCTCCTGTGTCGATACAAGGGGAGTTGTTCTGCAGTTTCCAGTTGGCCAAAATTCCATCAAAGCTGACCCCCGCACCTCCTGAAGGTGAAACAAATAGCGGTTGTTGGTCGATATTACTCGGTTTGTAGATGGCATAATTTCCGCCGTAAATCTGGGCTAGCCCTCCCTGAATATCCGAGTTAGCGAAAAGCATCTGACAGCAAGAGTTAACATAAACAAGAAATTCAGGTCCCCAACCGCTATTGGCAATGTTTCCCCAGAATATCGAATTCCGCACAAATGTAGGTGTTGAATTGTGCCAGCAAAAAACAGCTCCACCACCTGGGACGTTATTGCCGGAAATAGGATAAGGAGCAGTTGCTATATTATTCACAACGGTACAATTGCTGAAGGAGGGATGGGAATCTTCTTCATAATACATGCCTCCACCTACCCATGCTGAATCATTTGCAATAAGGCATCCAATCACAGAAGATGAATCGGACCATCCATAGATTCCACCGCCGCGCTGTCCGGCGTTATTGCTGATGACGGAATTGATGATTTTAGAGGAGGCTGAGCCCAGCACATCCATACCGCCACCGTTGTCACCGCTGTAATTATGGTAAATGGTGCAGTTCCGAATGATGTAGTTTCCGTCACAGTATAAGCCGCCACCGCCACCGAGAGTTCCACCGACCACACCTGCTATCGCTGAATCAAAACAAAAGGCACAACCTGTGATCGTGCACGAGCCACCCAGGAGTGTGAGCCCCCCTCCGGAATGTGCTGCATTGTGATTGATGGTGCAATTCGAAATGGTGCATTGAGGGGTGGACTGAATACATAAACCTCCTCCGGTTGAACCTGAATTTCCGGAACAGGTGTTGTAGGAAATGTCACAGTTGGAAAGCGTGGGAGAACTTAGGGTGAAATTGATTCCCCCTCCGTAACCGGAAGTTAAACTGGTATTGAAACGAACGGTGTCGGTGTCAAGCGCTGGAGCACCCTTGTATGCATACATTCCTCCTGCACCGCCACCGGAAACAGTATTGTAACAGATTGAATTGTGCGAAAGCGTGGGCGAGGCGTTGTTGCAATAAATCCCTCCTCCATATCCTGAGAATACCTGGTTAAAATTTATCCGGTTCCATGAAATCAGAGGGGCAGAATTTAGCACAAAAATTCCTGCTCCCTGGCCGCAATCACTGCAATTCGAGTAATCAACTGAATTGCTGTCTATGACATTGTGGGTTATCGTTGCATTGCCGAAACAGTAAATTCCTCCACCTGCAACATCCTGGACGCTGTTGTGTAAAATCATGTTGTTGGCGATCTGAGGATTTCCAAATCCACAGGCTACAGCACCACCTCCACCGGAAGCTCTATTCATGTTAAAGGAATTTGAACCAATGATACAGGATGAAGAATCGCAATAAATTCCCCCACCCATTCCATTGTAGAAGGCTGAGTTGTTCACGAAATTATTTTGACTGATAATTGGGGATGCACCCAAACAATAAATACCGCCACCATTTCCATACAAAGTGGAATTGCCGGAGAATATATTGTGGGTGATGATAGGAGCACTGCCAATACAACAAATAGCACCTCCGGCTGTGATAGCCTGATTACTTGCAAATGTGCAATTTGTAATACGAATTTTGGAAAAATTGTTGATAAGCAACGCTCCCCCATTCTTGTCATTTGGGTTGTTGCCAGTGCAGGTCGAACAGTTTGCAATGCCGTGTTGCAAAGTACAAAAGGTAAACACAGAAGAATCCTGGAGAGGTGAAATACCATCAAAACGAATACCCATCCAGCCTGTGGAAGGATTTCCCGCTGTAAAGGAAACAGGGGAAGACGCGGACCCTTCAGCCATTACGCGTCCAAAAACACTCAAGCGATATTGACCATTAAATACAATCTTAACTCCTGCTTGAATCACCAGTGAAGAATCGGCAGGTATCAGGATATCGCCGTTTACGGTATAAGGAGAAGCTGAAAGGACCCACGTTCCGGAGACTGTCCCTCCCGGAATGTTGGTTTGGCAGTGGCCGGGTAATGTTGAATAAAAAAAACAGACAAATAGGTAAAGAAAATATTTTTTCAGGATTGACTTCATAACCGCTTGGATATTGGCCTAAGGTCTAAATCTGTGATGGTGAGCAGGGGATCCGGAAATCGGGGAAATTCTATTCCTCTATCTGCTCTTCCCCTTCCGCTTCCAACTCTCCGGGCTCTTCTCCTTCTGTTTCTCCGGGGACTACTTCATCATCTCCCTCCGTAAGTACGTCATCGTCTTCTTCGTGGTCCTGGTCATAGCCTTCTTCGGCATGGAATACCTTTTCCTTCTTGTCTTTCTCGTCTTCCAGTTCATCTTCATCATCTACCGGAGGAGGAAGAGTGGTGACCTTGTATTGTTTGGGAGCCTGCCCGGTTGTTTTCACCGTACGGGGATAAACGGCTTTGGGTAGGTCTTCCCCAATTTTAATGAGCTCTATCATCAGTGTCCAGAGTGCTTCCGGATCGGAGACATAAATTATTTTCTGGTGCGGATCT
>Ga0207114_1085_pt1 | contig 28594 bp, 30 predicted proteins | sample Alteio_BWMinHeat_70_FD_153560 | JGI IMG/M metagenome (GOLD analysis project Ga0207114, IMG submission 153560) | Enriched cells from forest soil in Barre Woods Harvard Forest LTER site, Petersham, Massachusetts, United States -... | ecosystem: Environmental > Terrestrial > Soil > Temperate forest >... | reverse complement strand
AAACGCTGATTGCTAAATTGCTTGCGAAAACCTTATCGGTTAACTTCTCCAGGATACAATTCACCCCCGACCTCATGCCCACAGATGTGATTGGCACCACGGTTTACAACGTCAAAAGCTCTGAGTTCAGCTTTAACCGGGGACCTATCTTCTCCAATGTGGTGCTGATTGATGAAATAAACCGCTCCCCTGCCAAAACTCAGGCCGCCTTGTTTGAGGTGATGGAAGAAAGGCAGATTACGGTAGACGGACGCACACACCAGCTCGATTTTCCGTTTTTTGTCATCGCTACTCAAAATCCCGTCGAGCAGGAAGGTACATACAAGCTACCCGAAGCCCAGCTAGATCGCTTCATGTTTCGAATCAAAATGAAATACCCTTCTCTGGATCAGGAGAAAGCCATCTTGGACAGGTTTAAAGATGACTTCCGACTAATCCAGGCATCCGATGTTCTGCCCATCTTGTCTGCCAACGACATCAAGACCTGCCGGGAGGTGATTGAAAAGGTCCATATTAAAAAAGAACTCCTCGATTACATTGCCACCATCATTGTAAATACCCGTACCAACGGCTCCCTCTTTCTCGGTGCCTCTCCCCGCGCTTCCCTGGCTGTAATGAGAACATCCAAAGCCATTGCAGCCATTAGCGGGCGTGATTTTGTGACTCCGGAAGACATACAGCAGGTTGCATACCCCGTACTCAACCACCGGATAATTCTTACACCCGAGAGAGAGATGGAAGGTGTGCAAACCGAAGATGTGATCAGGGAAATCATACAGGGAATTGAAGTACCACGATGAAGATAAGGTGGAACACATACCTGGGTAACCGGTTCTTCTACCTCTTTACCGGAATCATCGCTGCTTTCGCCGCATGCTTTGCCTTTCCCCAGTTTTTGTTCTTTGTTCAAATTATCCTGGGCGTAGCACTAGCCATCACCCTTGCCGATTTCATGCTCCTGTTTTCCAAAAAACGAATGCTTGAGATAAAAAGGACTGTTCCCAAAATGCTGTCCCTCGGGAGCGAGAACCACATACGACTGGAGATTACAAACGCCTCCCGGATGGTCCTCAAACTAACCGTGCAGGATGAGGTTCCGGTTCAGTTCCAGCTAAGAGATTTTTCCATGAACCTTTCACTTGATAGAGGAGAACACAGGGTATTGGATTACACACTGCGTCCCCTTACCCGGGGAGAGTATACGTTCAATGACGTGAACGGTTATGTTCAAAGTATATTTGGGCTCGCAGAACGACGTATACGAATACCCCTGTCACAACCTGTTCCGGTATATCCGTCCATCATAGAAATGAAAGCATTTGAACTCAAAGCACTCAGCCGGATTTCAAACTTTCACGGCATCAAAAAACTCAGGCGCCTGGGCCAGAGCTATGAGTTTGAGCAGATCAAAAACTACGTAATGGGCGACGATTACCGCAGCATCAACTGGAAAGCCACCAGCCGCAAAGCCGACCTGATGGTAAACCAGTTTGAAGAAGAAAAAGCCCAGCAGATCTATACCCTGCTCGACACCAGCCGTTCCATGCGCATGCCATTTAATGGATTGAGCCTGCTCGACTATTCAGTCAATGCCTCACTCGTTATTTCCAACATTGCCCTGAACAAACAGGACAAAACCGGACTGCTCACCTTTTCGGATAAAATAGATACGGTCATCCGTGCCGACAAAGGCAAGGGGCATCTGAGAAAAATTCTGGAAGGTCTTTACAAGGTTCAGGAAAAACCGCTGGAAGCCAATTACGAACTTTTGTACCTGGGAGTGAGAAACGCCATCCGGGGAAGAAGCCTGCTCTTTCTTTATACCAATTTTGAAAGCTACTTTGCCCTGGAAAGAGCACTTCCCATCATACGCCGTATCAACAAGCTTCACCTTCTGGTGGTGGTGTTTTTTGAAAACACGGAAATACTCGATTACAGCACTTCGGAAAGCAAGAACGTGGAAGAGATTTATCTGCACACCATAGCCCAGAAATACGTTTCGGAAAAGAAGCAGATTGTAAGTGAACTAAGGCAATACGGAATACAAGCCATACTCACCCGCCCCGAAGACCTTTCTATTAATACGGTAAATAAGTATCTGGAACTGAAGTCCCGAGGAATGATCTGAACAGGGAAGGTTTGTCAGTGTGCCATCATCAGTGCCGCTACTCCCCCGCCAATCAAACCAAGCGTAAGAACAGCCAGATAAATTATACACAGCACACCTGTAATAGTGTAATATATTCTCTGGTTCTTGAACGCCTCATAGAGGTCACGTTGGATATTGCTTTTCCCAAACTGCTCCAGCTTCAGAGCGTAGAGCAAGAGGTAGGTGGAAGTGACTATTGCTATTCCGCAAACGATTACGGAAAAAATCATATTCGGAGAAGCTCCGGAACCGAAATTATATCCCATACTTCTGTAAGCACTTCCCGTACTCACGTTCAAAACCAAACCTCCTACAGAAACCACATAACCCATTATGGCGCTGAATTTAATCCAGGGAGCCGTACTGGTTAAGGTAGCCACGGCCTTTGCACTTAACACATCCGATTGTACTCCACCGAGCGCTAGCTCATCTATAATTTCTTCCATAATGCCTGAGGTTATTGTGCTTTAGCGATGTAAGTAAGGATACCTATCAGGATGACGACCAGGTAAATGATCATGATTACTCCAATGTATTTCCAGAAGGCCTTCTGCTTATGGAAGGCATTTTCCAGCTCATCCATATCACCGGTTTGCTGGTGATTTTGAACACCCCTGGCATATTGAAAAAGAAACATTACAGGAAAATATCCAAGTAAACCGAAGAGAAAGAATACAATGGTAAAAATAAACCCAAACCGGGATATTGCCAGCATCAGCAAACCTCCAAGAGCCGCGAGTCCAACAAATATGAAGCCTACAATAGAAAGAAACTTCATCCATCGGGCACTCTGCCTCAATTCGACAAGCAATAAGGGAGTCTCTGCCGCAGGAGCACTAATGGGGTTAAGAGAGGAGTCAGTGGTTTCCATACTTGATAATTTAATTTAAACTACTCTTGCTGATACAAGCATACCGAAAATAAATGATCCCTACAAATCCGATCAACAGTAAAAATATCCACTATTGCACTGAGGGCACTAAGACTCACCAAGGTTTAATCTCAAATTTCTTAGTGGTTCTCTGTACCCTGAGTGTCTCAGTGGTAAAATTACGCATGCTTAATTGATCCAATAAGTCCATGCTTTTCCCTAGCTTTGAAATCACTGAACCATGTATAACGAAGACAAAGCACCTAAAAAACTAAAGATAACCGACCCGCAGATCGGCCTCGAAAAAGCCATGTCCTGGTGCGCTTATCAGGAACGATGCCAGCAGGAAGTGAGGGACAAGCTTTTTGAATGGGGCCTGTGGCCTGAAGCTGTCGAAAACATCCTTGCCGAACTCATCACCCAGGATTTTGTGAATGAAGAACGTTTTGCCAAAGCTTACGCCGGTGGGAAATTCAGGATAAAGAAATGGGGAAGAGTGAAGATTAAACTGGAGCTAAAGAAGCGAAGGATTTCTGATTATTGCATCCGAAAAGGTTTGAAGGAAATAGAGGAAGATGCTTATACGGAGACGTTAAAAAAGGTTCTCAGGACCTATTCGGCCAAGCTCAAAGAAAAGCATCCGCTCAAACGAACCTACCGCCTCATCAACTATGCCCAATCCAGAGGATTTGAACAGGACCTCATCAGGGAAATTCTATCGGCAGACAAGTCGTGATTACAAAGGATGTTTATACAACCACTTTATGACCACAGAATTCCGTGGAAAGTGAGGATACTAATCTACGAAAGAGTGGAAGAAACTATCCGGTTAAGGAGAGTGATTATCCTTTAAGGGATTGTAAGTGTCCGGTTCGGGAAAGCACCGATCCGGTTTGGGGTTGAACTAATCCTGTTCCGGAGTGTGACAACCCGATTCCGGCCTGCAACAATCCGATTCGGGATACTCACAACCCGATATCAGATTACAACAACCCGGTTGTGGATACTAACAACCCGATAAGGGGAAGCATCAGTCCTATATCGGAGTGTGCCAATCCGGTTCCGGATACAAACAATCCATAAAAGGAAAGTAATGATCCGGTTAGGGACAGCAAAAATGAATTGGGGAAAAATGAATTTATTTAAAGAGTAGCCACCGTTACAATTTTGTTGACCAAAACCCTATCCCAGAAGCCCTTCTCGCTTCATCAACTTCACTGCATGAAGCTCATTTTCCGATGAATCGTAGAACTTTATCTTACGGAAACTTGTTTTTCCTTCCTTATTTCGAAAAGATATAACTGCAAAAACATATCCCATTCTGGGTTTGTATACCCGCAAAGCTAAAATGTCTTTGCGAGCTATGTTGCGAATGGTGGAGTAACGAGCCACATCGGCCAGGGCTTTGGTAGCGTATGTCATTCCTGCCAGAAAGAGAATACCCATCAGCCAAAAACCTACAATAAAGAAATTAACCATTAAAAATGTGCCGAAAGCAACCCCTAACCCACCTGCCAGCAGTGCTGCAACGTTTCGTTTGTCTTCCGAACTTGGGAGTTCTCCAATTTTAGTATGAGTGGTGATCAGGATTTTATCCGGAAGAATATGACAATAACCGGCATCAGCTGTAATAAAGTAATTGGTGCCCTCGGCCGCAGTCAGGTTCAGATCAGAGCTTTCTGAAGATTCGGTTGTTTGGGACGAGATGTCACGAGCAGCTGTGTCCTGCCCATTCGGTGATAATTCCATGCTCAAAGATAGGGCTAATCGTTAATAGAGGGATCAAAAGTAAGAACAGATTATTATCTTTGCACCCTATGATAACTTTAGAACAGATTAAAGACTTCGGTGATCGCTCTGACGCGTTGAGGAGGCACCTTTGACATCGACCGTAAGAGTGCCGAAATTTACGACCTGGATGTAAAAACCCAGGCACCCGACTTCTGGAACGACTCCAAAAAAGCAGAAGCGGTGCTGAAAGAAATCCGAAACCTGAAGGCCTGGACCGAAGGGTATTCTAAGCTGCTTGCCAGCATGGAAGACCTGAAGACCATGTATGATTTTTACAAAGCAGGTGAAGCGAGCGAAGAGGATCTTCAACAACAGTACACCGTAACAAGTGTTCAGCTGGAAGAACTGGAATTCAAAAACATGCTGAGTGGCAAGGAAGACCACCTGGGCTGCGTGCTCCAGATCAACTCCGGGGCCGGTGGCACAGAAAGCTGCGACTGGGCAGCCATGCTCATGCGTATGTACATTATGTGGGGGGAAAAGAATGGTTTCAAGATAAAGGAAACCGACCGTTCGGATGGGGATGTGGCCGGTATCAAATCCGTTACGCTCGAATTCGAAGGAGAATATGCCTTTGGCTACCTGAAAGGAGAAAACGGAGTACACCGCCTTGTCCGCATTTCACCATTCGACTCCAATGCCAAACGACACACCTCTTTTGCTTCTGTTTATGCTTACCCTCTGATTGACGATTCAATTCAAATTGAGGTCAACATGTCGGAAGTGGAATTTGAAACCTTCCGCTCCGGTGGTGCAGGTGGTCAGAACGTAAACAAGGTTGAAACCGCGGTAAGGCTTTATCACAAGCCTTCCGGTATTGTTATCAAGAACCAGGAAAGCCGTTCCCAGCTCCAGAACAAGGAAAATGCCATTCGCCTCCTCAAATCACAGCTCTATGAAGCCGAAATGCGCAAACGCATGGAAAGCATAGCCGCTATTGAAGGGAACAAGAAAAAAATAGAGTGGGGATCCCAGATCCGTAACTATGTTTTCCATCCGTATAAACTGGTAAAAGATCTTCGGTCAGGCAAGGAAACGTCGGATGTGCAGGGAGTAATGGACGGCGACCTGACTGATTTCATCAAAGCTTATCTCATGGAATACGGAGATGCTTATTAAAAAAGCTCATGTCAAAAGAAAAGATTAGTATCTATCATAAGAGCAACTGCTCCACCAGCCTGGAAGCCCTCAGAATCCTTAAAGAAGCGGGACCTGAGATCACCATCATCGAATATCTTGTTCACCCTCTGACAGCAGACGAACTGAAATCCCTGCTTAAAAAACTGGGAATGAAAGCCAGCGAGCTGGTTCGTAAAAAGGAAGCCGTTTACAAAGAAAAATTCGAAGGGAAAAAGATGACCGAAGCCCAATGGATCAAAGCACTGGCCAAATACCCCATCCTCATGGAAAGACCCATTGTATTGAAAGGTGGCAAAGCTATTATTCCCAGGCCGATGGAAAAGCTCAAAGAGTTTCTTTGATTTCAAAACACAAATAACCACTAAGGGTTTGTGCGTATGGCCTTAGTGACCCTTTGTGAACTTAGTGCCCTGGCGGTAAATTTACGTCCGTCCAACAAGTCCAAAAAATCTCAATTCTTTTCCTAATTTTGATGGGAGTAACTCTTTATACCCCATTCTATGACCCGTATAACCTCCATTGAACAGTATCACAGCGAATACAAGAAAAGCATAGAAAACCCCGAATCTTTCTGGGCCGGAATAGCGGAAACTTTTACCTGGAAAAAGAAGTGGGACAAAGTTCTGGACTGGAATTTTTCCGGCCCGGATATTCAATGGTTTGTCAACGGCAAATTCAACATTACGGAAAACTGCCTGGACCGTCACCTTGAAAAACATGGCGACCGCCTGGCTTATACCTGGGAATCCAACGACCCTAAAGAAGCCAATATAAAGCTTACCTACCGCCAGCTCTATGAAGAAGTATGCCGTTTCTCCAACGTATTAAAGAAACACGGTGCAAAGAAGGGTGACCGCATCTGCATCTATATGCCCATGGTTCCTCAGGCCGTAATAGCCATGCTGGCCTGTGCCCGTATCGGAGCTATACATTCCGTGGTGTTTGCCGGGTTTTCCGCAGCCTCTCTTTCGGGAAGGATACAAGATGCCGATTGTAAAATTGTGATCACCAGCGACGGAGCCTACAGGGGTATGAAGGATATTCCAATCAAAGCAGTAGTAGATGAAGCTCTGGAGATTTGTCCAGGAGTTGAAAAAGTTATCGTGTATGAACGCACCAAGACGGCTGTAACCATGCTTCCCGGAAGGGATTTCTGGTGGCAGGAGGAGATGAAAGATTCTTCCACCCACTGCCCTGCCCAGGAAATGGATTCGGAAGATATGCTCTTTATCCTATACACTTCCGGCTCAACCGGTAAACCTAAGGGAGTAGTGCATACCTGTGGCGGGTATATGGTTTACACCCACTATTCTTTTGAGAACGTGTTTCAATATGAATCCAAAGACCTGTTCTGGTGCACTGCCGATGTGGGCTGGGTAACAGGACACAGTTACATCGTATACGGTCCCCTCCTTGCCGGTGCCAGTTCACTCCTGTTTGAAGGCATACCAACCTGGCCTGATCCAGGCAGATTTTGGCAGATAGTAGACAAGCACAAGGTAAATATCCTCTACACCGCACCTACAGCCATCCGCGCATTGGAGGCTGCTGGTCTGCAATACGTGACTCCTTACAAACTGGATTCCCTGCGTGTCCTGGGCAGCGTGGGAGAGCCCATAAACGAAGAAGCCTGGAACTGGTACAACACTCATATCGGAAAAACCCGCTGCCCCATAGTCGACACCTGGTGGCAAACGGAAACCGGGGGAATACTCATCTCTCCTCTGGCTGGCATAACCCCTACAAAACCTGGCTTTGCAACACTCCCCCTGCCGGGCATTCAACCCCTGCTGGTGGATGAGAAAGGCAATGAAATTAAGGGCAATGGGGTGGAAGGCAACCTTTGCATACGCTTTCCCTGGCCGTCCATTGTGCGTACCACCTATGGAGATCATGACCGTTGCCGTCAGGCATATTTCGCTTCCTACCCCAACCTCTATTTTACCGGAGACGGATGCCGCAGAGATGAAGACGGATATTACCGCATAACCGGAAGAGTGGATGATGTGATCAATGTTTCCGGTCATCGTATAGGCACCGCCGAGGTGGAGAATGCCATCAATATGCACGCCGATGTGGTGGAATCCGCCGTGGTGGGTTATCCCCATGATATCAAGGGACAGGGGATTTATGCGTATGTCATTTGCACAAATGCTCACAAAGATCCGGATCACCTGCGTAAGGAAATCCTTGCCGAAGTCATAAGGGTGATAGGCCCCATCGCGAAACCCGACAAAATCCAGGTCGTCAAAGGCCTCCCTAAAACACGCTCAGGAAAAATCATGAGAAGAATATTGCGCAAAGTGGCCGAAGGAGATGTTTCCAACCTGGGCGATACCTCCACTCTCCTGGACCCTTCTGTGGTGGAAGAGATCAAAGCCGGCAGAGTTTAACACTTTATTCAACCCCATCTAAAACACATACTTACCATGATAGCCAATCAATTCCTTGAAATTTTTGAACGGGATATCCTGAAGGTACAGGAAGAAATCCGAGCCTACAAAAACGAATCCGACATGTGGAAGACGAGCGGATCCTTTACCAATTCTGCAGGAACCCTTTGCCTCCACCTCACCGGCAACCTCAACCATTTTATTGGTGCGGTGATGGGCCAAACAGGATATGTTCGACAGAGGGAACTTGAATTTTCCATGCGCGACCAAAGCCGGGAATCCTTGCTGGATGGACTTACCAATGCTTTGAAAATGGTGCGTGAAACATTACCTAAACTGAAAGACGGGGATTTTGAAAAGGATTTTCCTATAGATTTTCTTGGTCAACGCAAAACCCTGCAAGTAATGATTATCCTGATCGCTCACCTGAACTACCACCTGGGACAGATCAATTACCACAGGAGGATGCTTTCTTGAAAACTATACTCTGTTCTAATACTTTTCTAATCATCCCGCTTTCTGGCCGAAACTTGCTCTGTTTCAGGCCTAGGAAGGTCTCATCCGTTAATAAATCCTAAATTTCGTGTGCCCTGTCGTCAAAATCCCTGATTTTTTGTCCGATTAACCTGAGTAACGTATCTTCGTCACTTAATGTGTTCTTGTGTCAGATAGTATAGTCATCATACCCACCTATAACGAAAGCGAGAACATCGAGAAGATGATCCGGAAGGTCTTTTCTCTTCCTAAAGAATTCCACGTACTTATTGTGGATGACGGCTCACCTGACGGGACAGCGGATATTGTCCGTAAGCTGATGACGGAGTTCCCAGGCAAACTCTTTCTGGAAGAACGCAAAGGCAAATTGGGACTTGGAACGGCCTATATACACGGTTTCAAATGGAGTTTTTCCAGACCTTACGAATACGTTTATGAGATGGACGCAGACTTTTCACATAATCCGGAAGACCTGATCCGTTTATATGAGGCCTGTACCAAAGGTGGTGCAGATGTAGCAGTTGGATCCAGGTATATCACAGGTGGCAAAGTGAGTAACTGGCCAATGGGAAGGGTATTGATGTCCTACTTCGCTTCGGTTTATGTGAATAGTATCCTATGGATGGGCGTCCGGGATACTACTTCAGGATTTAAATGTTACCGTAAAAAAGTGCTCCAGGAAATCGAACTGGATCATATTCGCTTTGTCGGGTATGCCTTTCAGATAGAGATGAAATACAAAGCCATAAAGAAGGGCTTTAAGATAAGGGAAGTTCCAATTGTGTTTATTGACCGCCAGTTGGGCACCTCCAAGATGAGTTCCAATATCTTCAAAGAAGCTTTTTTCGGCGTCCTCCAAATGCGATTTAACCGGTGAACAGGATAGTCATCCACAATGCCCACATTGTTAACGAAGGAAAAATATTCCTCGGCAGTGTTCTAATTGAAGAAGACCTGATCGCCGAAATATCTGAAGGGACTATCTCAGCAGGGAATGCAAGAGTGATTGATGCCAGACGCAAATTTCTTTTCCCCGGATTAATAGACGACCAGGTTCATTTCCGCGAACCCGGTCTGACCCACAAAGCAGATATCTATTCCGAATCAAGAGCCGCGGTTGCCGGAGGCATCACCTCTTATATGGAAATGCCCAATACTGTTCCCAATACGCTTAGTCAATCCTTGCTGGAAGAAAAATACAAACGGGCATCTGAAAGTTCACTTGCCAACTATTCCTTTTTCATGGGAGCATCCAATGATAACCTGAAGGAGGTTCTCCAAACCAATCCCCGCAATGTCTGCGGCATAAAAATATTCATGGGCTCATCCACCGGAAACATGCTCGTTGACAACCAAAAGGCACTCGAAGCCCTTTTCTCTCAAAGTCATATGCTCATTGCTACCCACTGTGAAGATGAGGCTGTGATACGCGAAAACATGATTACTTTTCGTGCTAAATACGGGGAAGAAGTCCCTGTTTCCTGTCACCCCCTCATTCGCAGCGCAGAAGCTTGCTATAAATCATCGTCCCTTGCCGTTGAACTTGCCAGAAAACACAACACCCGTCTTCATATACTTCATATTTCCACAGCCAGGGAACTGGAGCTCTTTGACAATAGTATCCCTCTTGTTTCCAAACGCATTACGGCGGAAGCTTGTATACATCATCTCTGGTTTACCGACAAAGACTATATTTCCAAGGGCAATCTGATCAAGTGGAACCCGGCCGTAAAAACCAGGGCCGACAGGGATGCAATCCTGAAAGCGGTGATTGATAACCGAATTGATGTTATTGCCACAGACCACGCCCCACATACCAAAGAAGAAAAAGCAGGCACTTATTTCAACGCTCCTTCCGGAGGTCCTCTGGTGCAACATGCACTGGTTGCACTGCTGGAACTTCATAAGCAGGACAAAATATCACTTGAACAAATTGCCGAAAAAACAGCCCATGCGGTCGCTACCTGTTTCAGGATAGAAAAAAGAGGTTTTATTCGAAAAGGATATCATGCCGACCTGGTCCTTGCAGATCTCGATTCGCCCTGGATGGTGGGACCTTCCAATATTTATTATAAATGCGGCTGGTCTCCGTTTGAAGGGGTTACTTTTTCATCCCGTATCACTCATACTTTTGTGAACGGGAACCTGGTATTCGAACAAGGCCGGTTTGATGAGAAGATAAAGGGGCAGCGCCTCCTCTTTGAAGCGTAATTCTTTCCTTCCTATATTTGCACCACAATAAACCTATTCCAGTTAAGTGTTCTATTTTCTTCTCAAACCCATCGTTCGGATTTTCTATAGGATCTATTACCGGATTCAGGTGAGAGGATTAGAAAATTTCCTTAAAGAAAATCCCCTGGTTATTATTCCAAATCACGTTAATGGGTTTATTGATCCGGTAGTCACTGCCCTTTTCGCCAAACGCAAAATAAGGTTCTTCGCAAGGGGGGATGTGTTCCGCGGACGTCTGGCCAGATGGCTGTTGAACGACCTCAACATCAGTCCAATGTATCGGATCACCGAAGGGTACGGTGATGTAAAGAAAAACGACCAAACATTTGAAGAATGCAGACGCCTTCTTACCGAGAACAAGGCAATTCTTATTTTTCCGGAAGGGATCTGCATTCAGGACAGGAGAATTAAGAAACTTAAGAAAGGCCTTGCCCGTATTGTTCTGAGTGTGGAAGAAGAGATGCTCAATAAAAACGATGTTCAGGTAGTTCCTGTGGGCCTGAATTATTCCAACCCCTCCCATTTTCGTAGCCGGCTTTTTATAAACATTGGACATCCCGTTTCACTCGGTCAATTCCATACCCGTTACTGCCAGGACAAAGTCAAGGCCATTAATGAGTGTACTCAGTTCATGGAAGAGGAGATGAAGAAACTGGTGATTAATATTGATGACCCGGGAAATGACCGTCTTTATGAAGCAGTTGCCGAAATATATACCCGTCAGTCTTTAGAAGAAAAAGGTCTCGACTCTGCGAACCTGGAAACCGAATACGAAAAAAACAACACCCTGGCCGATAGGATCAATGCACTTCATAAAAGCACTCCCGGCCAGATAAAGCAGTTGAATGACAAGATTCTCCCATACCTGAAAGAGCTGAAACAACATGGTTTACGCGACCACTTACTCCGACGGGATGTGCTAAGCAAAATGAATCTGAAAAGTGCGATGAGGGATTTTTTTAAACTCTGGTTCGGTTTGCCAGTTTACTGGATTGGATTGTTGTTAAACTCCCCCCCCTATAAGCTTGCGCGGAATATGGCTGATACGAAAGCCAAAATGAAAGAATTTTATTCCTCCGTATTTGCCAATTTGTCAATGCTTTTATGGCTTCCTTATTACCTGCTTCAGCTGGCAGCCATACACCACTTCTCGCACAGCTGGTGGATAGTGCTTGTCTGGGCAATTCTGGTGCCGGTTACGGGTTTCTTTGTGATTGGCTTTCATCCGGTAATGAAAAAGGCTTTCGGACGCTGGAAATTACTGGGACTGGTACGTAAAAACAAAGCTTCAGCCGAACGGCTTATTTATGAGAGGGAAGAGATTATACAGCTCATTCGTCAGTACCTGGACGAAACCCGGGAGTAACCCCTACTTTACTCTGTTAAACCTCAACGCTTTTAACATCCAGTCGGGAAGAGGCTTAGTAGCATCTCTTTTCCGCAGGTTCAGGTACCATCCAATCTTTTTCAGGATAGGTATTTTGTGCGTTTCCACAAACTCGATGAGCGTTCCATCGGGATCTTCAATGTAACTGAAATGACCAGCCGCCTCACCCATATCAAAACTGTTTGAGCTGTCTACCGTAAAGGGATGTCCGGCCGCCACACATTTTTCCTGAAGGGCTTTCATATTGTAAATGTCAAAACAGAGGTGAATGAAACCGAGGTCTCCCCAAAAACGGTTCTCAAATATCTTCTTAGCCGGTCGGCCGGTTATCTGAACCAGTTCTATTTCACTGCTCCCCAACAAACGACTGAAAGCTCCTGATCTTGGCTTGCTATGTCTCAACAAAACCCTGCGTGCTTGGTTCTCTGCTCCTGGAATTCCTTTGAGATCCGCAAATACGGCTGTCTTATCGTACACAACGGTGTCGTATCCCAGAATATCCTTATAAAAAGCTAAGGAGCGGCTCATTTCGCTTACTCCAACTACAGCCCCTGAAGGGCCTCCTGTAAGAGATACACCTTTCCCAAACCAATCCTGACCATCTACCACCTGAAATATATTACCGTAAGGATCATTCACATAAAACGTATTGCTCCCGGCAGGATCCTTAACCAGCCCAGTAATCAAGGCCGCCTTGTTCGATTTAAGGAATTCGTAAGTTCCCTTCACGTCTTTCGACTTCATCCTAGAACAAAAAATCCCCAGGTCACCCAATTGAATCTGGAACTTTGCCCCTTGAGGAACCCTACTGGTGTATTGCCAGATTTCAAACCCGCCCCCCCCGGCCATGTTGATAGCCAGTATGGCATGTCTCTTATGAGGCATACCTCCCGTATAAGGCAGCATGAGGTTGGCTTCCGCAGCTTCTTCGAAAATAGGGATATCCATCCCGAAATTCCGTTTGTACCAGGTAAAGGCTTCCTTCACATCAGGAATCCCTATGCCAATTTGTTGTATTCCGGCTATCGTGTATGACATACTGTTCTGCAAAAGGTGTGAACTAAATGGGAGAGCTTATTCTATCTTTTGTTTGCGGATCATGCTCGAAAAGAAAACAGGAAAGAAACGTTTTAGCTTTACTGCAAACACTTCTTTTGCCGAACCGATAATAACCTCCTGCTTCCGTTGGCGCATGGCATGGATGATTTTTTTGGCGCACAAGGCTGCTGACATTCCTTGAGCTTGTCCTGCACTCATCCGGTTATATTGTTTCCCGTCAGCTGTAAGCGCGTTTATTGAAATATTGGTGGAAATTCTTCCAGGGCATACAAGGAGCACTTCGATGTTGTCTTCAAACAATTCCATCCTCAGAGATTCGAAAAAACCATGCAGCGCATGCTTCGCCGAAGAATAAGAAGACCGAAGAAAAAAACCAAATTTTCCTGACACACTGCTGATTACAACTATTTGTCCTTGCTTCCGGCGGATCATGAAGGGCAAAACACTTTTAGTGAGAGCCACCGGACCGAAATAATCTACTTCCATTAGTCTTCGGTCAACCTGCAGGGGAGTATCTTTTGCGAATGAGCGCTGACTCACTCCCCCGTTATTGATAAGTATGTCTACTGCCCCGAACCTGGAAATAACACACTGAATAAGTCTATTGGTATCATCCAGATTTTCCAGATCCAGAGGAAGGATGAGAGAGGTATCGTCGGTTAATCCGCACGACTGCTGTACCCTTCTTAATTCCTCTTCCCTCCTGGAGGAAAGCACCAGCAGGGCTCCTTCTTTGGCCAATGTCTTTACAAGCGCTTCCCCTATACCGGAAGAAGCACCTGTTATCCATACAATTTTACCTTTAAATGAGGTCATATACTGGTATTTGAATCGGCTCTACAAACTTCAGAACCGGTTCCGATGCCAAAAATAGAGTTTTTTTCAGCTTTCCCTTATTTGGGTTAAATTTGCAAGTAAATAAATTAATCATCTTCTCTGTGAATCCGAAGTATTTTCAGTGCTTATTGCTAATCAGTCTTTTTTTCTTTTCGTTATCCTCTTGCACCAAAAAGCAAGAAGAACGATCTCCCCTTCCCGTTCCATCTCATTTGCTTAGCAAACACCAAATGGCTGAACTCCTCACCCAGGTTCATCTGCTGGAGTCGGCGGTGAACCTCAAAAATGCCCAGAATGCAAGCATGAACAGAAAGGACAGTCTGGCCTATAACGACATCTTCTTGAAAAACCAGACGATTTATTCCGAATTCAAGGAAAACTTCACTTATTATTCCAGCAAACCCGAAGAGCTGGAAATAATCTATGACGAAGTAATTGAAAACCTCACCCGCATGCAGGCCCTGGAGGAAAGAAAGAAACAATAATCGCTTTTAATACTCCTACCTCTTTTTATACATGCCGCATACTTCCCGAATGGTATTCTCGATGGGTATAAACCGGTAATTGAGGGCATGGATGATCTTTTCCGAAGAAAACTCATAAGTGTAATTGGCCGCACGTGCTGTTTCCTTGGTAATGAGAGGAGCAACACCCATGACCGATGTTCTCAGCTTTTCAATTCTCCACCCTATTTCTGCCATCCACGGTCTCACACGCATCCAGGCGTTTGGCTTTCCAAACTCGGAGTGAAGACGATCAAAGAAAGAACGAAAAGACATGTTGGCCGAATTGAGGATAAACCTTTCACCCTTTACATCACTTTCCATCAGACGTATCATGGCACCTGAAACGTCACGCACGTCAACGTATCCGGTCATTCCCGAGGTGTAATATTTTAATCCCTTGGAAGCCATACGAAACAATGCGTTACTGCCCTTACTCCAGTCTCCCGGACCCAGAATAACAGAAGGGTTTACAACCACCACCTTCAGGCCCTCTTCCGCTCCTCTCCACACTTCCCTTTCCGCCCCATACTTGCTGATGGCGTACCAGGAGTTTCGCGGAGAAGTTTTCCAGTGCGATTCTTCGTTTACTATCGATGTAGCGGTGTTACGGCCAAGACTGGCGATGGAACTTACGTGGCAGAGCTTACGTACATTCATCTCGATACAGGCATTGACCACATTTGCAGTTCCTTCAACGTTCACCCGAAGCATTTCCTCCCGGTCATCCGGGTTAAAGGAGACGATGGCCGCGCAATGGTATACTTCACTAACCCCTTCCAGTGCGTCTTCCAGAGAAGCCATATCCAGAATATCGCCTTCCACCCATTCAATACTTTTTACAAGCTCAGCTGCTTCAGGTGAGTAAAGGGAGAATGTCCTCAAAACCGCATCCACATCACTGCCCGTTCGTTTAAGAGCACGCACTGGAGCGCCCCCTTTCACCAGGTCATACAACAAATGCGAACCAACCAGTCCAGTACCTCCGGTTACAAAATTCATAGGATATAAATGTACAAAGGATAATCCTATCTTTGCCAAAACAGTAAGTATATGGGTTTTGTTGATGAACTAAAGTGGAGGGGAATGCTCCATGATATCATGCCGGGTACGGAAGATCTGCTGAACAAGGAAAAGGTAAGCGGCTATATAGGTTTTGACCCTACCGCCGATTCTCTGGGAGTGGGAAACCTTGTTCAGATGATGACTTTGCTCCATTTTCAAAGGGCGGGACATAAACCATTTGCTCTGATAGGTGGAGCCACCGGGATGGTCGGAGACCCTTCAGGCAAATCTCAGGAACGCAACTTACTTGACGAAAAAACGCTTAACCATAACCTCCAATGCCAACGCCAACAGCTTGAAAAATTCCTGGACTTTAACTGCGGAGCCAGCTCTGCCGAAATCGTAAACAATTACGATTGGTTTAAAAACTTTTCTTTCCTTGATTTTATCCGTGACGTAGGCAAGCATATTTCTGTAAACTACATGCTGGCCAAAGACTCGGTAAAAAGCCGCCTTGAAAACGGCATGTCCTTTACCGAATTCAGCTATCAGCTTGTGCAGGGTTATGACTTTTATTATCTCTGGAAAAACAGAGGACTGAAGCTCCAGATGGGCGGTTCGGATCAATGGGGAAATATTGTGACCGGCACGGAACTGATACGCCGCAAAGAAGGCGGAGAAGCTTACGCCCTCACCACCCCCCTCATTAAAAAAGCAGACGGCACCAAGTTTGGTAAGTCTGAAGGTGGCAATGTTTGGCTGGATCCGAAGAAAACATCTCCTTACCAATTCTATCAGTTCTGGCTCAATGCAAGCGATGAAGATGTAAAAAATTACATCCGGATCTTCACCATTCGAAGCAAAGAAGAAATAGAAGCCCTGGAAGCGGAACATATTCAGGCACCGCACAACAGGGTTCTACAGAAAACGTTGGCGAAAGACATTACCATAAGGGTTCATAGCGAAGCCGATTACCAGGCGGCCCTGGATGCGTCCGAACTTCTCTTCGGAAAAGGAACCACGGAAAGCCTCAAGAAGCTAAGTGAAGAAGTGCTCCTGTCGGTGTTTGACGGAGTTCCAAAATTTGACATAACACGTACAGAACTGGAAACAGGAATCAATATCATTGATTTATTGGCTGACAGAACCAAGGTATTCCCATCCAAAGGAGAAGCCCGGAAAATGCTGCAAGGCGGTGGTGTTTTTATCAATAAGGGAAAAATTGAAAATCCAGAACTGCTTATTGGCGTAAATGACTTACTGAATAACCGATATATCCTGGCCCAAAAAGGAAAGAAGAATTATTTCCTCATCAAAGCACTTTAAGGCAGGCAAAAGAATTTCAATTATCTGCTGGTTGCCATGGCCTTCAGGCCGTGGCAACAACAAACTACCATAGGTTGTTAATTTTTGAGTAGTCGAATCAATTCCTCTTTCGAAATCATCCCATCCGAAAAGCGGATCAGCCTGCGTTTCTCATCATAGATATGTATGGAAGGTGTATAATGGGCTGTATAATAGCTGTAATAGTTGTTGTTTTTATCCTGCAATACCCGTATGTGAGGATAATGACTGAACTGACGAAGACTATCGTATCTGACCAGATCTTCTACCGGCTCTCTTGAAACCAGAACAAATTGGGTTTCCGGAAATTCACTCCTATTATGCTTGATTATTTTGAACTCAGAGAGGCAGAACTCGCAGCTGGTTTTGAAATAAATAATGACTGTTTTGTGCTTACCTTTTTTCAAACTATCGGGCGTAAATACCTGTCCATACAAATTGTAGAACGTAAATTCAGGCATTATGCCCAGAGAATCGGCAGTACTTTTTGTTTCCTGAGCAGGCAGGCAGAAAGAGAGAAACAAAAACAGAATGAGACCAAAAAGTTTCAAAAGTCAGAGAATTAAGATATCATCAGATTACAACCCCTCAGGTCGCTGTTGTCAAACCTTCCCTGTATTTCAAAGGATCCGTCGTCATGTACCTTTCCAAGATCCTGGGTGGCAATAAAAGAACAGGAATTCAGATTGGCCAGATCAATTATATTTATCCCTCCGGTTTTCCCAACGCGAGCCTGGCTGAATGGGTCGTTGGTATCCCTGGCCTGTATTCTCATCCAGGGTGGACAATGGAATATACCTCCACCCTTGGAATAGGCCTGGGAAAGCAGTTCTGTCATCCCGTATTCCGAATGAACAGATTTGATTCCGAATGCGGAACAAAGAAAGCCATGAAGTTCTTCCCTTACCAGCTCCTTTCTTCTTCCTTTCATACCTCCGGTTTCCATCACAAGGGTGTGCTTCAGTTTCATTGGGAATGCTTCGGCAAAATCCAGCAGTGCATAGGTTACTCCCAGTAACAAGGTCTTTTGCCCAACAGACTCCAGTTTGACCAGGGTGCTGTGGAGTTCTTCCAAATTATTCAGAAAGAATCCGTTTTCCGGATGTAACGACGTGGAAATCATATCCTGTGCCATATAAACAAGAGATGACCCTTCTCTTTCCAGGTAAGATGGGAGCAAGGCCAGGACAGCGTATTCTCTGATATCACCGTAAAAATGCTTAAAACACTCCCGGAAGCTTCTATTGTAGAGGGTTTTGTCAGCCACATAATGCTTGCTCTGCCCTGTTCCCTCTGTACCGCTGCTGGAAAACACAATATCTGTCATCAATCCTTCGTTTGATACCTGGTGTGTTTTGAAAAATCCAACCGGGAGAAAGGGAATATCAGCCGATCTGGTAATTTTGCCGGAGTCAATCTGAAGTCCGGAAAGAAATTGTTTGTATAAGGAATTCTTCTCAGCCTGATAACTAAACACTTCCAGGCATGTAGCTTCAAATCCCTGTGGAAGCTCAAAAATATCGTTTGATTGCAGTTTGGAAGAGGGCAAAACAGAGTTTTTTTGAAGGAATTGAATATTCACTACCTTTATAGGATAAAATTACTAAAAATGAGGAAGTTGATTACGGGTCTCTGTCTTTTGGCTCTGATATGCGCAATCGTTTTTTATTCCTGCAAAAAAGAGGAGAATTTTTCGGTTATACCTGCTATCACTTTTTCGGAGTTCAAAATATTTGGTACTGACTCAGCTACCTGCAAGATTAATTTCACAGATGGGGATGGTGATATAGGACTCGACCCCTTCGATACCCTGCCTCCCTTTAACTTGAACTCACGCTATAACTCCGACCTCTTTCTAGTCTATTATTTTCAAGACACCCTTACCAAGGTTTGGAAACCTTTCAACTTAAAAGCTCTTACGGATACCAATCGCTTACATTTCGATACCTTACAATTCAAGTACCGCATACCAAATCTTACCCAGAATGGACAAAAGAAGAGTCTTCAGGGAGAGATCAAGGTACGTTTGTTGCCACCCTATACCATCCCATACCAGGGTTGCTACTGCAGAAACTATAAATACAAGATTACTCTTGTAGACCGGGCCCTGCATGTAAGTAATGAAGTTGAAACCGGCCCTCTTCCTACTCCTCCTTAAATCCTTTCATCAATTCCCAGGAATAAAATAACCGATTATGAAGTAGACTACCCCCCCGATGAGTGCGGAGGCGGGAATGGTAAAAATCCAGGTGGTGATGATATTTCCCGCAATACCCCATCTTACAGCCGAAAACCTGCGTGTAGTACCAACACCCATGATGGCACCAGCTATCGTTTGAGTGGTGCTTACCGGTATTCCAAGGCTTGTTGCACCATATAAGGTGATGGCACCGGCTGTTTCAGCGCTAAATCCTCCTATTGGTTTGAGATGGGTAAGTTTCATTCCCATGGTTTTAACGATGCGCATCCCTCCCGAGAGCGTACCCAGGGAGATGACAGAAAGAGAAAGAACAGAAACCCAGGTAGGTACATGAAACTCCCCGTAAGGATATAAATACTGGTGAACAAAAGGAATATTGCGGGTGGAATAAAGCAGCACGGTGATGATACCCATGGTTTTCTGCGCATCATTGCCCCCATGTCCAATACTGAAAGCTGCGGAAGAAAGCAGCTGTCCCACTCTGAAAAACTTGTCGATTCGCGTGGGATTCAAAGTGCGGGCGAGCCACATGGTAATAACCATGATGAGGTATCCCAGCACCATTCCTATCAAAGGCGCAAGAAAGATAAAGAGGAGGGTAATGAAAATCTTTGTTGTGAAGAACCCTCCTGTTCCACTGTTAAGTACCAAACCGGAAAGGCCATGAGCTTTGGCGATGGCTGCTCCGATCAGTCCTCCAGTAAGGGAATGAGAAGAGCTTACCGGAATTCCCAAACGTGCGCAGAAAAAATAAGCCCAGATAATGGCTCCCAGCAAGGCAGCTAAGATCAGGTACTCGTCAATAAATGTACTGTTGATAAACCCTTTTCCAACGGTGCCCGCCACTTTGGATCCATCGAAGATAAAGAGAGCGGCAAAATTGAACATGGCAGCCCACAGAACAGCAATTCGCGGTGACAGGATGCGGGTAGAAACAATAGTAGCAATTGAATTTGCCGCATCGTTCATGCCATTTACAAAATCAAAAATAAGGGCAGCGAAAATGGTAATGAAAACGATAACTAACATGGCTGAGTGGTCAGGTTGTTTTAATAAGGATGGAATGAATGACGTCTGCCGCATCCTCACACTTATCCGTGGCAGTCTCCAATGCGCTCAAAATCTCTTTTACCTTGATAATTTTCACTGCATCTTTCTCTTCTTCAAACAATCGGGCAATTGCGTTATTGAACACTTCGTCGGCATGATTTTCGAGACTATGAACCTTTACACAAGCCTCCTTTATGGCACTGATATTCTTCATGCTTTTGAGATTCACCACGGCAATGTGAATTTCCTGAGCACCCTTAAGGATAAGTTCCGAAAGTTTCACCATTGGATAAGACATCTCATCTATTTTGTAAAGATCAATCCTCTTGGCCGATCCATGAATGAGATCAACTACATCGTCGATAACGGATGCCAGTTCATGAATATCCTCCCGATCGAAGGGGGTGATGAAATTGGTCCCCAACTCATGGAAAATCATGTGGGTAATGTTATCTCCGACGTGTTCCAGACGCTCTATTTCCTTGATAGCATCCTTACGGGTTTCGTATGTTTTTGAGTTCCCCAGGGTACAGAGCGTTTCAGCCGTGAGAACCATATTGGCTGTTGCTTTCTCAAAAAGAGGGAAGAACTTTTTATCCTTGGGTATAAGAAATTGCAAAATACCGTCTAGTTTCATTTTCCGGTTGTATTTAAGGGAATAGGTTAGTATGTGGCTCCTTTCGGGAACTTTCACAAAAGTATTGGGACAGGGGAAACTACAGCATCGCCAATATTATCTTAATGTTAAGATAATATTGGGAGCTTGTCGAGACAATAATGCAAATAGTTGATAATCAGTCGGTATTCTGAGCATGTCGAAGCACTTTTGCTTCAATATAGAAGATGATCTCCTCTGAAATGTTCTTGGTTTGATCGCCCACTCTTTCGAGTTTACGTACGATAGACAGTAAATTCAGGAAATGCAGGGGCATGGCATTCTTTTTCAGCATCAGCTCCATGGTAGTCCTGGTAGCCCGCTTATTAATGGTATCGAGGGCATCATCCTTTAGGAATATCTTTCTTGCGGCCGTAGTATCTTCGTTTTCCAGGGCGATGATTGCATCTTCCAACATGGAAAGGGCAATATCCGCCATTTCCCCAATTGCATAAGCAGTGGTGAATTCGGTTGGGAAGGCCTCATGAACATCCATCACATATCTGGCTATGCCCTCGGCATTATCACCGATTCGCTCCAGATTGGAATTGATTTTCAGTGTGGCAAGGACAAAACGAAGGTCGATAGCCACCGGATTAAAGAGTGCCAGAATGTTTTCGCAATCCCGATCAATCTTCAATTCCATTGCGTTCACACGCTTTTCGTTAACCAGTATTTCCTTAGCCAGGTCCGTATCAAAATTCATAAGTGCGCTCTTGCACTTGGCTACCTGGAGTTGGACCAGCTTGAACATAACTAAAAGTTCATCTTTCAGGTATTTCAGTTCGGTATCGAGGTGTGACATGAGGTCTTGAAATTAGGCTTATTCATTAACTAAGATAAACTTTTCACTGGAGAAAGGGAAACTCCTCTACCCAAACCTTCCGGTTATATAGTTCTGGGTTCGCACATTCTTTGGATTAGTAAAGATCACCTTGGTCTCGTCTGACTCTATCAATTCTCCCATATAGAAAAAAGCAGTCCGATCACTTACTCTACCGGCTTGTTGCATGTTATGAGTGACAATGATGATGGTGTATTTATTTTTGAGTTCATAGATCAGTTCTTCAATCTTAGCAGTAGAAAGCGGATCAAGTGCAGAGGCTGGTTCGTCCATGAGCAACACAGTCGGTTCTATTGCCAGCGCTCTGGCAATACAAAGACGCTGCTGTTGTCCGCCGGAAAGTTCGAAAGCCGATTTCTTCAGTTTATCCTTCACTTCTTCCCACAAGGCCGACTGTTGTAAAGAACGTTCCACCCTTTCTTCAATAAAAGCCGAATTCTTTATTCCGTTCACTCTAAGGCCGTAAGCCACATTTTCAAAAATGGTTTTAGGAAAAGGGTTGGGTTTTTGGAATACCATACCTACCTTTTTTCTCAGTTCATCCACATCCACCCCTCTCTCGTAAATATCCTTCCCTTCTACCAGGATATCTCCTTCAATACGAACGTTGCTGATAAGGTCATTCATTCTGTTAAACAAACGGAGGTAGGTAGATTTTCCGCAACCTGACGGGCCTATCAGGGCAGTCACCGAATTTTCAACAATAGACATGTTGATGCCTTTCAAAGCATGAAAATCACCGTAGTGCAGATTAACATTGCGAGTTTCAATCTTGTTCATGAGGTCAGTTCATTTTCACTTTTTTGCCCAGATACCTTCTAAGTGCATTTGCCAGGAGGTTGGCAATAAGCACCAGCATAATCAATACAAGAGCGGTACCGTAGGCCATTCCTCTGGAGGCTTCAATATTGGTTCCGCTGGTAGAGATCACATACAGGTGATAAGGCAGGGCCATCACCTTATCAAAGATGCTATGAGGAAGTTTAGGCAGAAAGTATGCTGCAACAGTGAATAAAATGGGTGCTGTTTCTCCTGAAACCCGACCAATGGAGAGAATCAAACCTGTCACCACATTGGGAAATGCCATTGGCATTACCACCCTTCGGGTCGTTTGCCATTTGGAGGCCCCTAAAGCAAGGCTCCCGATCCGGAACGAATTGTCTATGGCCTTCAATGCTTCTTCAGTGGTACGAATTACAACAGGAAGAGCCAGCAGTCCCAGAGTAAGGGAGCCGGCAAGAATGGAGTCACCGAATTTGAGTTTATTGACAAAAAGTGACATACCAAACAATCCGAATACGATGGAAGGAACACCTGCAAGGTTATTGGTCATCATCTGAATGAAACGTTTCAGAAAACCATCCTTCGCGTATTCATTGATATAGATACCCGACATGACGCCGATTGGGAAGGCAAAAAGCATGCTGCCTGCAACCAGATAGAGCGTACCAATAATGGCAGGATAAATTCCACCTTTAGTCATTCCGTCTTCAGGCATTTTGGTAATGAAATCCCAGCTGATCACCCGGAAACCATTGTACAGGATAAATGAAAGTATAACTATCAGAATAGCAACGATAGCAAAACTAATGACACCAAAAGAGACGAACGCAAATGCCTGACTGCGTTGTTTCCTTTTCCTCACTTGAATATGATCCGGTTGTTTCATTGGTGGCTTCCCCCTCTTCTTTTTGATGAGATAAATTCCACTGTCAAATTAATAACGAACGTAATGATAAATAAAATACAACCCAGGGCAAAAAGAGCTTTATAGTGAAGTCCACCCTGAGCTGCCTCTCCCAGCTCGGCTGCAATGGTAGCGGGGATAGTCCTTACAGGCTGAAGGAGGGAATGCGGTATAATAGCTGAATTTCCGGTACACATGAGAACAGCCATTGTTTCACCAATTGCCCTTCCAATTCCAAGAATTGCGCCGGCTGTAATTCCGGATGCGGAATAAGGGATACTTACTTTATAAATTGTTTGCCATTTGGTGGCACCCAGAGCAAGACTGGCCTCCTTCATGGCCCGGGGAGTGTTACGGAGAGCATCTTCCGACACGGTGATAATCGTAGGAAGAGCCATAATGCCGAGGACAATGCTTCCGGCCAGTGCTGTTTCACCTACATCCAGGTGAAAAATATTTTTGATTAGCGGAACAATTACGATAAGTCCGAAGAAACCATAAACCACGGAAGGAATACCAGCCAGAAGTTCGATGAGGGGTTTCAATATGTTTCTGACACGTGAGTCAGCTATCTCAGCCAGATAGATGGCCGTAGCCAGGCCAAGCGGGAGTGCAAACAGAATGGCCGCAAGGCTTACCCATAATGTTCCCAGAATAAGGGAGAGTACTCCAAACTGAGCCACTGGCTGAGCAGTGGGAAACCACTCCCTGTCGCTTATAAAAGAGCCAATGGTAATCTTCTTCAATGAAATCACTTTGCCTTTAAAATCCTTATCGGCATATTCCCTTGGAAAAAAGGCAATGATGTTGGGTGTTTTGGCAACAAGCTCGCTGATACAGGCCCCGAGGTGTTCAAAATTGGAGCCTATTTGCTCTTCGGTATAGTATCCGGCTATGTCGTCGACTCTGAAAACCTTGATGGAATCACCGGTTCCACCCAAAGACTTCCAGGTCTTTATTTTTGCGTCGTAAACATTTTTGAATTCGGCCGGAGAAAGTGTGCTTACAGGGTTGGCGGTGTTGACTGCTACCACATACCCCTTCTCCATGGGTGTTTGATTAAAGAGTCCGGCACCTTCACTGAACAGAAATAAAATGATAAGCAGTACGATCACGCTAGTGAAGGTACCGCTTACCATTAAAGTTGATTCAATGACTCGTTCCGTAAATTTTGTCAGGCGTTTTCCCATGAAGTGCTGGTAAATCTAAACGGTTATGAGAGCGCCCGAAATTACTTATTTAACAGGCACATAGCCAACTTCCTGAACAACTTTCTGTCCGTCCGTTGACAGGATATAGTCAACGAAGGATTTCACCTTGGCTTCAGAAGCTCCGGCATAGATATAGAACAGCGGCCTGGAAACAGGATATGTTTTATCCTTGGCTGCAGCCATGCTCGGTTTCACAAATGTCTTCCCGTCAAAAGAAACGGAAAGGGTTTTCACTTTCTTATCCAGGTAAGCAAGTCCTACGTATCCGATAGCACCCGCTGTTTGTTCCACACTTTGCACGATGGCTCCTGTAGCAGGCATGCTCAGAACAGTAGAAGCATAATTTTTCTTTGCCATTACGTGCTCTTTCATGAATTCGTAGGTTCCCGAACTGGATTCGCGTGAATAAACGACAATTTTCAGGTCTGCACCGCCTACTTCTTTCCAGTTCGTAATGCTACCGGTGAAAATTCCCTCCAGTTGTTCGCGGGTAATCTTATCCACCTTATTGCTTGGGTGAACAATGATTGCGAGGGCGTCAAATGCAATTGTTTTCTGAACAATGTTTTTTTCCTTCAGCTTCAGCTTTTCTTCCATCTTCAAATCCCTTGAAGACATACAGATATCCGTATTTCCATCAATCAGTGCGGTAATTCCAACACCTGATCCACCACCTACAACGGTAATGTTAGAACCGGTGTTCTTCTTCATGAAAACCTCAGCTTCCTTCTGAGAAAGGGGAAGAACCGTGTCGCTGCCCTTGATGGTAATGTCGTTGCCAGGATTAACAAAGGCAAGAAGGAAGAGCGCAGGTAATAACAGGAATGATTTTTTCATTTTTTATGTTTTAAATTTGGTTGACTTTCTTAAACAGAAACTTTTTGATTTCATTTCCACCTTCCCAGGCAATCACTGTGCCACAACTTGAAAGAACCTCATCGGTTTCATACTATTGAAATACTTCCGCAAAAGTGAAAAACTCTTGCGGAAGTATAAATTAAATGATTCTAAGTCTTTTTTTAATTGTTTAAACAGGATAAACCTGCAAGCAATTAATAGAATCCGTTGTTACTGACCTTCTTATTGCTGTTAAAGAGGTAATAGAACGTCAGACGGTAAACGATGTCCTCATCTTTCACAACACGTGTACCGAAAGGTTTTCCGTTAAATTCAGGACCCGCAGTACTCATCATGGAATTGTTGGCATTGTACCAGAAGTTCGGCATGAGGTGTACGCGGCTGTTTGGTGTCCAGTCAAGACCTATATTGACAAACGTTTGTTTGTAGAAGGTAGCTGAATTCATGTTGGAACCGGTAATTCCGGAATAGGCCTTGGAATATAAATTGTCTGTGTTCCATTTTGAATCCGGGTTGTACATGTCGTAACGGGCAAAAACATTCAGCTTGTTTTTGATGATTTTTGCAGATCCGAAGATGGAAATACCCATTTGCACACCGGAAGCGGTATCGTTATTGGACCATTTCTTGGTAGAGGCCGAGTACACCTGATAGATGTCAGAGTTCTGGTTAGTCTGCTGAAACACTTCCACACCAACATGGAATGCTTCTGTGCGGAAGGAAGCGTAAGCTTTGTAGGTGGTATTGCTGGTTTTGTAAGGAGAGAACTGTTGTGTTACGTAGTCTCCGTAAACACCTACAACCAGCTTCTGGTTCATCAGGGCCACGTATACGTTGGCTCTGTATTTTCTAAACTGAGTGGTAGCAGGTGTAGCGCTGTTTCCGTTTCCGACTTGCAACACATAACCAAGGAAAGCCGGTTTCATAGAATCGGGAGCTGTTTGCTGCCAGATTTTACCCTGGAGAGATGCGCCCAGATCAGTAGAACCGTCTATGTTGTGAAGATCCATAATTGTCCTTTCGGATGCACGGTATCCCCACAATGGCTCTGTTCCGAATGCCGTAGCGAAAGAACAAGTTTGAAACTGTCCCAAAATCAGGTCACTGTTTTTCCAGATGTTGGACCACTTCAGGAATGCGTATTTCAGGTAGGTTGTATTTTGGTTGTTTCCAAGCAAGGTTTGCTCATTTGCCAGCACGGCGGATGCGCTGAAATTTTTGGAAATGTTGTAATCATAACCAAGGTACATCCGGCGGATCTGAAAGGCGTTCGTTTGTACATTTGCCGGAACCGGGTTGGTGCCAGTGGCAATGTTACCGGAACTCAAAGCATTCGTCCCTTTATACTGTACATTCCCTGCTCCACGACCCAGGGTGTCGTTTTGAGTTTTGTATGCATAATCTCCGAACACATAACCCCATACATTTCCGGATGGTTTAAAATCTCCATCGGCTGCAGGAGCGGTTGTTTGGGCCCCAAGTCCACTTACCAAAAGGCAAGTTGAACCAGCTAAAAAACATTTCGTAAGCAGTTTTCTCATTTTTAAATGATTTTGTTTATGTGTTAATAATACATTTTGTGCGACGCAAAGGTGGGAGACAGGTGTTAACCTGGGGTCAATCTCACATTAAGATAATATTAAGAAACAGGAAAACTTCATGCGCATATAAAGTCAAATAAAGGAGAAAAACAAAGGAATTCGTTGATAAAAAAAAGATTTTGTAACTTTGTCTCATGATTTACCGGTTTAGGTCCCTGATCAGGTATACTTCTTTATTCCTTTTACTGCTCATAATTCATTACGGCTGCAGGGCTTCTTCTGTTTCCGAATTCCGGCATTCTTATTCTTATACACTTGTCTGCCCCAATGCTTCGGCAGTAGAAACGGAGCCATGTCACCGTATTGGCTCTCAAACACTCCGGTTTCCGGCAATTAAATACAAATCCACCTCTAACCGAATAAAGAAGGAAAGAACCCGCCGCAAAATCAGCGAAATCACATGCGGCATTACACCCTTCTTTTCTGAAAGTCATTTTCCTTTCATTTCAGCACACGTATGGGTTTCCGAAAACAATCCTCCTCTTCAATCAGACCTCTCGCTTAATATAATCAGAGGCCCTCCGTTACATTCCTGATCTTTCATCCGCTTCTTTGTCCGAATCGCCGGGCTGGATTATTTGCTTACAAGCACAATTTCCAGATTCCCTGACGAAACCGGAAATTGTTTCTATGCGGAAATACCGACATCGATAAGCTTTTTCATTAATAAAATTCATCTCATGAAAACAAAACGTGCCTGGCACCTGAAAGCTGCATTCGTATTGTTCCTGATTGGAATAGGGGGGATTTCCTGGATACCGGCTCAAACAACCGACAACCACCTCTCTCTGTCCAAAGCGCTCGAAACAGCTTCTGCCAATTATGGGGGAATGAAAACCAAAGATCTCTACACAAAAGCTCAGGAAGAAAACGTGCGTCAGGTAAAACGTCAATACCTTCCTGCACTATTGCTCCACGGACAGGTTGATTATGCCACCGCCAACTCCGTTCCGGGCAGTTATTTCTCCTTTGGTTTTTCCACCTCCGGATCCATCGATGCGGCCAACAACTACACCCCCGTTTATGGAGCAGCTGCAATGGGGGCTATTCAATGGGTTCCGTTTAGTTTTGGTCAATATGCCGCAAAGGTTAAGGAATCAGACCTCCAGCTACAGATGGTTGGTGCTGACGCGGAACAGGAAAGGTTCTATAATTCCATCTATGTAACACAGGCATACCTCGATGCCCTGATAGCCTCGAAGCTAAGGCAGCTCCAGATCAACAACCTGAATCGAATGGTCGTCTTCCAAAACGTGGTGGCCATTAATGCAAAAAAACGGGC
>Ga0207114_1084_pt1 | contig 29291 bp, 27 predicted proteins | sample Alteio_BWMinHeat_70_FD_153560 | JGI IMG/M metagenome (GOLD analysis project Ga0207114, IMG submission 153560) | Enriched cells from forest soil in Barre Woods Harvard Forest LTER site, Petersham, Massachusetts, United States -... | ecosystem: Environmental > Terrestrial > Soil > Temperate forest >... | reverse complement strand
ATTTTGCCGTAGCGTGAATCCAGACGGTGATACATGCGGGCCAGTTCCGTGCTTTCATTACCAATGTTTCCGTTTTTTCCTCCCAGGAAATTCCATCCGTGAATATCGTCTACATATCCGTTGTGATCGTCGTCAATTCCATTGTCTGGTATCTCCCCCGGGTTGGTCCATACGTTGGCCTCCAGATCCTCCTGTTTGATATCTGTTCCTCCGTCAATAACCGCCACTATAATCTCTTTGGCAGGTCTCCCTTTTAGCAGTTCATAAGCCTTATCAATGGCAGTGCCGTACATTTTGTCGGTAAGGGGATCTTTTTCCTGCCAGTCAATGACAGGCTTAGTATCCTGAGCAAAGACAGTGAAAGAAAGAAGGGAAAAAGAAAGAAAAAATAATTTGTTCATGAGAGGAGAATAAGTAATACGAATTTAGGGATAAATGGACTGCAAAGAACGTTCCATCAATGTAAGGTCGGAAAACAAAATGAAAGGGGATAGGCGAGGTTGACCGGTTAGAAGGGTTACAATCCTTCAAACGCCTGAACTTTTTTCCTCCATTCCTCCGGGATTGGGATGGTGGCTTGGGTGCCATAGTTGATGCAAACAAGGACGGTGGCTCCGGTAGCCAGGAGAATGTCTGTTCCGTCTTTTTCGGTTTTGACAATCTCGTATTCCATTTCAAAGCTTTTATTCCCCATTTTGGAGGTGCGGGCCAGGATGAATACCTGATCCTCCAGGAGAATGGGTTTACGGTATTCTATTCGGGCGGTGGCGACGATGAATCCGTTTTCGGACCAGTCTATTTTACCAAGTACAGCATCGGAGTATGTCATCCTGGCCAATTCGAAATAACTCAGGTGGTTGGCATTATTTACATGGCCTACCTTATCTATATCCTTAAAACGAATCTGGACTGGAGTGCGGTGTTTGAAGAGAGTCATAAGTCAAGTTTTTCAAAAACCGAATTGTTGCTTTTGTATTCGGGAACTATTTGTTTCATACAGGTCACAATGGCATTGTTATCCTGTTTGTCAAACAGGCTGATGAGGGCATAGATATCAGCCGAAATGGTTTCAAAATCATATTCCTTCACTTTTGCAATGAGTATCTGGCTATGGTGTGTGGGGATGGTCTTCTCCTTGTCGTTCAGGAGTTCTTCATACAGTTTTTCCCCCGGGCGAAGGCCTGTGTAAACCACCTGGATGTCTTTGTCAATCAGGAGTCCGCTCAGCTTGATCATTTTCCTGGCGAGGTCAATGATTTTTACAGAACGGCCCATATCGAAGATGAAGATTTCCCCTCCCTTACCCATGGCCCCGGCCTCCAGTACAAGCTGACAGGCTTCAGGAATCGTCATAAAATAGCGTGTGATGTCGGGGTGGGTAATGGTGATAGGGCCTCCGTTTTCAATTTGTTGACGGAAACGGGGAATGACAGAACCATTTGAACCCAGTACATTTCCAAAGCGGGTGGTGATGAAGCGTGTACCCGATTTTTTGCCCAGGGCCTGGGTGTATATTTCAGCGATTCGTTTGCTTGCTCCCATTACGTTGGAGGGATTAACCGCTTTGTCTGTACTGATCATTACAAATTTTTCAACACGATACTCTACGGAAAGGTCGGCCATGACTTTTGTTCCGAGTACATTGGTGAAAACAGATTCTGACGGATTGTTTTCCATCATCGGTACATGTTTGTAGGCTGCTGCGTGAAAAACAACCTGAGGGCGGAAGGTCCTGAAAAGATTTTCCATGCGTTCCTTGTTACGCACATCTCCTATGACCACTTCAAAATTTCCTTTGGTCAGCTTGTCGCCCAGTTCCATTTCCATCTCATACAAAGGCGATTCGGCCTGATCGAGCAGGATGAGTTGGGTGGGGTTATAGCGGGCTATCTGTCTCACCAGCTCACTTCCAATGGATCCGGCAGCTCCGGTTACCAATACCGTTTTGCCTTTAATCTGAGACCGGATGTTTTCTTCATCCAGTTGAATAGGGTCTCTCTCGAGCAGGTCTTCAATGCGTATACGGCGTATTTGCCTGAAGCTAAGTTCTCCGTTGATCCAACTGCTTACAGGTGGCACGTGCAGTACCCGGGTATTGTAATGGAGGCAGAGCTCTATGATTTCCTGTTTACGGGAAGCCGGGAGCTGCTGTACGGAAATGATGATTTGTGCAACATTGTTTTCTTTAAGCAGGTTGGAGAGAGCTGAAAACGGATGAATGGTAATCCCTTCCAGCTTATGTGTTGCTTTGCGGGGGTCATCATCAATAAAGGCCAGCACCTTGTATTTCATTCCGGCATCCCTGTCAAGAGTTCTTTTGGTAATAATGCCTGCCTCCCCGGCTCCAAAAATGATTACGCTGGTTTTTTCCCTGGAAGGATTCTTGATCTCGAAATACAGGGCTTTGAAGATGAAACGGGAACTGAGCATGATGAAGGTGCTGCTCATGTATTCAATGACGATGATGGAAAAAGGAATGATAAACTGCTTTTGGCTAATCCAGGTACAGAGATTGGTGCAGCACAAGAAAATGGTTCCCAGTGTGAGCACTGCAAAAATACGGGCAGCATCCTTTGACCCTGTATACCGCACAATTCCCATGTACGTCTTGCTCAGGTAGAAGCTGAAAAAACGGGTGCCGAGCACATAGGGAAAAACAAGGGCAAAGCTGTCAGACTCCACCTTGGGGATTCGGGCAAAGTTAAAACGGAGCAGGTAGGCCAGAACCATAGAGAAGAAGCAGATGAGCAGGTCTATGCACAAAATGATCCAACGCGGTCTGTTGTTTTTAAAAAGTAGTTCGGCCATGGGTTATTCATCAAAAATACAAATTCAGGACCAATTATACTGCAGGAACATCACTTTATAAGAGACTGCCAGGTGGATAATGGTTAATAATTATCTTTACGGGTGAAACCCATGCCTAAAATCCTGTTCATCGCGTCACACCGCCCCAGGCGCTCCCCCAGCCAGAGGTTTCGCTTTGAGCAATATCTTGATTTTTTAAAGAGTAAAGGTTTCGAATACGACTATTCCTACCTGATATCGGAAGACGACGACCGTATGTTTTACCAACCCGGGAACCTGAGACGTAAGATCTATTTTTTCATAAAGAGCGTATGGAAACGATGGAAAGACGTGAGGAGGATGAATAACTACGACATCATCTTTGTACAAAGAGAAGCTTTTATGACCGGTTCCGTTTATTTTGAGAAACGGTTCGGGCTGTCCCGGGCAAAACTCGTGTTTGATTTCGACGATGCCATCTGGCATTTGGATGTAAGCGAAGGTAACCGAAGGTTCGGGTGGCTGAAGAAGCCGGGAAAGACAGCCAGTATCATTGCCCTGTCCGACCTTGTTATTGCCGGTAATGGATATCTGCAGCACTATGCGAGGCAATTTAATGATAAAGTCCTGCTTATTCCCACCACTGTGGACACTTCCAGATTTATGCCTTCTGCCCATGAAACGAAACAGGAAGGAATTTGTATAGGCTGGAGCGGAAGCCATACTACTATCAAACATTTTGAAAATGCAATTCCTTTTCTGCTGAAGCTGAAGAAAAAATTTGGGGACCGGATCCGTTTTAAAGTAATCGGAGACCCGGATTATTCCTTTCCCGAACTGAATATACAAGGCATCGCCTGGACGGAAGTCGGTGAAATAAAAGAGCTTTCGGACCTCGATGTCGGAATCATGCCCTTGCCGGATGATGAGTGGACCAAGGGCAAATGCGGCCTGAAAGGATTATCTTATATGAGTTTGGAAATTCCCGCGGTGATGTCATCCGTAGGGGTCAATACCGAAATTATACAGGACGGGGTGAATGGTTTTCTGGCTTCCACAGAAGAGGAGTGGATTGAAAAACTTTCAAAACTTATTGAGTCACCTGAATTAAGAAAACAATTGGGTGCTGCCGGCAGAAAAACGGTAGTAGAAAAATATTCCGTGCAAAGTCAGGAGCAAATATATCTGCAGGCATTTACAGATTTAATCGGCCAGGTAAAGAGTGGAGTACGCATAGGGCGTACGAAATAAATGTGATTTTTCGCTCTTCGCTCCCGCTCTACGCTTTGCTTTTCTTCCAGGTATGCCTTCCCTTAAATCTTCTTTCCTTCCTGCTCCCTGCCACCAGCTTGGTTTTGGCAGCTTTTGTCAGCTTGGGACCGTTCATCAGTTTCCATTTTTTGGATTTACTGATATCATAGGTTGGGATATAGCCTCCGGGAAGAAGTTCGAAAGCTTTCTTCATCAGTCTGAGGTGGTCGAAACGTGTACCGGGGGGGTGATATTGTTCGAACCAGGAGGGGTAAACGAAGTTGGATACCAAGACCCCGTTTATCTTGTATCCGAAGCTGGAATCCTGGCAAGCATCGCAGTTTTCATAAGCATAGAGTATGCCTGAACCGTCCTTGTGTTGGCGGTATACATAACGGCTAGCTTCCGGATCGGCCAGCATCTCCAGTAACTCGTGCGACAAGGTGTTTGTCCAGCTGTCCTTCTGATTGCGAATGGTTCCGGCAAAAACCCTTCCGAGAGGTTTTCCGGAGTAGGTCAGTTCATGATAACCCAGGTCTCCTGCCTCATCACTTGTTTCCAGGATAACCATTTGCCATGCATGGTCGGGAACATCTTTGGGGGATTTGTAGTATTTCAATTCCGCATCAATGCCCCAGGCGGGAGCGAAATCGCGGGTTACCTGCACCTGAAGGGCCTTTACGGCTTTCCTTACTTCAGCTGCACTCAGCTGCTTATATAAATTGATAAAAGCCACATGTATTTTTGACATACTCATTGGGTATTGGTGGGTGGATAAAGATAATAGGTTTACTTGTGATTCTGTTCTATATAAGCTTTCATCCGGCAACAGGGGGCCCTTGTTTTTTGCCCGAAATACACTAATTTTGTATTTGAAATAATACCGATAATGAAACGATCATTTGTTTTGTTGCTTTTACTTGCCTCTCTTGGTCTTTCTGCCGGAAACGGAAAGACTTTCCCTTCCGTTTGTGCTGTTTCGGGGCTGACAAGTCTATCAGCCGATTCTACAGATTTACTGATTCCCAATGTTTTTACGCCAAATAATGATGGCATTAATGATGTATTTAAGATCTCGGGAGGTAACCTGAAAAGCATGGATTGCCTCATCTTCGACCGTTGGGGAGTGAAGCTCTGGGAACTAAAATCCCCTCTGGAGACCTGGGATGGACATAATCTTACCGGGATAGCTTGTAATTCAGGAGTTTATTTCTATGTACTTACTGCCACCGGTGTAAACGGTACCTCCTATTCCAAATCAGGGTATTTCGAGCTGCTGCGTTGAAGCGCCTTCGCCTAAGCCGGCAATTCCACTCAATTACGAGTTTCGTTTGTTGTTATCTTTCAATTATTCTGTTTCTTTTCTGTCAGGTTCCCTGCTAATTTCTAATTTTGCATTCCTAAACACCCATTATGAAAAACACCGCTCTTTCCAATGTTCACATCGCTCTTGGAGCGAAAATGGTTCCGTTTGCAGGATACAATATGCCTGTTTCTTATTCCGGTTTGAATGATGAACATAACACCGTACGTCAGGCTGTAGGTGTTTTCGATGTATCTCATATGGGAGAATTTATCCTGAAAGGTCCGCATGCTCTGGATCTTATTCAACGGGTCACTTCCAATGACGCTTCTCTTCTTACAGACGGCAAGGTGCAGTACTCCTGCCTTCCTAACGAAAAGGGCGGGATTGTGGATGACCTGCTTGTGTACCGGATAGATTCTTCCGCCTACCTGTTGGTGGTGAATGCTTCCAATATTGAAAAGGACTGGAACTGGATTTCCGCACGGAATACCAAAGGAGTGGAAATGAAAAATATTTCCGAAGAAACTTCCTTATTGGCGGTTCAGGGCCCCAAAGCAGCTGCAACACTACAAAAATTAACCCATATCAACCTTTCTGAAATCCCGTACTATGCATTTAGAAAGGGAACCTTTTGCGGAGTAGAAAACGTTCTTGTGTCTAATACAGGCTATACCGGAGCCGGTGGTTTCGAGCTTTATTTCCCGAATGCGGTTGCGGAGAAGGTATGGAAGGAGATATTTGAAGCAGGCAAGGAATTCGGCATCAAACCAATAGGACTTGGGGCCAGGGATACGTTAAGACTGGAGATGGGTTTTTGTCTGTATGGTAACGATATCGATGACTCCACTTCTCCTATAGAAGCCGGTTTGGGTTGGATCACTAAGTTCACGAAAGAGTTTACCAATTCCAAAACTTTTCTGGAACAGAAAGAAAAAGGCGTTCAGAAGAAACTGGTGGGTTTTGAAATGCTGGAAAGAGGAATTCCACGTCACGATTACGAAATTGTGGATGCCTTCGGGAACATCATCGGGAAGGTGACTTCCGGTACTCAAAGTCCTTCTCTTCAAAAAGGTATTGGAATGGGATACGTACCGGCAGCACTTGCCAAAGCCGATTCGGAAATATTTATTCGGGTAAGAGATAAAAATCTGAAAGCCAAGGTGGTGAAGGTTCCTTTCTGGAAAAACTAATCGGAATCTTGATTTTAATTAAATGCAGCATTGATGAGTGAAGTGGCCTCTGGAAAAAAATTACTGGTTGAAGTTTGCCTCTCTCCCGGGCTCTATTCTTCCTATCATCGGGAAAATTCTATTGTGGTTGTAATTGATATTTTCAGAGCTACTTCTGCAATCTGCACCGCCTTTCAATATGGTGTGGAGCAGATGATACCGGTGGCGGGATTGGATCAGGCGGCCGCATATAAAGCCAAGGGTTTTCTGGTAGGTGCCGAACGCAACGGGGTAGCCATAGAAGGATTCGACTTCGGGAATTCCCCCTTCAGTTACATGACTCAAACGATCAAAGGCAAAACAGTGGTTATTTCCACCACAAACGGAACCCAGGCCATAGAAGCCGCACGGGAGGCCTACAAGGTGGTGATAGGCTCTTTTCTGAACTTTACGGCCCTCTGTTCCTGGTTAAAAACACAGAACAAGGAGGTCATGCTTCTGTGTTCGGGTTGGAAAAACAGATTCAGCATGGAAGACATGCTTTTTGCCGGAGCCGTTTCGGATGAACTCAGCAAAAATATGCAATTGTTCAAGCTTGGTGACGCAGCTCTGGCGGCTAAATACATGTTTCAGGCGGCCCAGAAGAACCCGTACCGGCTTCTGCATGGCTCCTCTCACAAAGAAAGACTCAGTAAGTTGGGGCTCAAAGAAGACATCAAATACTGTCTTTCTTTAGACACGACCAGCATCATTCCTGTCCTGGAAGGAGAGGCGCTGGTGAAAATGAAGGTCTAACCCTCCTAGATTTTTTATCCATTCATTTCTTCTATAATACAATTTACTCCGTATTTTTGGCGTCTGAATAAAGTAGCCATGAACTACCGCCAGTCAATCCCCCTTCGTTTAATAGCCCTCTTTCTATTTCTCCCTCCTCCCAGGGAGGCTCACTCCTGGGGTTTTTTTGCGCATAAACGAATCAATGAAATGGCTGTGTTTACGATGCCTCCTTCACTCATTGGATTCTACAAGCAGCACTTGACCTATCTGGTTAGCCATGCTACAGATGCGGACAAAAGAAGGTATGCCGACCCTGAAGAGTCCTGCAGGCATTTTTTTGATTCCGAATTTTATGTGACCCAATCCTTTGATTCAATCCCCAGGCGTTGGACAGATGCTCTAAACAGATACGGAAAAGACTCCCTTCGTGCCCATGGAATAGTGCCCTGGTATATTGAGCGCATGGTTCATCGCCTGGAGAAAGCTTTCAGGGAAGAAAATCAAGCCCTGATTCTGCATTATTCTGCCGACCTGGGACATTATGTGGCCGATGCTCATGTTCCCTTGCATACCACACGCAATTATAACGGTCAGTTAACAAACCAGACAGGTATACATGCTTTCTGGGAATCGCGTATCCCGGAACTAAACGCAGAATCCTATGATTACTTTGCTGGAAGAGCAACCTACATCGAAAATGTTTCTAAAGCGGTTTGGTCAGCTGTTGTGGCCAGCTATCAGGTAGTTGATTCGGTACTGTGTTTGGAAGCTGATCTGACTCAAAGATTCGCTCCCGGCCTTAAATACAGTTACGAGACCAGGGGTACTGTTCTCCAGCGGGTTTATTCGGAATCTTATACAGAAGCATATAACAAGAGTCTGGGTGATATGGTAGAAAGAAGGATGATTCAATCTATCCGCCTGACCGGATGTTTGTGGTTTACAGCATGGGTAAATGCAGGCCAGCCTGATTTAAGCAAATTAGATGCTACCCAGGCTGTTGATTCCTTGTAACTAATTGATATATACAAGGAAAGGGAATCTATATAGCGTGATCCGACCCTAAATCCGGCATCCGTATTTATACGTATTTTTTACGCAATCGCACTTTTTCTCTTGACAACGCATACCTGGGAGAATACATTTGTCGGCAATAAACAAAGATCTTTTATATGAAATACTATTCCAGGTCTGAGTCTAAAAACCAAGCGGAAGTCAAATGAAACAATTTACACTCCAAAAACAACGAACATGAAAACACTTTCTAAAATAAGCCTTGTTGCGCTATGCCTAGCTGGCTTTAGTGCGCATTCGCAGAGCATAATTAATGAATTCTACCACATTGCCCAGTTCCCGGCCGATCACGCGCAAGGGGACAAGGTAATCACCACGGTAGCCACTGAAACTGCCCCAGATCAAGCTTATGTGGTTGCAGGTGCTGCCTTTTCCAGTGAACTGAAAGAGACCCCTTATGTAGGGCTCTACAAATATGCAATGGATGGCACACCTATTTTTACCAAAACGTTTATTTTAAATGATCCCAACCCTGTTTCTACCGTAACCGTAAAAGGACTGGTGGAAGCAACCCGTGGTACAACTCCAGGCTATGGAGTACTTGCATTTACCAATGCCTATCCTCAGCAAAGTGTCCTCCTCAAAACAGATGTGAATGGCAACCTGCTTTGGAAAGCGGAAGTTGGTAAAGAACAAGCTGCCGGTGTGGCTTATGATTATGACCTGAACCGTTTTATTGTAATCCAGCGTCATTTCAGCGGCTTCACAGCCGATTTGCAATTGGTTATCATCAATGCCAACACGGGAGCCGTGATTGCTACCCGTAATTACGATGGTTTCCATAAGAGTGATGACGATCCAGCTGCCATTGTTTATGACGGACCAGAAAAAAGCTATATTCTGGTTGGTACTTCCACTATCAAAACCGTCATTGGTTCTGAAATTCAGCTCATGCTTACCCGTACCACCAACACCGGTGCACTCGTATATACCCACACCTTGGGGTATTTTGGAGTGATTCATCAGGCTGTTGATGCAGTTCTTTTGCCAAATGGCTTTAATTCCCAGGTGGCAATAGGCGGATTGGTAACCGGCACACTGGCTGGTGTTCCCTACAGCAAACAACCTGCTTTCACCATTGTTGACACCCGTACAGGCGTATTAGCCAATGTAAATGTGATCGAGAAAAATTTTGAACTTCGCGCCATCACCTTTATACCCGGAATGTCTTCCCTGGCAATGGTAGGTAATAAGGCTTTGACTCCTCCGATCTTCGGAACGGAGACTAATTTGTTTGCCATAGACCCAACTGATCCCGCCATGATTGGATCCATACACCTGTACAATCCACTGTTTACAACCTATGCTTTCCACAGCATTGCTGTAGGAGCAGCTGGTGCCAACCTGGTTTCTGCAGGTACTCATAAATTCCCTTTCCCATGGGCTGGTTCTCCTGCCGGAGAGAATTACAACTGGGTTACTTCTGCTGATGCAATGGGTAATGGAGAATGCGACAGGGCCGATACCCTCTCGGCTTTCTCATTCCCAGTGCCTGCTCTAAGCAACTCTATTACATCCGTTGAATTCCTGAAAGCGCTTGTACGTGTGGAAGAAATCTCTCAGGAACAAGACATGATCGATGCTTGCGGTTTACCTTTCCGCAAACCTGCGACTCCTGTTTCAGTCAATACAGCTCAATTCCGTCTCTATCCAAACCCTGCTAATACAGAGGTGACTCTGGAATACAGCGTTGCTCAAAATGACGAAGCTGTTCTGAACCTGATGGATGTAACCGGAAGAGTTGTTTCCAGCCAGAAACTTGTAAGCGGCGACCATTCTACCGTTGCGGTTAATGTCGCTGATATTGCTTCTGGCGTTTACTATTCTGATCTCCGTGTTAACGGTCAAAGCGTTCAGAAAGATAAGCTGGTTGTTCAGCACTAAGAAAGAATAAGCCGCTTCCGCCTGGTTTTATTTTCAGATCTTCTTTATATACCTGTCACGCCAATGGCGTGACAGGTTTATTTCGGTTACCTGTCACCCCAAACGCCCCAGGGTGACAGGTTTTTTTTATGCCATTTATTCGTAATTTTACGAATCGGAAACCGAAGGTCGAAGGAAAGAGGTCGGATTAATACGCGGTAAGCCGGAACACCATGAGGTTTCAAGTTGTTTTTGTTTTTGCTGCTCTCCTGTTCGAAGCCCACTCCGTGAGAGGACAAAGTACATCTATTCCCGCCAACTCCCTGGTGGTTATTGACCTCCCGGATCATAGTCGCATGGCCAATGTCAAAGACACTGCTTATACCCGTGTCCTCGACGGATTATATATCCCTTCCAGTTATCCGGTATCCGAATCCTTCCGGGAAGTGGCTTATGTTGGAAATATGGAGGACGTTAAATTACTTGGAGTGAAATCGGCAAAGCCACTGATGCTCATCAACACCAAAAAATTTGATATAGAGGTGTCTATCGACAGTCTCCTCGCTGCTCAAAAAAAAGGCCCCGATTATCCATCCTACGTTAAGCTGCCCTTGGCCCTCAATGGGAAGGTGTTGACTCATGCCGAAAAGCAAAGAATATTGCCTGGCCTGAAACTTAGCCGGCTATCTTCGGTAAAGTACCTGGATCCGACGGAAACAAGAAAAAAATATGCCGATATTCCCTTTGGATTAATCGATCTGACTTCATCTTCCGGTAAATAAATTGAAACATTCAAACCTAATAGAGACAATTGTATGGTCCTCGATAAAATAGAAAATTCAAAAAAGTATTGGAAACTCACCGAACGTATTTCCAGAGCGTTTGATTATATTCATTCAACCAACCTGGAGGAGTTGAAGCCCGGAAAGTATGAAGTTGAAAATGAAGACATCATCGCTATCATGAGCGAGTATGAAACAAAAGACAAGGACGAGTGTTATCTGGAAGCTCATCGCAAATACATTGATATCCAGTATATGCTGAAGGGTACTGAGCTGATAGGAATCACATTTCAGGCAGGTCAAACGCCAACTAAGCCGTATGATGAGACGGATGACTACGAATTATATAAAGAGGAATCCTCCTTTATCAAACTTGCCCCTGGCAACTTTGCCATCTTTTTTCCGGAAGATCTGCATATGCCCGGATTGAGGACAACAGGTCCCGGTCAGGTGCGGAAGCTTATTATGAAGGTAAGGGTGTAAATAATAATAATCAGGCGCTAATTACTTCAAACGGAAGTTTCAGCATTTTTGAAAACTCCAAACCATTATCCTGCATGTCTTCGTCATCCGCATCGTGGAGCCAGCGAATGGTCAGGTGGTCGGTATAAGCCTTCAATCCTTCTATTTTCATGAGCAGATCGTAAATATTCTTTAGTGAGGACGAGGTCACATAATCCAGATGAAAGGTAAAAACAATATCCCTCTTGTTTGCTTTGGGAGAGTTGGTGTATAGAAAATGCAGGTAGCTGCTGAAATCGTCAATCCATTTGATCAGCGGTGCGTAAAACTGCCGGGCATCCTCTGGGCTCGATTCTCCTTCAATCTCAAATTTGAAGTTTACGTGGTCCAAAAGGACCCTGGGAGTAAATTCAGTTTTATCCAGGGTGATTGCGTTCATAGATTTAGATTTAGTGTTGTTTTCAGGGTTAAGATGTTTGTTAGTTCGCTTTTTTCAACAAAATTCAACTCGAAAAGCAATCCAGTCTTCATACGTATGGATAAAAAGCCTATTCCTCCTCCTTGGTTTTCTGTAAGTTCCGTAACAAGTGTTTGCTGATATTCTTCCTCTAAGGTGTGTTGAGCCAGGCCATTAATATAATTTATTCTCTGAGAGATGTCTTTTGTGTCACTCTTGAGAATGGTATTGGAAACACGAATGGTAATCTTGCTTGCATCAGGCTGTTCCAGGACCAAAGCTATTTCTTCTTCTGGAAGATTTCTCTTTTTATAATATTCGTGCGCATTGGTGAGCAACTCTTCCAGTATATAATGACACCGTTTCCGAATGGTTACACTCAGTTCCATTGCTTTCAATCTCTCAGCCAATTCGGCTACCAGCTCTTTTTTTTTCCTGAAATCAATAACGCCGGTATAGTCGAGATACATTTCTTTGGGAAATATGTCTGTCATCAAACAATATGGTTAAGTATGAATGTAAAAATAAGAAACTTTCCATGTAAATACCAAATTTAGCGATATTTGCTTTGACTTCTCTAAAGACTCAATAAACAGTTTCTAAAGCTTTTTCCTGGTAAAATGATTAAATTATATATTAAATGCTAAAGGGAGTCTCCTCTTTTTTTCTTCTTCTCCTCTTTTTTTGTTTTCAGGGCTTTGCTCAGGTAGACAGTCTTTCTTATTTTGAAAATAAACTGGAAAATGAGCACAGTGAAAAAGAAAAAGGCCAATTGTTACTTCGCCTAAGCCTTCTTTACCTTAGAAAGGGAGATAATAAATTCTCGAAATTATACATGGAGAAAGGGCTTGAAATCGGAGAGAAAAGACAGGATAGTCTATTGATCGGAGATGCCTATTCCCTATTAGGATTATACAATACCTATACTCAAAAGAATGAAGAGGCTATGGTTTATTACATCAAAGCCGAAAAACAATATTACAGACATCCTGAAAAAATGCCATCGCTTTATCTCCGGAAGGGAGAGTTGTATTATTCCAATCAAGATTTGGTTCACGCGCTGGAAATGTTCCGAAGATCAGAGAAAGGGGCCTTGGGGACAAGGGACACGAGCACCCGTTTAAGATCCTGGGTGGATATAGGTAATGTTTATTTTGCTAAAGCTCAGCTTGATTCAGCTCTCTTTTTTTATATGCAATTTCTGCAATTCCCTTTGCTACGCCCAGACTCAACACTTTTTGAAATTGTATATAACAATGTTGGAAATGTTTATATTAATAAAAAGCAGAATGCAGAAGGTAGGAAATACCTGTTAAAGGCCCTTCGCATCGCTGAGAAGCTGGAAATGAAGGGTGCTCTTCCCATACTCTATTATAACCTTGCCGGTCCTGAGTTGGATTTGAAGCAGGTAAAGGATGCAAAAGCTCATATTCTGCAGTCCATGAAAATGGGTGAACGAACGAAAAACAAAGTTAACCTGGGTTACTGCTATAAATTGCTTGCCAGGGTCGACTCTGCATTGGGACTGAAAGACCAGGCTTTTAAGGATCAGTACAACTACATTGCTTTGACCGACAGTTTGCACGGAACAGACATGTTTAAACGCATGGCGGAAATGCAGACGAAATTTGACGTGGATAAGAAAAATGCAGAGATCACCCTCCTGAACAAAGACAAGGAACTGGATGCCGAGAAACTCCACCGTCAACAGACGATTATACTGCTCATAATTTCCTGCTTGGCTTTGTTTTGCCTCCTTTCTCTTATTCTTTACCGAAATTTTGTTGCCAAAAAAAGAGCTAACAGACTGCTTGAAATTCAGAAAGCGGATATAGAAACAAAACGAAAACTTCTTGCCGGCAAAAATCAGCAGATTGAGGATAGTATTCACTATGCACGTAGAATACAGGAAGCTGTGCTTCCTTCAGTTCTGTTTTCGGAACCTCAATTGAAAGATCAGTTTATCTTTTTCAAGCCGAGGGATATCGTAAGCGGAGATTTTTACTGGAGCTATAAGGCAGAACATTTTCTTTTTTTCGCAACGGCAGATTGTACAGGACATGGAGTGCCTGGAGCCATGTTGAGTATGCTTGGACACGAAATGCTGGAGCATACTCTTGTAGATAAATTGTTGAGAGAACCAGCAGAGATACTGAATGAACTTAATCTTCAGCTCCTTCACAAACTGTCTTCCAATGGCACCGAAGCTGCAATGGATGGAATGGATGTAACATTCTGCCGCTATGACCTGAACTCCATGGAACTTACTTTCGCCGGAGCACGGAACGACCTCGTGGTGGTCTCAGAGAATCAATTGAAATTATATACTGTTGACAGGTATTCCATAGGTCAGCAAACAGATATCTGCTTCACGCAGCAGACGGTTCAACTAAAGGATGATGATTCAGTTTATCTGTTCAGTGATGGGTATTATGATCAGAATGGAGGAGGAGAAGGACGGAAGTTTATGAAATCGCGTTTCCTCGAATTGTTGCATGAGGTGTCTTCTCTGCCTGGAGAGGAGCAGAAAAAAAGGCTTGGTGTAGTATTCGAATCCTGGATCAAGTCAAAGCGTCAGCGGGACGATGTTCTGGTGATAGGATTGAAATTCATCAATAAGCAGCCAAACATACTAACATGATGCGTTTTATTCATATTTTTTTGGTATTTGTGATTTGCAACTCGTCCCTGTATGGGGAAGAAAACCGTTTTTCAGTGCACAAGACCCAACAAGTCAGAGAAAACGATTCACAGGAAAAGAAAGCGGAGTTCTATGCCAGGAAAGCGAAATTGGATTCTGCTTTGGGATTAATGGATTCGGCCTTCGTGGCCAGAAAAGCCTTCATGGATCTGAACGACTCTATCAATAATTCTAAGCTCTTCCAGCGTATTGGAGAAATGCAGACTCGTTTCGATGTGGATAAAAAGAACCAGGAAATCAAACTGCTCAACAAAGATAAAGTGTTGGCCGACGAGAAAATGCAGAAACAAACCCTGGTTGCCAGAATAGTGACAGGGGCTTTGATCGTTTTCTCTCTGCTCCTTGTTCTGCTGCTCCGGATTGTGCTGGCTAAAAGACGGGCAAATAACATTCTAATTAAGCAGAAAGCTGAATTAGACGAAAAGCGGAAACAGCTTGCTTTAAAAAATGAAAAAATAGGGGAGAGTATTCGCTATGCCCGCAAGATCCAGGAAGCTGTTCTTCCCCCGGCTTTATTTTTGCCTCAGGAAGTGAAGGAGAATTTCACCTTGTCCAGTGCAAAGGATACGCTAAGCGGAGATTTTTACTGGAGGTACAGGAGCGAAGAAGACTTGTTTATTGCTATAGTCGATTGCACCGGGCACGGAGTCCCTGGAGCGATGATGAGTATGTTGGGTTATGATATGCTGGAATATGCCGTCAAGGAAAAAGGAACTCGGGAACCCCAAAAAATTCTGGAGGAGATGAACGCATACATTATCGAAAAACTTTTTAAAAATAATACAGAAGGGGCAAAAGACGGAATGGACCTCACCCTATGCCGTCTGAATCTGAAAACCAGGGAAATCCTTTTCTCAGGGGCAAAAAACAATCTGATGGTCGTCTCTTCAGGTAAGTTTAAAGAATACGAGGTTGACAAATATTCCATTGGTTACAGAAAAGGGATGAATTATCATCAGGACCGGATCATTCTATCCAGTAATGACATGGTATACTTATCTACTGACGGTTTCCCGGATCAGAAAGGAGGCCCGGATGGAAAAAAATTCGGCTCATCCCGGTTTAAGGCATTGTTAACGGAAGTTGCAGGTCTGTCAGCCACTCTGCAATGCCAGAGATTGGAACAGGAATTAAAAGCCTGGAAAGGCGGCAACGGGCAACGGGATGATATCTTGGTTACCGGCTTCCGGTGCGTTTGAAAGAATTGTACTTTTGGCGATGCCTTATTCACCTTTAACCTTGAGGAACACAGCCTCACTTTCATTATTCTTTCTGGTTTTTACCTTCTCCAATCTTTATTCAGGAAATCCCTTTGTACACCGGGATGGACGGTTGATTAAGGACAGTCTTAACCGAACCATTACTCTGAGAGGAGTAAATCTGGGAGGATGGCTGTTGTGGGAAGGGTGGATGTGGGGTGACGGACTTAAATCACAAACCCGTGTGATGAGGCGATTTACGCAGTTGGTCGGAAAAGAAGAAGCCGGAAAATTCAGAGAAGCCGTATTTAGAGAGCTTATTTCAGAATCGGATATCAGGGAAATTGCCGCTGCAGGTTTTAATGTGGTGCGACTGCCTTTTAACCATCGTTTGTTTGATTTTACCGGCGACAGTATTTCAGATAAAAGCCTTGGGTGGGTTGTTCTGGACAGTGTAATAGGATGGTGTCGAAAATACGGAGTATATGCGGTGATTGATATGCATGCAGCTCCGGGCGGGCAAAGCATTTTTTTTATTGCAGACCATACGAAACACCGCTTGCTCTGGCATTCAGAAGATTCAAGGGCTAAGACCATCGCCTTGTGGAAAGCAATTGCCAGACATTATGCATCCAACCCGGTAGTGGCAGGATATGACTTATTAAATGAACCAGTCCCTCCAAGAGATATAAAACTGGTTAAGCTCTATGAACGGATCATTACATCAGTCAGGCTTGTAGACCCGAACCACCTCGTATTTCTGGAGGGAGCAAAGTTTGCGAAACGCTTCACGGCTTTCCATACCCTGCCCGATTCAAATACAGCCTTTAGCTTTCATATCTATACCTGGTTCGGAGGAGATGCGGAAAAAAAGGTTAAAATGTACTCCCGTCTGGGCCAGGACCTGAATGCTCCTGTTTGGTGCGGGGAATGGGGGGAAAATAACTACGAAATAATCCTTCATACCAGAACAGTGATGGAAGACCCTTCAAATGCCTTCTCTGGTTGGTGTTATTGGTCCTGGAAAAGAGTGCATTCCCGATTCCCAAACCTAAATGAAATTGAGCCCGGAACAAAATGGAAGACGGTAATGGGTTGGTTTAAGTACCCCGATGATGCACATAAACCAACAAAAGAGCTAACTCTTGCCGCCATGAAGGAATTCCTGGCAGCATCGCATTCCCAGTTCTTGAAAAAAGACACCGAACTATACCATATCCTCACGGTGCACTAGCGCTCTCTTTCTATTGTTACCCCTTTTTCCTGTTTCTCTTTCCTGTTTCTGACCTGGAGGGATATTTCATGTTCAGCTTAATTAATGTGTCGTATAACTTTTTTGCAATCAGGTAATCCCGGTACCACTTATCATCGGAAGGTATAATCACCCAGGGAAAGCGGGAGCCGCATTTCTTGAAAATATCTGCATAAGCTTTCATGTACCTGTTCCAGTTAGGCCTTTCAGTTTCGTCTGCCGGGTCATATTTCCAAAGTTTCCGGGGATTGGTAAGCCTTTCTGCAATACGTCTTTTTTGTTCCTGTTTGGAAATGTGCAGAAAAAATTTAAGAATCACGGTTCCGCCCTCATGCAGGTTTTTTTCAAAACTGTTGATGATGTCATACCGATGATTTAGAAGTTTCTGATTCATCGTACGGTGTGCTCTGGGTACCAGAATGTCCTCATAGTGGGAGCGGTTGAAGATTTGAATCATTCCCTTAGATGGAGTATGAGGATGAACCCTCCACAAAAAATCATGGGATAACTCCTCCGGAGTGGGAGCTTTGAATGCTTTAACATTTACACCCATTGGGTTCATACAAGAAAACACATGTCTCACGGCACCATCCTTGCCCGAGGCATCCACTCCCTGGAGAATAATCAGGAGGCTGTGTTTTTGCTCGGCCCAAAATACATTTTGAAGTTTATATAACTCGTCCTTCAAGCGTAATGTCTCGGCCTCCGCATATTTCTGGTTAATTCCGTCTTTGGATAGGGTGGACTCTTTTTTTAAATCAATCATTGCTCTTATTTACTTATTTAGGAGCAGGGAAGGTAAAGATTTTCTAACTTGCACCCGAACACCATGCTTTTTTTCGGGAATCTACACAATGAAGAACACGCTCACGGTGCCCGGAAACCGGAATCATTTAAAATCAAAATATGCAGATCGACATCAGATCCCTTCATTTCACAGCTAAACCGGAGTTAATAACCTTTGTAACCGAAAAGGTAAAGGGACTCAGTCATTTCAACGATCGCATCATTGCGGCCGATGTGCATCTCAAGTTGGAAAATGCTGATAACAAAGAGAATAAGATTTGTGAGATAAAATTAATTGTCCCTGGCAACGATCTTTTTGCCGAACGTCGATCCAATTCATTTGAGGAATCCATCGCACATGTGCTGGAGGCTCTTGAAAAACAGCTTCGTAAGGAGAAGACAAAAGAGCAGAACAGGAACCACGGAAAATAAAACCTGCCACAATGCCAGTCAGAAAGTATTTCCGCCCGGTTTTCTTCTGTGCAGTGTACTTCCTGGCTTTCCAACCAGAAATGAAATCACAGGAATGGGCCCGAAACCTACCTGTTAACAGTAATTATTTTCAGACCAAAGCGATTTTTGATTCCTGGTATAACCAACAGGTTTTCCTGAGAACAGGTCCCGAAACTGGTGAAAATGCGGATTATTGTCGTTTTAAACGTTGGGAAGCGTTCGTAAAACCCCGCCTCGATTCACTCGGTAATTTCCCTTTTAGCGCTTTTTTGAATGAGGGACTCAGAATCCGTGCACCACAAGCTTGGCAAAGCACTGGTGATAGTGCAAACTGGACCCTGCTCGGACCTGTAACCATTCCAGGTTTGGGTGGAGGAATGGGCCGGCTCAATGTGATCCGTTTCCTTCCTGGTAATTCCCAGATTCTCTTTGCCGGAAGTGCGAACGGGGGGCTTTGGAAATCTTCCGATGCCGGAGCCAGCTGGACAAATATGAATGCCGATCATCTGCCCAGCCTGGGGGTGGCGGACATCGCCATTGACCCCCAAAACACCAATAACATATTTCTTGCCACAGGAGACGGATACGGTTACCCCAGCGGCAATGGCCCTTTTTGGGGTGGTACTTACTCTGCGGGAATACTGAAATCCGCAGATGGAGGTCTTAACTGGAATACCACCGGTTTTAACAGGGCCCAAAGCTCTAAATGTATTGTTCAGCGCCTGTTGATAAGCCCCTCGAATCCTCAGGTGTTACTGGCCGCAGCCAGTGATGGTTTATGGAGAACTACTGACGGAGGCGGACTATGGACCAAGGTAATGAGCCAGCATTTCTTTGATATGGAGTTTAACACCAGCACCGATACCATCATCTACGCCTCCGCTCTTCACTCTGTTTATAAATCAACCGACAGAGGCCTTTCGTGGATACTGATAAACAACACTATGAGTGGAACAACATTCGGCAGACTCTCTCTGGCTGTAACCCCTGCAAACCCGAATTATATTTATACCCTTTCTGATACCGACAGTCTTTATAAATCCATGGATGGTGGAGCTACCTTTCAACTGATGAAATCTCCCGGAAGTATGATTACCCTGTATGGGTACTACGATTGCGTTCTGAGCGTTTCTCCTTTGCACGAGTCAACCGTTCTAATCGGAGGGATGCAGATGGTAAAATCTACCGATGGTGGGCTTACTTGGGTTATGCAAGGTTACTGGGCTTCTTTCCCAAATTCAGACTATGTACATTGCGACAATCACGATCTTGAATTCGGGCCGGGGAGCGACAGTACAATTTATTCCGCAAACGACGGAGGTTTGTTTAGGACCACAGATGCAGGCGGGACCTGGACCGATTTGAGCAGTGGATTGTCCATCTCCCAATTGTATCGCCTGGGTGGATCGGCCACTGATCCTGGCATAATATATATGGGGCAACAGGACAATGGTGTGGTTCAACAGAATACCGCTGCCTGGAACAATGTCGTGGGAGGGGACGGAATGGAATGTGTAGTGGATTACTCAAATTCGAATAATGCGATTGTTTCCACCCAGAACGGTACCATGAGTCTTACCAATGACGGTGGAGTGACATTCAACCCGGTAGGACCTTCTACCGCCCCGGCATCCTGGACAATCCCCATTATTCAACACCCTGCACTCCCAAATATTTATTGGGCCGGGTATGACCAGGTATATAAATCGTTAGACGGTGGAAATACCTGGGATACTATCTCAAGCGGGTTACTTAATCCCGGCTCAACGCTTACCGTTCTGATGGCGGCCCCGTCAGACCCTTCCCGCATGTATGCAGGTACTGATAAGGAGTTACACACCACCTCCAAAGGAGGAGGGAGCTGGAGCAGCATTGCTTCCGGTCTTCCACTGACCTCAAATGTGATCACTGCACTTGCCGTGAGTAACACAGACCCTGGACGGATATGGGTAACACTTTCGGGTTATTCCAGTGGAATAAAAATTTACTTTTCTGCAGATACAGGCCATACCTGGGTCAACTATTCCGGTACCCTTCCGAATATTCCAATTGACGCTATTGTATACGAAAACGGAAGCGCTGACAGGTTGTATATAGGTACAGATTTTGGAGTGTATTACAGATCGGCTTCCATGAGTGATTGGCTGCCTTTTAATAAAGGGCTTCCAAATGTAATTGTAGATGAGCTTGAAATAAATTATAAAAGCGGAAAGCTTCGGGCTGCTACTTATGGAAGAGGTCTTTGGGAAACTCCGCTGTCTGAGCTTGTTTCCGTACAGGAACGGACCTCAAAAGAAGAATTTTCCTTGTACCCCAACCCTTCTTGTGGTCAGGTATTCATCCAAACAAATTTTTCCGGATTGAAAAGAATCATTGTATACAATGCCCTGGGCAAGGTCTTGCTTACCAAAGAAACAGATAAAGGAGGTCTTTCTGAAAATCAATGCGTGTTAGATCTGTCGGTTTATGCTGCAGGAATGTATTTTGTAAGACTTGAAGGAGAGAGAACCACTGGCATAGCCCGTGTAATCTTGTCTAAGTGAACCAGATCTGATCTGTGATGTCCAAAACAAGCTTGATTTATCGAAACCTGTTCTGGTACCGTCTGTGCATGAACTTGTTGTATGGGGGAGGATATACGAAGCGTTTTGAGCCCATTTTTCAGGAGTTAGAGAAGGTTTTACCTGCTTCGGTTACCGAGTTTTGTTTCGGTGATGTTTATATTGCCCGGTGGTGTGAAAATAATGGAATTGCGTGGAAGGGCATAGATCTGAACCCTGGATTTGTCCGGATGGCCAAAACAGCCGGATTTCATGCCAAGGAGGCAGACGTGCTGGAACTTCCTGCATATCCACCTGCTGATGTAGGCATTATCGCCGGAGCCTTGTATCATTTTACAGATGTTGAACTTCGAGACTTCCTTGAAAAAGTATTCCTTGCTACTCCTGTTCTGGTGGTCTCCGAGCCTGTCCGGAATCTCTCCACTTCTATGGGATTTGTGGGGAAAATAATAGCCGGGGCGTTAACACATACTGCAAAGAGGGAAACGCATTTCCGTTATACGCGGGAAGGCCTGCTGGATATTCTCTCCAGCAGAAGCAAGGAACTAAATTTTAGTATCAGATTGGTAAAAGAATATAAAAATGATATTATTCTTATCTTAACAACGAATTAGGTGTCCGGCAAACTGCAAACTGACCCATGAAAATAAGTATTGTTATACCCGTTTATAATTCCAGGGATTGCCTGTTACCACTGCATGATGCCGTCCAAAAAGCATTTGAAAATTTTAGTTCTTACGAACTGATCCTCGTTAACGATAAGAGTACTGACGACAGCTGGAATAAAATTGTGGAGATCTCCGCCTTAAATCCTCATGTAAAAGGCATTGGACTTCGGAAAAATTTCGGACAGGACAATGCCATCCTTGCCGGTCTCCGGGCTTCCAAGGGCGAATTTGTCGTGATCATGGATGATGATCTTCAGCATGATCCTTCAGATATCTTTAAATTGTATAATAAATGTCTGGAAGGATTTGATGTTTGCTATGCACGGTTCCCTGATAAAAAACAAAAGCAATGGAAGAATATGGGAAGTTGGGCGAACGGAAAGCTTTCTGAAAAACTGCTGGATAAACCCAGGGAAATTTATCTTTCCCCATTCAAAATAATCAAAAGAGAGGTTGTACTTGAAATCCTGGAATTCAAAAGCTCTTATTCTTATATTGACGCCACATTACTTACACTCACTTCCAACATTACGCAGGTGGAGGTAACACATCATGAACGAATTCATGGTAAAGGAAACTATAACTTCCTGAAATCCCTTTTCGTGTTTGTCAATCATATGACAAATTATTCCATCTATCCCCTAAGACTCCTTACTATGGCAGGTTTTTCAACTGCCCTTATTTCATTTGTGGTAGCCGCTATTTATCTTGTTCAGTACGTTTTTTCGGATAAACGGGTAGAGGGGTGGATCTCTCTGATATTACTTATAATTTTTTTCGGGGGACTTATTCTTATGAGCATAGGGCTTATAGGAGAATATATCGGTCGAATATTCTTATCCGTCAATAATAAGGCTCAATACTCTATAGAAAAAATAATTCAGCAAGAAACTTCATCTGGTCCTGCCAAGTGAAACCCATAACTATTGCAATTCATTCCAGCCAAAATCCAATTATGAAAAAGACAACAATTACCTCCTTTCTCATCTATTCTACCTTCCTTGCACTTTGCTCCTGTCATTCCAAAGAAACACAAAACGGGAAGGTTTATTTCAACAATTTTGAGTCGGTGAAAGGATGGGACCCTGCCATGAACTTGTGCACCTACCCCGTGCATTCAGGAGGCTTTTCTATACGAATGGACTCTATCCACACCTTCGGACCGACCCTGAGACTGAAATTTGAAGACATCAGCCCAACTCCGGTCAGAAAGGTTAAGTACAGTATCTGGTGTTATCTGAAAAGCCATAATTCAGCTGGAAGCATGGTGGTTTCGGTAGACGGGGGTGGAAAACAAAATATACTCTATGACGCCAAAGCGTTTAAGGAAGCTGCAACAGAACCGGGGAAGTGGGTTGAGCTGAAAGGAGAGTGTCTCCTCAACAAGAGCGGAATCAATAGTCCCGGAAACGGCATTACCATTTATCCCTGGAATACAAGCAAGGAGGAAATTATTGTGGACGATATGAGGGTGGAGTTTATTCAATAAGAAAAGGCCGGATCCAGAGATCCGGCCTTTTCTTATTGAATTCAAGGGATAGGCAGATGTCTACCTGACAATGATCTGTTTCATGGTAGGCACATCGTTTACCAGCAGGTGCAGCATATACACCCCTTTGCTGATGTCAGCGGGAAGTACTGCGGAAAAGCTCTGTGCTCCGGCTTCCTGAGCCTGGTTGAAAAGTGTAGATACCAGTTTTCCTTCCAGTGTTAAGAGTTGAATGGATACCGTGCTGTGATTATCGAGGCTATAAGTCAGATGTATAATATCTGTGGCCGGATTAGGGAAAACATTGAAATCATGAACATTCTCGGTAATGTTATTGATACCAGCCGGAGAAGGATTGAGAATGATAGAATCGTCTTTGGCCATATCGCCACCTGTTGAACCGTCACCGTTTACACCCATCATACACATATACATGTAAGCCTTTCCGGTAGCCGGCGCCTTCCAGGTGAAGGTCGCTTTAGAAGACCCTGTGACCCTGGAGGCGTGTGTAACATTGGTTGGGTAAGGGGAAGAAGGGGCGTGAAACTTGCAGTTAGTAAGTGCCGAAACGAATGTCCCGCCGTCGGTACAAGTCGTACTGTTCTTACTACAGATTTCCAGGTCAAATCCATAATAAGGATATCCTGTTTGTCCAACAGATATCGTATAAGTGGCACCTGGAATAAAAGTGTTTCCCGTTCCGAAAGAAGGATTGGCCGAGAAGGTGGCAGTACAAGCCGCCGTACCGCCGCGATGACAGATATTACAGTTACCAGGAGTGTCTACTGGTGAATCTGTGTAATAGATTTGGCTGCCGTTTGAACTTGCTACCGTAAAAGCAGATATAGCAAGTACGGATGCCGCTCCAATAATAGTAAGTAGTCGCTTTTTATTCATGAATCTGTGTTTTTCGATTTTGGTTTGTGTGTTCTATTGACTTGTCCCGTGTCTGTGAAGCACAGTTGAGCCTGGTTCTTTTATTAGATGAATTATTGAGTATTTAGGTTGGGAGCCTTACCTGATTTTTTCCTAAAAATAATAGGTGCAAAATAGAAAACCTCGTCTAGAGCAAGGTAAAGCAACCAATCTATTTTGATTCCTACTTATTCTAATATATCATCCTAATAGATCTATTAGCTTTTTTTGTAGACCAATATCAATAAATACAAGATCAGTTAATTTCCATTACTGCCTTGTTTTTGTCCTTGCTGTTTCCCTGGGGGAGGGTTTCCCGGCGTTTTCTTGGCCGGTTTCTGAGGCTGATTAGCCGGAACCTGTTTCGGGTTCTCTTTGGGACGAGGGGGAGGCGGTGTGGCCTTTATCTCTTGAGCGGGCTGTTCTGATTGTCTGGAATGTTTCTCGGGAGCGGGTTTTTCATATTGCGGCTCTGTTTCCTGGGTATGTTTCTGAGGTCCAGGTTTTTCAGAGTTCTGCTCCTTTTCCTGAACAGGCATGTTGGGTTTTACCTGCTCTTTTTTAGCAGGTGGATTTGTCTGACCCCCTTTTGTTCCGGGCGAAGGAATAAGCACGGTTCGGTCGTTTTCGTTATATCCCCTTCTGGGCTGGGTAGCATTCCCTCCCGTTGGATTGCCTCCCTGGTTATAGACCCCTCTGGGATAGGTATTGACATACGTGTTGTGGTTGGTCCAGGGGTCGTTTACGTTCTGATTGAGCACAATGACATAACTGTTGTTCATGTCGTAACCCGAATAGGCCGCCGGGGCATAGGGGCTATGAATCCATTGAAATCCGTCGAAATACACATATTGCTGCATGTAAACATCGTAATAGCATTGCATGTCGGGAAGGTAATAATAACGTACCTGTTGGGTATTATAATAGGGAGGAGCCCAGGGCGGGGGCGGGGGCATACGGTATACAGGGGGCGTAGGGGCTACCGCTACAGGCTGAGGCCTTGAACGTACGTAACAGGAAGACACAAGAAACAGTCCCGATAATATTAAGCCTGTATATAGACGACGATTTGCCATAGTGTGATTGATAAGAATTGGAATGAGAAAAAAATGATCAGGAAAAATATATCGCTCCGAACGCTCTGGCCTAAAACAAAGATATTGAATTTCATTCAGATTATAATAGAGCCGGATCACTCTAACAATAAGGGGTAATACTAGCCGAACAAAAGGATTCAGGATAAATATTTCGTACTTTTAATTCAGAACTTCCTCTTTATGAAAAAAATCCTCCTTGTCCTGTTAGTCAGTACTTCATTCCTCCTGCAAGGCCAACAAACGATTCTCTCCGATTCTGCATTTGAGGTATATGGAGCGGCTCAAAAAAAAATCTGTACCCTGGAGGACATTGTTGATGTAGCAAAGAATTACGACGTGATCTTTTTCGGAGAAGAACATAACGACAGCATAGGACACCGCCTGGAGATTCTGTTACTCGAGAAGCTGACCGAAAGATATAAAGATCAGATTGCCCTGTCTCTGGAGATGTTTGACAGGGATGTACAGCCTGTCATGAATGAATACCTGGGCGGTTTTTTGAAAGAAAAGACCTTTGTCAAAGATGCCCGGACCTGGAGCAATTACCGTGACTACCGGCCGATGATCGAATTCTGCAAGACTCATCAAACAGATGTTATTTGTGCGAATGCTGCAGGACGATATTCCAATCTTGCAGGCAGAAAGGGCCAGCTAGCCCTACAGGAGCTGCCTCTGGAGTCAAAACACTTTTTTGCCCCCCTTCCCTATGACACGGCCAGGGGCGAATATTATCGGAAGCTGATGGAAATGTCAGGCCATTCCACTTCCTTGACTGATACCGCCAAACACAAGGCTCCTGCTATGCCAATGGGGTCATTTAGCCTGGTAACGGCCCAGAGTTTATGGGATGCAACCATGGCATATTCTATTGCTGAATACAGGAGAAAAAAAACAAATAAAAAGATACTTCAGGTCAATGGACGCTTTCATAGCGATGAGCGGTTTGCTATTGTAGAACAATTGAAAAAATATAACCCGGCAACTCGGGTAATGGTTGTTTCATCCGGTTCTGATGATAGTTTCGGGCACACGGATTGGGAAAAATTCAGGAAGCTGGGAGATTATATAATTATTACCAACCCTCGCATACCAAGGACTTTTGCCGACTAAGTCGGGAATGAAAGGGATCAAATTATGCGTGTGAATGAGTAAGAAATAAAGTAAATTGACTTGTCTGCCCGCTGCCTCCTTTCTACTTTTACACCAGAACAAAGCTAAATCCATTCAACTAAAAAATCATCCAAATGAAATCATCCAAACTCTTGCTTCTGGTTCTGTTCAGCCTTGTGTTTCAAGGAAACAGAATTTTAGCCAATTGCACCGCCCATTTTACCTGGAGTCAGACGGCTCCTAATGTCATTGGGTTTACCAACACCTCGGTATTCACGGGATCTTATCCCATTTATTACTGGACCTTCGGTGACGGACAGAACTCCTATGGACCATACGGGAGCCATACATTTAATATCCCGGGTCGTTATGCTGTTTGCCTGAATGTGACAGACAGTGCAAACACATCCGGAGGATGTAACAACACTTTCTGCGATACAATTACTGTTACCGGATCTGTCATTTGCAATATCAGTTTACAGCTTCAAAGTTCGAATGCTGCGTGTCTTACCTGTCCCAACGGCACGGCTTCAGTAAATTATATCACCGGCGCAAACGGTGCTATCACCTATTCCTGGTCCGGCAATGGAGCCTCGGGTATCGGTACAGCCAGCTCTATTTCCGGCCTCCTGCCCGCTACGTATACCCTGATTGTAACCGATGCCTACGGTTGTCACGGTGCCGCTTCGGTGACAGTGCTCTCAAACGACTCGAACTGCCATGCGCATTTTACAAAAGTGCAATCCGCCCAGAATACCATACAGTTTACAGACAATTCCCTTCATACCAGTTCGAATACCAATTATTACTGGGATTTTGGAAATGGCAGCAGCGGTTATGGATTAAACCCTGCTCAAATGTATAATGTTCCTGGTACTTACACCGTTTGTTTAACTATCAGCGATTCGGCCAATATAGCAGGAGCATGTCAAAGTACCTACTGCGATACTGTAAAGGTTACCGGAGGTGTGATTTGTAACCTGGGTGATTCGGTTTACACCGTTCAGCCATCCTGTAGCACCTGCTCCGATGGATCTGCATCAGCCTCTGTCATTGGAGGTACAGCACCGTATACCTATTCCTGGTCAAAAGCCGGAATCAGCGGGACCATAGCAACAGGCCTCACTCCCGGCAATTATACTGTATGCGTTTTTGATGCAAATGGTTGTCATTCCTGCAATTCCTTTACTCTTTCCGTTTCTCATTGCCATGCCTACTTTACACTTCGTCCCGACAGTTCTTCTGCCGGTGATTATATTGCTACCGATTATTCTACCGGATCTGGCACCATTCATAGTACTTGGAACTGGGGAGATCACACGTTTGACAGTTCAGCTACTCCTACTCATACTTATAACTCCCCAGGTCTGTATCAGATATGTCTCACGATCTCCGATTCTTTAGGTTGTTCCTCCACCTACTGCGACACTCTGACCGCAGCTCGTCTTGCTTATTGGACAGCCACTCACCATACCAAAATAAATGTGGTGAAAGCGAAAAAACTTACAGGAATGCAAGAGCTACATCTGGTCGAAGGATGGAAGATTTATCCAAACCCTACCAATGGTTCTTCAACAGTTCAATACTTTTTGAAACAAGATGCTTCTGTGGGAATGGTTCTTTATGACTTGACAGGGCAACAGATGATGGTAACAGAAAAAGCGATGCCTCAGTCTGCCGGCGAACACCAGGTAATGATTGATATTGGCAGTGTTAGCCCGGGAATGTATTTCCTCCGGATAAAGGCAAATGACCAATTTGAAACCAAAAGAATCATACTCGCCAGGTAAATAGAAACAGCGTTGTTTCTTCTACAACGCGTCCATTTTTCTTTTCGTAAATGGAATATTCTTGCCCCTAGTCCCCCTTCTCCGGAAGCGGGGACTTTGTGTTTCCACGATAGACTTCCAGTTATCCACATGTGCGGGAATGATATTGATAATGGGGTTAGCTGCATTCAACTTTCGGATGGTATCGAAGAGTATAGGGATATGGATGATAGGAGTCCGGAATCGCTTTTTGGTGAACCGGTACAGCAGAGAAGCCTGAAAGGGATCTGTGGCCAATCCAAGGGTTTTAAAGCCTTTTTCTTTAGCAATTTTGTAAGAAAAATAAACATTTTCCGTGCTGTGCAAGGCGAGGGGTTCAACCAGAATGTGTTCCTCCGGAACTCCCAGGGCAGAAGCGTAAAGTGCCATCGCCTTTGCTTCCACATAGGGCGAGTAGACCGCATTGCCGGAGAAAATTATATTCTTTGTCATCCCATGCTTAAAAAGATAGACAGACCAAAGTACCCGCGCTTTCATGATGGAGTCCCAGGTGCCGTCACGTGTGATTGGTACACCCGGAACAATCACGGCATCCAGCGGCTCCTTTGCTTTGGCATGTTGAAAGAGTTTGACTGGTGCCGGCCGGAACAAAGCACAACTGGTAAGGCCTCCCAGAAGGACAAAGAGCTGAAAAAATATTAAAGCAGAGCGTTTTGTTTGCAAGGGGGATGACTTCATAAAGTAAAAATAGCGAATCTTCCGATCCCGCCCGAATGCTGCCTCATAGATAAAATGCCTATCTTTGAGGTATGCATTTTCGGCTGAATTTTATCCGTTTTCTGTTTCTTCCCCTGATTCCGTTATGGATGGGGAATGCCTTATTTGCCCAAGGTGAATTCAGCACCAAACACGATTCGATCAACTGGGTTGATTCCAAAGGAATGAAACAAGGGAAGTTCAGGAAAACGGATAAGGATGGAAAACCCATCTATGAAGGATATTTCAGAAACAACAAACCCTATGGCAGGTTCCGCTACTTTGATGAAGATGGGAAACTGACAGCTTTATCTGTGTTTTCCAAGGATGCCAAATCGTGTAATACCACCATGTATCACCGGAACGGAGCTGTTTGGGCAAGAGGAAAATATGTGCCTCAGCAGAGAGACAGTATGGTGAAGGACAGTATATGGACAATTTACTCTTCGGATTCTTTTCTGGTAGCCAGGGATTCGTATAAATTAGGTAAGAAAAACGGACTTAGCATAACCTACTTTTCAACCGGCATTGTAGTAGAGCAAACCACTTTTAAGGACGGAATAAAGGACGGATCCTGGAAGGAATTCTATCCCGATGGTCAGATGAA
>Ga0207114_1083_pt1 | contig 29393 bp, 22 predicted proteins | sample Alteio_BWMinHeat_70_FD_153560 | JGI IMG/M metagenome (GOLD analysis project Ga0207114, IMG submission 153560) | Enriched cells from forest soil in Barre Woods Harvard Forest LTER site, Petersham, Massachusetts, United States -... | ecosystem: Environmental > Terrestrial > Soil > Temperate forest >... | reverse complement strand
GGAGTTCCTAATTACCTCCCGACATCCTCGTGCATCTCTCACAATTGCATAAGAAGGGGACGCTTTACCTTCCTCCACAATAGGTTGCTCCACCCAATTCGGCCAAGTCTGATGGGGCAAAACCAGATGGTTCAAAACTTGAGACCCTAAAGCCAACGCAATCGTCCCTGGCCACGCCTCCATCCTACTCGCTTGCCATAAAGATATTTTTTGCCGCCACAGCACTTGCACTTGCCGTATCGACATGTACGGGCCTCATAATGGAGCCGGAAGTATGCGCGCCCGGAAATCGATCGTTCTGCTCACCATTGCGGCAGAAGTCGTTATTCCGCCTATCCTCTTCTTTTGTCTAGCCTTTCCCGATTCGTCCATCGCTGAGTGGACGGAGATGACCGAATCGTCATCTTGCAGCCTCTTGGAGCATGCGAATCGTGAATCAAAATGTCTTACCATGATTCATGCGACTTCTGCTGGTCGAGGATGAACCCGAGATTCAGGGTTTCCTGAAGCAACCCCTTGCCAATGCAGGTTACGAGGTGGATGCCGCCAAGGATGGGCGAACCGCCATCCAACTCGCGTCTGGAAAGAAATATGACGTCTTGATCGTCGACCTTGGGCTTCCGGATCAAGATGGTATTGACCTGATTCTTCAGCTTCGACGCTCTGGCATTAGCAGCCCCGTATTAATACTTTCAGCCAGAAGATCGGTCGACGATAGGGTCAAAGGTCTGGAACAAGGTGGTGACGATTACCTGACAAAACCCTTCGCACTCGCAGAATTACTAGCAAGATTGCGTAACCTGTTGCGGCGCAATCTTGCTACGAGTGAGGAGGCAACCCGCCTCCGCGTACTGGACCTGGAGCTGGATTTCATGAACCGTAGAGCTTCTCGCGGTGGAGAGGTTTTAAATCTTAGTCCACAAGAATTCGTGCTTCTGGCGTATCTATGTCGACATGCTGGGCGTGTTGTTACTCGATCGATGCTTCTCTCCGAAGTGTGGGGGATGCGAATTCAACCTAACACCAATGTTGTTGATGTACATGTCTACCGCCTGCGCGGCAAGGTGGATACAGAAGGCCGTGAGCCGCTGATCAAGACCTTACGAGGTATTGGCTATGTCCTCAAAGACTGCTAATCCAGTCATGCATAGCGCCGCATGGCGTATCTCTCTGTGGGCAACTCTGGCATTTGCTATTGGAACCATGTTGGTTTTTGCGATGCTTCATCGCTTCGTCGCGAACGACATTCAGCGGCGGAGTGACGCTTGGCTCTCTGGAGAGGTCGCGGTCCTCGGTGATGTTGCTGGTCGAACGCCGAAAGACCGCCTCTACGGTAGGGTCGTGAGAGAAGTAGCAGAACTTGCAAGCAGAGAGGTGCCTGACAAACTCCGGTCCAACAGCAATGAGAACGACTCCGTCTTCTTTCTTCAGGCTGGGGACGACGGGATTCTAAAACTTTGGGTAGGTGCCGGTGACGGGATGCCAAACTTAGCCGCGATTCGCGCGCGCAAGTTCATTTCCGACGTTCCCTACGACTTGAATGTCAAGGGATTCAATCATCCCTTTCGAGTAGCATCGGTACGGCTCGATGATGGGAGCCACATCTATCTCGGGCTTTCGGAACGAGATGAATTGCGTGTGCTGAGGAACCTCCGCTACCGTTTTTTCTGCCTCTGGCTGCTCATCGTGCTGTTCGGTTCCGTGATTGTGTTCTTCGTGACCAGACGTATGCTGGGCCATGTTCGCGAGATCACCGAAGCAGCATCCCGGATTGGGCAATCTGATTTGAGCAGCAGGGTTCCAACCAACAAGCGGAACGACGAAGTAGGGCACCTGGCGCTAACGCTCAACCGCATGCTGGACCGGATAGAAAGCTCGATGCACCAACTGCACACTATTACTGAGTCCCTTGCCCACGATCTGCGTAGCCCGTTGACGGCGATTCGGGGAAAACTGGAGATCGTTCTGTCGGGTGATCTAAGAGTAGAGCAGAGCGAACCAATCGTCTCTGCCATCGACGAACTGGATCGACTAACGGAATTTCTGAATACTTCGCTCGATGTTGCTGAAGCGAAAGCTGACGCGCTTAGGCTTTCACGCACTCAAGTCGATCTCGATAAACTGATTCGAGTCATGATTGATCTGTACGAACCTTGCATGTCGGAGAAAGGACTCCGGGTGCATCTGCGGAGTGCCGGTCCTGTCACGGTACTGGCAGACGCTGCCCTTCTTCACCGAGTGATCGCAAACCTGCTCGACAACGAACTCAACCATCTGCCCGCGTCATGCACCGTTTCCATAAGACTTGCAGAAAGTCAGAACGTCGCAACCTTGATTGTGGAGGACGACGGTCCGGGGTTTGCTTCGGAGATTGGCCTCCAGATGTTTGAACAGAGGGTGAAAGGAAGAGAATCGAAGGGTCATGGCCTTGGGCTTGCATTCGTTGAAGCCGTGGTGCGCGCTCACGGAGGAAGCGTAACGGCATCAAATCACCCGGAAGGAGGGGCTCTATTGTCGATCACCTGGCCTCGTGAAACAGGAGAAAAGGTCGAGGCGCCGCACTCTTTTGTATTGATCAACCGATAAGCGTATGCCAAGTGTGGCATAAGATCGGCGTAACCCTATCTGCACGCCATCGAGCATGGCGCGCGGACTTTGAAGGCCTGGGCCGTAGATTGAGTCCTCAATATCGCATAATTGCATTGGATTTCACGAACCAGGGAAACTCCGGCGCGGACTCTCAGCCAGCCAGTGGTACTCGATACTTGAAACTGCTGAGTGATTTCATTGAACGGCTCAATCTTCAAAATCCGTTACGTTGCTGGGCAACTCCATAGGAGCTGCACCCGCTATCCGATATACGCATCTGTATCCTGAGCGTGTAAGGGCGCTCGTGTTGTGCGACAGCGGCGGGTTAGGTCCTTCCAACACGAAATCCGTTGTCCGGTGCTGCTGGCATGGGCGAAAAACGATATCGTGATTCCACTGAAGCGCAGCGAACCCTCCTTTGAACAATTTCCCAATCATCATCTGGAGGTATTCGAAGGAGGCCACGCCGCATTTCTCGAAGACCCGGATCGATTCGAGCAGTCGCTCCGTAAGTTCTTTAACGGGCTCTGATAACGTGTGGGACGCATCTGGTTGCGAAAAATCTCCAACTCACTCAATGACGACGCAAAGGTTTGCTCCCGAATAACGGACTCTTCGGAATGGATAGTTATAGGATCGCGTAGCAGCGAAACTGCTGTCCTTCCGAGGACTAATCGGCGATTCGAGTGATGTCCTGTGGAATGGGTTTCTGAGCCTCCTGCCCGCACTGCGTGGGTTCTCGGTCTGAGCATGTACGCATGGTGACCACAATAGGGTTAGGCATTGCTGCTGAATTTTCACGGCCGCTGCCACAGGATTCCGCTTACAATTCTCTCCGTTCCAGATTGTGACCCTATTGCGCGTTCGAGAGAGGCCGCTCGCATGTCCATATTGCCGCAGATCAAACACATCATTGTCCTCATGCTTGAGAACCGTTCTTTCGACAATATGTGCGGTTGGCTTTATAAGCAGGGCACTGCCCTCCAGCCCAGCCAATTTCTTCCCCCATCCAGTCCGCAGCAATTTAACGGTCTGAAGTCCTCCTACTTCAACCCCGTCAGCGAAGACTACTTTTCGGGCAAATCCAATGAAACATATCCTGTCTTCGATCAGGCAAATGCTACAAATATGCCTGATCCCGACCCGGAGGAGGGATTCGACGACGTCAACATTCAGCTATTCGGTCCTGAAGCCAAAAATCCCAACCCTAATCCTAAATTTCCGAACCTAGGCTTCGTTATTGACTACGAAAAGGCGATCACGGCCTCGGGAATCCCCAACATTCCTGTCCAGATCATGGAGCCGTTCAGTCCGGCTCAGGTTCCTGTCATTTCCGCGCTGGCTACCAACTACGCGGTCTCGGATGCCTGGTTCTGTTCTGTTCCCAGCGACACCTGGCCCAACCGCTCGTTCTTTCATGCTGGAACCTCGAATGGCCATGTCGTCAATGGAACGGTCCCTGATCCTCTGCAATGGAACGTCCGGAACATTTTTAACGTGCTTGAGGAAATTGGGGCGAGTTGGCGGGTCTATCATGACACCGTTATCGTTCCCTCGCTCACTTGGCTCATGTTTCCTAATCTGTGGCCACACCTCGACCACTTCAGTGGATTCGACGCCTTTCAGCAGGACTGCGCCAGCGGGAATCTCCCGCAATACTCGTTCCTCGAGCCCAGTTTCCTCATCGACCCCAATGACGAGCATCCCCCTCACGACGTCGTAGCCGGCGAGCAATTCCTTTACAAGATCTGGCAAGCACTAAGCGGGTCTCCAGCTTGGCCGGAAAGCCTTTTGATGATCACTTACGACGAGCACGGAGGTACCTACGATCACGTTTTTCCGCCCTTCGGAGCAACTACGCCGGACTCCAAAAGCAATCCAGGAGAAGAGGTTTTCACCTTCAACCGCTTCGGCGTGCGCGTTCCCACCGTCCTGATTTCGCCATGGATTCAAGCGGGCACGGTCTTCCGATCTCCTACTGCGACGCCCTACGATCACACGTCTGTGCTGGCAACGCTGCGCGACTGGTTAGAGATCCCTTCGGACAAGATGCTTGGCAGCGCGAGAATCGCAGCCGCACCTACACTAGAACAGGTCCTTACACTCCTGAATGCGCGAACCGAAATCCCAATAATCCCCGAACCCCCATCTGAGATTAAGGCTACCGCAACTTTCAAGGCTCCAAACCCGATCCAGCAAAGCCTCGTAAGCGCCCGTGCTGTGCAACAAGGCAAGGATCCAGCGCAGGTCCTCAGCACCATTCAGACCCGGCAGAACGCGATCGACTATTTCAAAGCAAACCAGTCTCCGACTGCACCGCCAGGGGGGTGAAAGGAGCGTGGAGGGAAATTCTGATGGACTTGGCATACTGGATAGATAGCCGGCTAAATATCTGGGCAGCGTGGTGACCAAGTATTCTATTTCCCTGCCCTCCGGGAGAATGTCATGAAGATTGTTCCTGTGATCAAGTCTGGTGATTTAGAAAGATCCGTACAGTTTACACGAGAATTCTCGACTTCGAGCGCAAGTGGCCCGGACATGAAGATCGCGAGATGGCCAACGGAGTCATTGACCTAATTCGAGACGGAGCCGAGCTACAGCTCTCGCGTCATGCGGGAGACGGTGTCTTCGGTTCGGTCAAGTGCGTGTTTGTGGACGACGTTGACAAGCGTTATCTGACCTTTCGCATATCCACATCGTCGCTCTTGCGGTCGCTGTGCGAGATCGCTCGCAGCTCGCGTACGTTCGCCAATCTTCATGGGAACAGTCTGCTCCTCCTTGGCCATCATTGTCTCCTTGTGTGCTGGAGAAAGCGGCCCGAGGGCGTGAATCCTTGCAGTCTCCTAATCGAGATCGCTGCACTCGTCTGCAGGCGTCATCACTGACCTGTCCGCCACCTCAGACCCATGCAACCGGCTTAGCGTTGTGCGGGTGGCCTGTAATCATTCAGCCTAACCTTGATCTCCTCGTATGGAGCACACCGCTCATCCTCATTGCGCTGATCACGGGGTTCGGTGCCGCCTTATCGAATGAAGGATGGCGATGGCTTATGATCGCGTCGGGCGGCGGCGGATTCGTTGGGATCTGCTGTGGCTTCTGGCTTTGGTCGCCAATTGGGCCATCAGGTTTGCGTTTGGGGCGGTGCGGGTGCAAGTCGAGATGAAGCCGGCGTGTTTGTGATTTCTGTTGTTGGATGACATGGCGAGATTTTTGCGCTATATACTACTCAGCGCGATGAGCGGCGATGGGGCTGTCGCTACTCGCTGCGATGTGCCCGGGCCTTGCAACAAGCTGATGTCGAGGAGATTGCGATGGGCAAGGGTAAAAAGGGACAAGGCGGAACCGGGGTAGCTATTATCACAACGCGTCATCGTCCGCGGGCGGAGCGCTATGCCATGGGCAGGTCTCTGCGAAAGAAGTGTCCGCGCGAGGCGCATAGCAAGTGGAAGGCACCTCGCGATCGCCCCGACCCAGTGCAGGTTGTCCTAGAGGCCGACAAGGGACGACTTACTGAGTTGCTTCCACTTCGTCACGGACGCATGGTGGTGTCGCCCTTCACCTTTTATCGGGGGGCAGCGCTCAATATGGCCATAGATCTCGCTTCGACGCCGAAAACCGGCGTCCGAGTGCAGTGCTGTGGAGACGCGCATCTGGGCAACTTCCGCGGGTTTGCCACGCCGGAGCGCAATGTCATCTTAGCGATCAATGATCTTGACGAGACGCTGCCTGCGCCATGGGAGTGGGATGTTAAACGCCTGGCTGCGAGCCTCGTGATCGCCAGTCGCGACAACGGTCTGAGTGAATCGACTGCGAAAGATGTCGTCCTCACGTGCGTGAAGTCGTACCGCGAGCATATGGCCGAATTCAGCCACATGGGATCACTTGACATGTGGTACTTCGCCCTGGAGTGGGAGACGATTGTTGCGGGCATCACGGACCCGGCGATACGCCGACGCGCTCTCAGACGGCTCGGCAAGGCGCGCGAAGTCAGCATCGCTGAAGACGTCTTTCCCAAGCTGGTGAAGAATTCGGGCGGGAAGCTTGTAATCAAAGAACAGTTTCCTACCATCTTTCACATGAAGTGGCAGCGTCCCGGCGAGATAACCCGCCGTGTTCTCAAGACCTTCTCGATTTATCTTGAGAGCCTGCCGCCAGCCAATCGTGTGTTGCTCGATCACTACCGGATCAAGGACGTCGCGATAAAGGTGGTTGGCGTGGGAAGCGTTGGCACCCGCTGCTGGGTCGTGCTGTTTGCTGACGGCGCAGGGACCCCGCTGTTTCTTCAGGTGAAAGAGGCGCGGTCGTCGGTCCTGGAGGCGTATGCGGGGAAGAGTGTTTACGCCAACCACGGCCAGCGCGTTGTAGACGGTCATCGTCTGATGCAGTCGGCGAGCGACATCTTTCTGGGGTGGACGGAGGGAGCGTACGGACATCAGTATTACGTTCGTCAACTGCGGGACGTGAAGATCAAAGTTGCCATTGAGACACTCAACAAGGACGAGATGGCCGTCTTTGCCGGCTGCTGTGGCCAGTCGCTGGCGGTATCTCATGCGCGCTCGGGCGATTCTTCTCTGATCAGCGGGTATCTTGGCAAAAACGACGCGTTCGACGAGGCGCTTGCAGATTTCGCGGTAGCCTATGCGGACCAGACCGAAGCGGACTATGCTCTGCTCAAACAGGCGGTCCACAGCGGCAAGGTGAAGGCGGCCATGGAAGAGAGCAATTGAAGCCGCCCCTGGAGCGTGTAAGAGCGCTGCCAGCTGCTGAACCCCTCAATGCCCTGAGCGCCATCAAGGGTCCAACGGGAATGTCCTCGTGATCCATCCGGTGCTACAACAACAACGCGCAATCCGAGTGACTCGCTCGTATCCGCATCGTGGGCGCGATAGGCCGCACGGCCGCCATGGCGCGTGACCTCCCGGCTCACTGTCGACGCCGCCCGGCCGAGGCCGTTGGCTATCGTGCGGATCGATGAGCCGGAAGTGATCCCTCGTGAAATGTCCTCTCGCTCAGCCAAGCTGAGCGCGATGCCAGAGCGCTGGCCAGCGGCTGGAGCCATCCCTCCGCGCGACAACAACACACAGCAATGCAGTTATGCAACGACTCCCCCGCCTTCAATCGCCTCCACACATCAGCCTTCTGCGCGGGAGATAGTCTCGACTGCTTTCCTTCACTCATAAACACCATCCCTCAATAGAAGAACTTCTACTAGATCGTGTTGCTGCGACCTATCGAATCCACCTAGATTTGCGGTAACTTGTCCGCCCTCGATCGGATCCAATCGACGTAGACGGATAAGCCCAAATACCGGGGCCGCACTGAGTCACAATGGATTCATAGACTTGAATCTTCTTGTCCTGGAAATGATCTGAAAAGCGAAGTTGGAGCCCGGAGCCGGACGTGCGTCAAACGCGTCCCACTACGCCAAAGTCATCGACGCCGCTCCAGGAGGGCGATTGGTTGTCGTGTCGTTTCGATTGGAACTTCACCGTCCCATTGGGGACGTCGAGCAACGCCGGAGAAGATGGCACCGCCAGCATGATTCCAGGAATGATCTGAGAGCTACCACTTCAAATGCATCAACGATGTGGCCTGTCGCGGCAGACTCGTGGCAATTGTTATCTTGCCGTTGCTCACGTCAAGCCATTCAGGAGAGCTCAGAAGCTCCAGACGTCCTGCCGCTTTCATTTGCGCATACTGCTCTGGCGTCGGCGTCTGAGGAGATCCCATCCTTTTCCATACGGTGTAGGAATTGCTGTACGTGTCGTCTATCCGATAGTGCTCCAACAGCACCTTCTCCACTTCCGCCGGAATGCCTGTAATCGTCACCTGCACTTCTGCGGAGGGCGCCGGTAAATCGTCATCATGGTAGTTCCACAGCATAACTGCCGCTTCATGCGCCGCCTCTGTCGCCATGGCGTCTACATCCGGCGCCTGCCTCACTCCATTTTTCATCATCTCGTCGAGCGGAATCTGTCCCGTACTGCTTGTCATCACCCGCTCCCCTGACAGCAGTCCGGCCATCCGGAATACATTCAGTATCGGCTGGTCGACTCCCCTGGTCGCAAGGGTGCGAAATCCTTCGAAGAATCCCCCGTTCTCGAACTCAAACGACCACGACAACATCCCCGCAAGATTCACTTTGGACCGGTCCTGCAGCTCAAATAAAGCCTTGATCATCACCGCCGTATAGGTCGCATAGAGCGGTGAATTCCTGTATGAATTCGCCGGATTCGTTTTCATCGAGCAAGCGGCGCACCCTTCCGGATCGGCCTCACTCAGGATGATCGGAAGATGGATATATTTCGGATACCTCGCGACAATCCTGAAGCCAGCCTCGGTTGCATCCAGCTCATTCATAATCCCCATGCGCACATGCCCTTCCACGAAAGATGGCTGGCCCTTGGGATGGAACGAAATAAAATCAAGTGGAATCGGCGTGCCGTTCGCCGCGCTCTTGTCGTTCTGGCAATGCTGCAAAAAGCTATACAGAAATGTCCCAGCTTTCTCCGAGTTAGGTCCCGTGCTTGCCGGTCCGCCAACCATCGCATTTGGCAGCGCCGCTCGTACACCCGCTACCGCGTAGTCATAGAGCTTGAAATACTGGGCCGGCGTGCCGTGCCAGTATCCGATATCCGGCTCATTCCACACCTCGAAGTACCACGTACTGACCTGCTCGCTTCCATAGCGTTCCACAAGGTGCTCAACGAACTTTCGTATCAATTCGCCCCACATCGCATAGTCTTTGGGCGGATTGTTGGAAGCTCCAGCCATCGTCCCCCTGGGATAGTGAACCTGGTACTCATTGATTCCTGGCACAGTCGCGGCAAGGTTCTTCGGCATGAATCCAAGTTCCACGAATGGTCGTACTCCGGCCTTCTTATACTCGTCGAAGGTCTGGTCGGTGATCGTGAAGTCGTACACCGGCCTTCCGTTGGCGTCCAGCGAGAATACGTTCGACGAACTCCATTTGAGCTCGGCCACTCCGTTCCCCGATGTCAGCAGATGATGCGCTCGGATGTACACCGGCACTGGACTTAAATCATGCAATTCCGGAAGTAGCTGCATGCCATACTTCATGGTCGTGTAATTTGACTCGTCATAGCCGAACCATCTGTAGATTGGCGTGTACGGCCCCAACGGCTTCGACAATTCCACATTCACGGCTACCGGCGTTTGAGCCTGGCATGCGATCGCCAATAGGAGAGAGCTCAAGACGCATCCGAACTTTCGCATTCTCATAGTGATTTCTCCCGAAGCCGAGACCACACCTTCCGCGCTGTTGCGTTGTTGGCAGCAGTCACCTCTCCCGTCCTTGATTGATGAGCCAATTTCCTTGATATCACAAATTCCTCTTATCTCTGCGCAGCCGCATAATCGCCGTCCCGCGCCGGTGGTAAGCACGCTGCCGGCCTTCTCTTCGTCTGTTTGGGCGCGTGAGCACCTCGGCAGAAACTGAAGCCGCTCCGTCACCATTAAGCAGGGGCACAAGCTGATTACCACCGGTCCCTATGCCGTGGTCCGTCACCCCATCTGCACCAGCATTCTGGCCGGTTTCCTTGGCATGGCGATTGCCATCTCCCAAGTGCGCGGGGTCATCGCCTTCGTTCTCATCTTTCTCGTGTTCTGGATCAAGCTCCGCATGGAGGAACAGTGGATGCGTTCCCAATTCGGCGAGACATATGCCACCTATGCTCGTCAGACCTCTTACCTCCTCTGATCGCTGCGTCCGATTCTCAGCCCCAGCAAGAGCGAGTTGAATCTCGAGATCAATCAGTTGCAATAGGGCAACGCCATGACGTTCAGAAAGAGAATACTCAACGTGCCGCAACCTGCTGCGAAGGTCTGTCCTGACAATGTCCGGTGATCCGGACAGCGTCTGAACCAAGCCATCTGGAAGGCTCGATCACCAGCTCGCTGCGCATATCCTCGCGCAGTGACCAGCCCACGACTGGCGGCTGAACAGATCCATGACCACCGTCAGAAACAGCGCGGGCAAGGTCCAGTTTCTCCTTTTTGGGGGTAGCCTAACCCAAAGAAGGCCGTGGAAAAGGGTTTGAATGGAGTTCTCGCAAAGGCGAATCGAGCGTATGATTCCACTGTTCGAGCGAAGCTTAATAGTCGAGTCTTCCGTTCGAACCATGCCGTTACTCGGGAATCCTGGGACAGCCTTCGATCTGCGACCTGAACGGCTTCTCCCAAGTGGTCTCAAGGCCCGCCGTGGTTGTCTGGATCCGGTTTTCTCAGTTCAGCGTTCGATTGGTTCGCGACCGATGCGAAGACTCTCTGCTACCGACATGCCCGCGACCCTGGCGGCCAGCACATGCGTGCTCGTGTTCGCGATGTGTTTCTTCAGCCTGGGATCAATGACCAGATATCTGGCGAGCCGCGCGCTGAAGCGCCAGACCAATGTGCTGGCTCGCGGGCTCCGAGAGGCGGTCACCGGCACACGGCACGAACTCGAGCAATTGCCGCCGATTGAAGCGCTGAACTGCCCGAACGGCACCAGCGATGTATTGGCCCAACGGGCCTTTGACAACCCGTATGTTCGCTGGATTGGCATTCGGCAGGCGGGGGAGATGATCTGCCGCAGCGGTGTCGTAAACAGAGACCCTGGACCCTCCGCCGATGTTCACCCCATCGACGATGTATGGTCGGTCGAGTTAGTGGACGACAAACCGGGTGTTGTTTATTTAATACAGCGCCGAGGTAACGTGGAGTACATCGCAATCCCGGAGACGATGCTTTTCGACTTCGAAAGCTCGATCGATTGTCCGCAATGTGTGACATACCAAGTGGATGTCCAACAGCCAGACTTCCAAGTGAAACTTGGAGACTGGAACCGAGTCGTCCTTCATCAAACGGAAGAAGCGATAGTGGGCCGCACTCGCGCAAAACTCACGGTGGGGGTGTTGCAACGCTATATTGACCAGTTGCAGTTCGAAGGCCGTATTTTAGCTGCGGGTATGTCGGCAATCGTGGCGTTGACTTTGAGCTTCATGTTGTATGGCTTGCTGATGCGGCAAACTTCAGTGGCAAGCCTGATGAGACAGGGGCTGCGACAAAATGAATTTTTGCCCTATTATCAACCGATTGTCGACGGCCGTGACGGATCCGTGTTGGGCGCAGAGGCCTTGGCGCGCTGGTATCGCCGGGGCAAAATGGTCCCGCCGGGACAATTTGTTCCATTTGCCGAAGAGAACGGATTGATCGGACCCATCACCGAGCAGATCGTGAAAAAAGTGCTGACGGACCTCAAGGATCTGGGTTGGGTGGGCACGAATCGCTATATCAGCATCAATGCCGAACCTGATCAGATCGTGAAAACGGACTTTTGCGGGTCCCTCGTGAAGCAACTGATCGATACCGGCATTCCGGGAAGGAACATTGCAGTCGAGATCACCGAACGGCGCCAGCTGACAAATCTTGCGGAGGCACGCAGTCGTCTGCTTTGCCTCGCAGACGCGGGAATTGACATCAAGATCGATGATGCCGGAACGGGGTTCGGAGGATTTTCTTATGTCCAGGAGCTGCCGGTGAGCACGTTAAAAATCGACAAGATGTTTGTTGACACGTTGCGAACCGAGGGCGATGCCAAGCGCCCGGTGCTGGACGCGATTATTCATTTCGCAAGAGCTTCAGGTCTAAGCACGATTGCGGAGGGTGTGGAGACGAACGAGCAAGTGGACTACCTCGTCAAAGCTGGCGTTCATGCCATTCAGGGCTACGTGTATTCGCGGCCCATGTCAGCGGAAAAGCTGGTGAGTTGGATGAAAGAACATGAAATGGAGACGCCGGGCATGATTATTGGCTCCAGATAACTGTGACCGGTCTCATCCAAATTGAAAGCTGACGATCGGCGAACTTTTGAGCTTGGGTCAGGGTGCACAGCCCTGTCTTGCCTTCGTCTCCTATGTGCACCGTTCGACTAACCATAAGATGTCAACCGCACCGTATTACGATCTGCGCAGACTCTGCGCCTTTGCCCTTTAAACCGGGCAGATAGAAAGCTATTTGGAATTTGCTTCCAGCGCCGAACCGCTGCGCATTCGGTTAGGTGTCGCAACGAGAGAGGAGAGATTTATCATCCAATTGCACCGGTTCTCCTCATTGCGGCCTCGAAGAACAGAGACCCGAGCCTAGTTATCCTTTAGCTAATCACCTAAAAGCTCAGGACGCCAGCCCAACAATGCAGCTTCCGAATCTGTAAGTTTCAGTTTCATCAGACAGCCTTCAATGGGTTGAGCCTGACCGAGAACTTCCGCAACATCCGCAGCACCGTGCAAGATTCGTTGCAGGATTTGGACGACCTCGGATTCATCTTTATGCCATTTTTCACAAAAGAGAGAACCTTCCATTGCTCTATCAACGGGGAAGATGACGTTTCGATACTGATCCCTTGCCTCTTCTTTGACAGCAAAACCTTCGACAAAGAACTCCCTCTGCATAGGCAGACCAGATGATTGTCTGTGCATTTCAGACTCGGTTTTGATAGTCAGTGAACTTCCTGAAGGTACAGACGCGCGAGCGGAACAGAAAAGACCTTGCATTGTCAAAGAAATTCTTGCGAATCAATACATTAAGGAGAGCTTAAGGCCATTTCTCCCGCTCACTCGAATGAACGGCCGACTGCACCGAAACTGCGCCATCGGAATTTTCTGGCTTTGAACCGGGGACACGCCAGAGATAAATGGATTTGACTTCAACTTCGCTGCCTGCACAGCTCTCGAAAGGGTATGCTCTGCATGTCTCTTCTGATCGCCTCATCGCATGAAAAACTCATAGCCGCCAGCATCGTCGCCCTCCGCACTAGCGGCAGATACTGGCGTTCGGTTCGATGAGGTATCTGTGTTGTGCTGAACAACTCCCTTCCAAATGCAAGCAACTGTCACTTTTGACAGTTTAGGCGCTGAATGCAAAAGAGCTATCCTCCCTTTTGCTAAAGCTTATGACTTCATATCCTGAGATCACTCGCGCGAATTTTGACGCGGTCCTGTTCGACCTGGATGGCGTGTTGACATCGACTGCCAAACTTCATGCTGCCGCGTGGAAGCAAACGTTCGACAGGTTTCTGAAGGCTTATGCTGAGGCGCGCAAAGAGACTTTTATCCCGTTCGACATCAGCGAGGATTACCGCATATATGTCGATGGTAAGTCCCGGTTCGACGGAGTCCAGAGTTTTCTCGCATCCCGCGGAATTGACTTGTCCTATGGGGCGCCTACCGATCCCCCCGCCGCTGAAACCGTTTGCGGAGTCGGGAACCAGAAGAATGAATTGGTGAATCAGATCATCGCCCGGGAAGGCGTCGAGGCATATCCGGGATCGGTCAAGGTGGTGAACTTACTGAAAGACAGAGGAATCAAGACAGGGGTAGTGTCTTCGAGCAACAACTGTGCCGCAGTCCTCAGGGAGGCGAAGATCGAATCACTCTTCGACATCCGTGTCGACGGGGAGACCGCCTCACACCTTAGATTGTCGGGAAAGCCTGAACCCGATATGTTCCTGGAAGCCGCTCGACAACTCGGAGTCGAGCCGCGGCGCTCCATCGTCGTCGAGGACGCGATTGCCGGCGTGCAGGCGGGAAAGAAAGGCGGCTTCGGTCTGGTGATCGGGATCGCGCGAGCTGGAAACTTCGATGAACTAAGGAAGCAAGGGGCGGACCTCGTAGTCGAAGACCTTGAGCAATTGCTTCCGCAAACGTCTTGACAGAGCAACATCATGCTGCAGCGAGAAATTCAAACATTCCCGACCTTTATCTATCCGCACGACCCGTTTCGCCTGGTGGAGAAGAAATTCAATCCCATTCGGATCTCGCAGATGGAGACATTGTTTGCGCTTTCCAATGGCTACGTCGGTATCCGGGGTACCTTCGAAGAAGGCAAGCCCGTCTTCCAGCAGGGCACTTTAATCAATGGGTTCCATGAAATTTGGCCGATTGTCTATGCCGAGTCGGCCTACGGTTATGCCAAAACCGGGCAGACCATCGTCAACGCACCGGACGGCACGTTGATTCGTCTCTACGTCGACGATGAACCGTTCGATCTTGCCCAAGCGATGCTGGTGAATTACGACCGGGCTCTCGATGTACGTACTGGGATCCTTGCGCGCGATGTGACCTGGGAACAGGGCTCAGGCAAACGGATTCGAATTCGCTCACAACGGCTGGTCTCGTTTGAGCACAGACATGTGGCTGCTATCTCCTATGAGGTCACCCTGCTCAACGCCGATGCGCCTATCGTAATCTCGTCCGAGTTGGTTTATCCGGAAGAGACCCGGCCGATAGAGGGTGATCCACGAGCAAGCCGCGCCTTCGCGGAGCGAGTCCTGCTGCCACAAACTTTACAGTCCTCCGAAGCCAAGGCGATACTTACGGCGATGACGAGAACCAGCGGAATGACGCTGGCCTGCGGTATGGATCATCAGGTCGAGATGAATGGCTCTTACGATATCAAGAACGACTCGCGAGGCGAACGGGGTCGGGTGGTCGTCTCCGCCCGCGGCATCGCCGGACAGACGTTACGGCTCACGAAGCTGCTGACTTACCATACTTCAACGCACGCGCCCGTTGATGAGTTGGCGGAGCGGGCTGAAGAAGCTTTGGAACGCGCGAAAATCCTTGGGTTCGAAGAGTTAGCAGCCGGTCAGCAGATTCACCTGAGCAAGTTCTGGGATCGGGCAGACGTTGAAATCCGAGGTGATGACGAACTGCAGCAGGTTACTCGCTTCAACCTCTTTCATATATACCAAGCGAGCGCCCGTGCAGATGGGATGGGCCTGCCGGCCAAGGGCCTGACCGGACATGGATACGAAGGCCAATATTTCTGGGACACCGAGATCTATGTTCTGCCCTTCCTAATCTACACAAGCCCGTATCTGGCCCGGAATCTTCTGCTGTTCCGATATCGAATGCTGGATGCGGCTCGAAGACGTGCGCGCGAGGTCAACCAAAAAGGAGCCCTCTTCCCCTGGCGCACCATCAACGGAGAAGAAGCCTCAGCATATTACGCTGCGGGTACAGCTCAGTACCACATCAACGCAGATATCGCATTTGCCGTCATGAAATACGTGGACGTCACAGGAGATACGGAATTTCTATATCAGGAGGGCGCCGAGATATTGATTGAGACAGCTCGGATGTGGCGAAGCCTGGGCTTTTATTCGAGCCACGTCAACGACCAATTCTGTATCAACGGAGTCACCGGCCCGGACGAGTACAACACTGTCGTTAACAACAACGCCTTCACCAACCTTATGGCAAGGGAAAACCTCTGGGCGGCTACAAAGACGCTGGAGCAAATCAGCGAAAGCAATCCCGGGAGGTACGTCGAGTTAACCCAGGCGACCGGTCTAAGCGATACAGAGATCGCCGAATGGAAAACGGCGGCCGACCGCATGTTTGTGCCTTACGACGAAAATATGGGAATTCATCTCCAGGATGACGAATTCCTGAGCAAGAAGCCTTGGAACTTTCAGGACACACCGTCGGAAAAGTACCCGTTGCTGCTACATTTCCATCCACTGGTGATTTATCGGCACAACGTAATCAAACAAGCCGACGTCATCCTAGCGATGGTCTTATTGGGAAACCAGTTCTCCCGCGAACAGAAGCAGCGAAACTTTGATTACTATGACCCCCTAACTACCGGTGACTCTTCGCTGTCAGTTTCGATTCAGAGCATTCTGGCAATGGAACTAGGTTACCGGGACAAAGCGATCGAGTATTTGAGATATGCCTTATGGATGGACTTGGCGGATGTCCATGCCAATGTCGACCAGGGCTGCCATATCGCTTCGATGGGCGGGACCTGGATGGCGATTGTTTACGGCATCGCCGGCATGCGGGAACAAAATGGCCGCATCAGCTTTAAGCCACGTCTCGGGAAGCGAATTGAAGGCCTGCGGTTCCATCTCGTCATTCAAGGGCAGCTACTAATGGTGGATATCGAAGGCCGCAGAGATCAGATTACCTACCTCCTCTGCGAGGGAAACGGGCTCACGATCGGTCACATGGAAGAGGAACTAACACTTGATCCCGGCAAAGCGGTGTCACGAGAATTCAAATTTCAATCACTGACCGAGACACGAAACGGCGGAGCATAGCAGTGCTCCAAAAGAAACGATGAAATTGTCCAGGACCAAAATAACGCAGGCTCATAAAGCGGCGTTGACATGGTTGATCAAACATCGGGGGGGCGGGAAGTTGGCTGGCCGGCGAGACGAATACTATACCAACGTGGGCCTGATGGCTTGCATCGAGGATGGCATTCCAATCGGAGTTATGCGTCAGACGTCACAAAAGCCGATGTTCAATACAAAGTAATGGGCCTGGCATGGGGTTCGTGAGTGGAGAGATGACGGTTATTTCATTCTGGACGGATTATCACCTCAGGAGGAGTCGTTTAGTTCCTTGTCGAACGACGTCGCCACATCCTCCGAATTCGATCCAAATAATATCGGAGATGCTCGTAAACATTTCATGTCCTCCATCGTGCAGCGGCAAGGACAAGCTCAGTTCGAGAGCCCACCGCCCTTGAGGAGTCTTGCTCTGTCTTCCGCGCCAGCTACTGCTGAGGCGGAACACTCGTAGCTGTTTGCGGCTGCACTCCTGCAATGGCCTTATTCTGCAGGACGCGGACGACGACGCGGCGGTTCTGTGCCTGGCCTTCCACAGTCTTGTCAGTGGCCACCTGGTCGGTTTCGCCCATCGCTCCGGGGGCAAGCATTCTGGTAAGAGGAACCTTGCCCTGCTGAAGCAGAATGTTGGAGACGTTCTGTGCGCGCTCCTGACTGAGTTTCTGGTTCACCTGGGCGCTGCCCACGGCCGAGGCATAGCCCTTTACTTCGATCATGTAGCCCTCGACCTTGCTGGCGTTTTGAGACAGAGTCGTAAGCTGGGAGGCATACTTGGGATCGACCTTAGTTTTGCCGTTGCCGAATAACACTGTGACTTCGTCCATAATGTAGTAGTCATCAAGCTGGCCGAAGCGCGCGATGGCGGCGTCGACGGCGGCCTTGTTGGCAGCGATCTTCGCCTGGTTCGCTGCGATAGCTTCCTGGTGCTTCTCCAAGGCTTCGTTCTGCGCCTTCAGCTCGGCGTTCTGCTTGGCTAGCTCGTCCTGATTCTGCTGCACCTGCACATTTGTATCGTGCATGCCGGCCTGGATAGCTTTGGCCTGCTTCAGGTCGTTGCCCTTGAATCGTATCTTGGTGGCAACGAGGACGTTCTGGGTGTTGAGGTCGCCTTCCACCGAAACGGCGAGTCCGGGAATGAGGGCGGCCATGGACATCTGCTTGCTACGCGCCTTCAACAGACCCTCTACCTGGCCCACGTCTGTGCTATCCGTCAGCATGACGACCATGTTCGGGTCCTGGCTTGTGTTCAGGATGATGTCGGGGCCGCTGCGGCTCTTGATGATGCCTTGAACCTTGGTGGATTGTGCAGCAGCTGTTCCCGATGGCAGAGACAGAAACGACAGCAGTACAACACCGGCCACTCCAACTAGACGAAGTGCTTTCATTTTCTTGCTCCTTGATGCTGAGGTAGCGGCAGCCAGTCTTTTTCAGACTCGCGTCGAATTCCTTATGACTTCACCGAGGAGCATACTCCTGAAAAGCTTCGCGAGAGTTTTATTGTTGCTCTTTTTTTTGGCGCTTCCTGGGAATTGCCTTCGGTTCCACTCGCCTCATTCCGATCCATGTCGATGCCAGGCGGGCGCTTGCAGAAGCGTGAACTGTCAGAGTTGACAGACCCGGGACAAGGTCGGCGAGTAAGGCCTACAGATAGACTTCAGGTGGGCCACCTTGACCCGGCGGTACCAGAGCCATGCCGGGTAGAGCAACAGGGAGCACTTCGGCGACGACTCCATAGGTTCGCCGAGCCAGTCGATGTCGCGAAATCCGGGGACGCAGAATCCCTGATGATCGATGACTTTCACCGTGTGAAGATCAAAGACTAACGTAACCTATTGAAACCATACGACACGGACATCGGCGATAGCTTCCGCGGAAGTCATATATTCGGCCCTTCGACGTGTAGACCATCCCCTGGGTAGCAAAGGTAAATGATGACGGCTCCACTGTGGAGTATTTGTCGTCCGATGCAAAAACACCTGCAACAGGCCAAAAACGTGTGATGGATTGCATTGATTGTCACAACCGTCCGGCGCATTCGTTTGATACGCCAGAGGGTGCATTGAACAAGGCGATGGTCCACGGTCGACTGAACCCTTCTTTGCCTTTCATACGCAAGCAGGGTCTTGCGCTCATTAAAGCGGAGTACGCATCACAGGCAGATGCGGAATCAAAGATCACCGTCGGTCTTGAGGACTTCTATCGCACCAAATATCCAGACGTCTGGAGCAAGAATCGCTCCCAGATCGAAGAGGCCTCGAAGGCCCTTAGCGCGATTTATGGCGAGAATGTGTTTCCTTTCATGAAGGTCACCTGGGGAACATATCCGAATAACCTGGGACATAATGATTACCCTGGGTGTTTCCGCTGCCACGACGGAAGCCACTCTACTAAAGAGGGCAAGACCATCGATAATGATTGTGCTCTTTGCCATAACTTACTCGCCACGGATGAAGAGAATCCAAAGCTGCTCGCTGATTTAGGCCTGAAGTGAAGAAAGGCGCAAAGTCAATCGGCATCCGGTCATATGTATCCACCGAAAGCTGTCCAGGTCTTGGTCTGATCCTTTAGTAACCGGATTAGTATTCGAAAACGCGTTTCGCCGCCAGCACAGTGCAAAATGTCATTGCCCCTCCAGGTGCGCATCGGAATTTGATCTATTTGAAAAACTGCGTAATGAAAAGGCGAGAACCTCGTGTCTTTCGGAAGTGTCACAGAGTGGAACGATACAGTATTGGATGTTCTCCTTACATGACGCTTCCGCATTCCCTACTCCCTAGGAGTAAACCCCGAATCGATGTCGCGAGAACACCGTCGGGAAAGGCGATTTCTCAGTCATGTGGATTGATTCGTGACTCGTAGACACAAGCTGGACTCCATTTCGTATTAGTGGTCTGAAGAACTTGGCGCCTCATTCGCGTCCAGAGTAGAGTCATTTTCTCTGGACTGATATTCCGTTCCCCAGGCAGCCAACACATTGATCAGTTGCAATAGGGCAACGCCATGACGTTCAGAAAGAGAATACTCAACGTGCCGCAACCTGCTGCTAAGGTCGGTCCTGACAATGAGCCCATCTTTTTCCATCCGACGCAATTGCTCTGTCAGCATCTTCCTCGAAGCAACTGGTATCGACCTGCGTAATTGGCTTTGCTGACCACAAACGCGATGGCCTCGGCTTCGGTTTCGCGCACGACCTTCGTGCCTGCCGCGCGGCGCTCAGCCTTGTGCAACATTTCATGCGCGAGTTCATGCACCAGCGTCGAAAACTCCTCAGCCTTCGCTTGACCCGGAAGGAGAGCAATTCTGCCCCCGTAGCTGACACCCATTGCCGGTGCAATGCTTTCGTCGAACTCAAGTTCAATGCCCTGCGTGTTGATAAATTCGATGATGCGGTCGCGGTTCGCTCCCGCATCACCGCTGACCTTGGCATGTTCGGGAAGCTCCTTCCGTCGGTCTGGGAAACATCAAAGACATAGACCGCACGAAAGCCCACCAGACGCGGAACACTCCGGCTTGCCCGCTCTTCAGCATCTTTCTGTTGTTTGCGTCTACTGCCAATGATGGGCGCAAGAATGCGAATGCCTCGCTCGCCCTTCTTCACTCTGCGCCCAAGCTGGTTCCACGCATACAGCCCGGCCACGCGGCTGGCTTCTGGCCTTTGTCGCGCGATCTCGAGGATGTTGCCGAAAGAGTACGTGTGAAAGCGGCTCATGGCGGTGAGATAAGCGGTCAAGGCCTGGCTATGACCCGTCTCCAGCTGATGGATTAAGGACTTTCACGTTGGCGGCGATTACTTCTTTCGCCGTCTGCCGTAGCGGTTGCTGTTGACTCTGTCCTTTCATCTCCATTGTTTTGGCCTCCTGGCTGCCCGGTCGGGCGTTTTTGTTTCTCACCATGAGCGCAGCGAGACAAAAACGACTGAACGAGCAGACAGGACAGAACGACGACCGGGACCCGGCGTAGTCCCGAGTGGCAGGCGCGGCCAGTGACAAAGTTGTTCTTGGACTTTGGCGCGCAGTCGGCGCTCACCCGAAGGGACGGCCCGGAGCGGCTGAGCGGAGGGAACGGTGGGGATCGGCGAAGTGGCCGGAAGTTGCGTCAGCCACTTTGCCCTTCGTTCTTTTAGCCGGTACAAGAACGCTATGCCGAAGAAGGTGCCAGCGGTTTCACGAAAGATAGGCCTCATCGAGACCATGGATTGCCTGCCGGTCTCGAAGCTTCCCGAGGGAGCGGAATGGACCTACGAAATTAAACTCGATGGATACCGGCTTGAAGCAGTGAGAAACACGAAAGAAGTCACGCTCTATTCACGGCGTTAGAATGTTTTGAACGATCGATTCGGATACATCGCCACTGCTTTGGAGTATCTATCTTCAGGAACCGTGATCGATGGCGAGGTGGTTGGGCTGGGGCCCAATGGCCATGCTGACTTCTATCTTTTACAAAAGTTCCGTTCGGCCCAATCGAACATCGTCTACTACACTTTTGACATTCTGGTTCATGGGCATCGCGACTTGACGATTTTGGACACGTAGAAGGAGAAGTTGGACTGGCCAAAGGCCCCGGAGACGCACACCAATAACAGAATAAGAGACAGAAATTTCACGCTCGTCCTCTCAAGAAAAACACACCGCTGGCTGGTAACACTGTTCACTGTGGCTGCACTTCTACAAGCAGATTTCCGGAGAATTCAATCGGCAGATGTGCATTGTGTCCTGACACCATCCCCAGGCTTTTTCCTGTGACGTAGTCCACGACACTGTAGTTGCGGTCTTCGAGGCCACGCAGTTCGACTGACCCTTTCCACTGCTTTGCAAAAAAAGCGTAGTACATGGTCTTATCTTTGCGAATGGCATGAGTCTCCGGCGCATCGAAGCCGATGTCATAGAGCTGGCCCAGATATTGTCCTTTTGGCAACATTTTGTCGCGATAGATGCGAAGCCACTTTTCGAATTCCTTCTCGCGTGCAGAAGTCAGATCGGATTTGCCATGCTTTGTGACTAAAGATGGAAGAACAAACTGAGTTCCGACAACGCCTCCTACGCCCACGGTGGACGCAAAGTCATTGCCACCATCGCTTAGTTCGACGTGATCCCCGAAGAATGGAATGTTGTCTCCCATCAGAGCCTTCAACGTTTTTGCCTTGGAGCGCACTTGAAAGGAACTTGACGGGTCGGAAGCCACCGACATATTGAAATGCGGCATGGTGAAAAAGGAGAACGTCGTGCCGCATGGGCAGAACTCCACCAGTGCCCCAGGCTTTACAGACTGTGCGGCTTCGTAGATTGCGCGGAAGAAATCCGGTAGACCTTCGACCGAGTCCTCCGGATGTGCGTGATGGTGAGCAGGGTTGTAGCAGGCTGGAACTCCGTTCATGTGCTGGCCATCGAGCTTCAGACCGTCAAATCCCCAATCCACCAAAATTTTTCGCACCAGTGCCTTGTGATACTCCACGACACGCTGCTCCGCTGGGCACAAATAATAGGAGTTCCACCAGGAAATTTTTCTCCTGGAGCCATCACGATTCAATAACTCGTAGTCGGGATGATCTCGCAGCAGTTGCGAGTCTGGCACAGCACTGAGCGGTGACCACCAGAGCTGGGCCTTGAATCCGTCCTGGTGAATACGGTCAACCAGGGCCTTCATGTCAGCGTCTCCGTGGGGAAACTTCTTAGGATCAAGCGCCCAATCGCCCACATTGTTCTGCCAACCGTCGTCAAGCGTGACCCACACAAATCCCAGTCGCTTCGCCGTCGGAAGTGAGTCATACACTTGCTTAGGCTGCACCGATCGGCCATACCCCCATGCGCACCAAATGGCGCCGAAAGCGTTATTGGGAGGGGTGGTCATTTGGAAACCTTGCTTCATCATGAAACGCCGGTAATCGGCGAGCGCGCGGAAATAGTCTCCATGGTGGACGTCGACGAAGGTGCGAAACGTATGAAAACTTTCACCGGGGCTTAATGAGATAGCTTTGGCGAAGCGTACCGCGATTTTGGCGTTCGCAGCGTCGGGCATTGATACAGGCAGGGAAACAAGCTTCGGCCGCGGCTCGACGTGCCCCACAGCCATTCCAACGTCACGCCGCCAGACATCGATAATCGGCGTGCCCCCGCCATAGTCGCTGGCATTCATGCCTTGATAATTCTCCTGCTGAAAATTGGTGTACAGCGGTAAGACCCAGTTGGGACGTTTCTCGTAGGAGCCACTCTGATAAGACCAGAAGGCTGGCGCGCCCGCTCCGCGTTGCGCGTTCATCGTGTATGCATTGTTGGTCCAACTTTTGATCGCGATCTCGGATGTTCCGGTATTGGTGTACTGGACATCAAAGAACGCCATCGCGGGAAAGTCGTCGTATACGGTGACGGAGACTCTCTTTGTGAGCGTTCCAGACTTCCCTTCCACTGTGAGCCTCTCACCTCCACCGAAAGTGTCTTTTGTGCGCTCGTGTTTTTGCGAGGTCAGGAGGAATCCGGTCGAGAGCTTGTCGGCGGTTGTCACCGTCTCAGAGGAGGTGAACGGCCCCAACACGGTCTCCTTCTTGTCGAAACAGGCAACCACCCGGCTACGCAGGTGGTTATCAAACTCAATCCGGATATTGTCGCCTTGAATCCGAGGACTGTCGCTGGGAACCTCTGCAGCTACAGCGAATGAACAAGTCGCAAACACAGTGGTGAAAACAATCCAAAGCATGGCTGCAGTTGCAGCTCTCAGCCTTCGGAACAGGTTGTTGTCAGATTGCAAAATCGTCCTTTTCGTCGAAAACACAGAATGTCCTTGATCACAGCACAGCAGGCGTAAGAAAATTTAACGAAATAAATCGTAAATACTCGTAATACAAGCAAAGACTGGCAAAGTCAATGAATTTTGGAGAATCAGAGAGACAGGCCTGTACTAGTCTGCGCGGATTTCTTGCATTTTCCCACCATCTAACGGAACCGCTCACCAATCGTTAAAAAGCAGCTTTTATCAAAATCGTTTGAAATATTTGACATCTGTACTGGACAAACGAAATAAAAACATATGAATAGTAATTTCCCGATGGTTGCTGAAGTTGTGAATCTCCTATTGAAGTTGGAGTTTCAGGCAGTTCGGCCGAACGCAATCGAACCACAAGTGAGGAGATAACTTCGAATGCAGCGTAGAGATTTTCTAAAAAGTACGGTCGCTGCTGCCATAGCTGCAGAACTTGGAATGGGTAAAGCGCAGGCCAAGGTTCCCGCTCACAATTGGGGAAAATTCGACTACGGCTCCGGTCCTCAGGTGACCGATCGGCTCAATCAGGGCCCGTTTCCTCAATATCCACCGGATGCGGTTATTCCCACTGACGATGTGGTGATGACTACGACTCCCTCAGAAGACGTTGTGCCGAACTATGGCATGGGACTGGTCACCTATGTCACAGCAGACAGTGGCACTGGGGAAATCAAGTCAGACAATATTCCGCAAGCGATCGAGGACCTAGTTCGTTTTCCACTAGGCCTGCAGGTTTACATCCGCCCGACGTGGAGAGAAGTGCAGCCGCGGCCCGGGCGCCTGGAGTTGCCCGACTACGTGAAGCTGGTTTTTGAATTGGCGAAGAAAAACAACAAGCGAGTCGGATTGCGAATTCAGATGTCCGCTCCTGACTATACCCACGAACCGGCCCTGCCAGATTTTGTCCTCGAGAAAGTGCCGAAAGTGGATCTCATTCTTAGCGATCAAGAAAGCAGCGCCGCGGCAAAAAGGTTTTTGGAGAATCCGCACTCGCGTTATCAGCCACGATTTGACCATCCCTTTTTCCAGCAAGCATTCAAAGAACTGGTTGGACAATTGGCAGCGGAATTCAATGGCAACCCGCTCGTCGAGTTTATCGACACCTTCATGTACGGCTTCTGGGGCGAAGGGCACACTTGGCCATTCGCCAACAATCCTTTCCCTAACTACCAGACAGCAGAGCGGACCTGGATGGATATGCTCGAAGTCCAGATCGAGCACTTTTCGAAGACCCCTCTACTCACCAATACGCAACCGGATTATAGCCGGGTTGGTAATTCAGAACTGCTAGACCGAACGGTCCGCAGCAACAATTGGATTCGCAGCGACACCATCTTTATCGAGAACGAGCAGATTGAAGCGCTCAGCAACCGGCCGCCTTGGATCGCCGCATTGCTCGAGCAAGGGCTTCCCGGGAAACCTCCTGATCCAGGCGCTGCATATGAAGGGATATCTCCGGCAGAGAACATGATCTCTCATGTGATCGATGTCGGGGCGAATTACTTTTCTCTCTGGAACTTCCACCAGATCGGCGCCAAGAATCTGATGAGCTACTACCAGGCTTATCCGGCCGCGTTCGACCGGATTGGTCGCCGAATTGGCTATCGAGTGAGGCCGTCTTTCATCTGGAGTTATAGGGACGACGGTTATCAAGGGTTAATTGTCGGCTTCGCGAATGACGGCATCGCCGGTGTACCAGGCGTATTGCGGGTGACCGTGGAGACTCGGGACGGAAAGGTACTCAAGAGCGGTTGTCTGGATGCCGGTTACCCGTTACCGGGCAAGATTCGGCAGGCACAGTTCGTGCTTCCGGACGTTGTAGATTGGAAAGGATTGAAACTTAGAGCTGAGATTGAGGTAAAGGGAATGCGCTATCCAGTGCGGTGGGCTTGTCATCAGAAGCTCAACGATGACGGCTCCCTCACACTACGTCCCAACCTCCGTCAGCAGGTCTAGGCGGGGTGGTGCAGGAACCCTCGAACGCGCACTTCATTCGGCGGAGCATCCAGGAATTCTCGATAGTCGCTCATGCCCAGGACCTATGGCAGCCAATAGCTGCGATTATTTTTCCAACTCCAGTATGCCCTTTCCGCGGGAATGACAAGGGCAGTTCCCGGGAAGATCGGTTGTCTTCACTTGACACTGCATCCGGGATCTAACCACAGACGCGAGCCAGCGCCTTTGAGTTATCCAACCCAATAAGGCTAAGAAGGATGACGCTGGTCATAGAATTTCTTCTGAAGGAGCGTATCGCCCAGATCTACACATTTCAGAACGCTTGTTATGGAGGATACAGCCGAGTTTGTCTTGCTCGCGTAAGGGTTCGTCAGCGATTGAAGAGAATTGCGAAACTCGTTGGAGGCCGCCTTCTGAATTGCAGACAAGATATCCGCGCGATCATACCCAACATCGATTACGTTTGCCGCGCGTATGCGACCTGTCTGACGGATTCCGATATTGACTGCCGGAACCTTAAAGGAAGGTGCTTCTATGAGCCCGCTGGAAGAATTGCCCACAACAGCAACGGCGCGACGGAGCACACTGTGGTATGCCTCCGCGCCAAAATTATCGACCATTTCCCCCATACCGGGATTCGATTGAACCCACTGTCGCATGCGCGTTGCGATAATGCGTCCGGCGGTATCGGCGTTTGGCATCGTAAAGATCACAGGAAAACGAGCCTGATCGAGCGCAGCCAGAAGCTCATCGATCTGCCATTCGACCTTCTCGTATTCGAGGGTGACGGGATGAAATGTTACGAGGAGAAATGGCCGCTCCACGTCAACGCCGAAGCGGTGCTTCAATTCTTCAGGAGTGAGTTGCGACGCAGTCAGAATATGGTCGAGCGCCGGTTCGCCGGATACAAAAACACAGTTTGGATCTTCTCCTAACTGAATGACACGGTGGGCATAGACCTCCGTAGAGGTGAAGTGCAGATGACTTAGCTTGGTGATGCTGTGGCGTAGCGCATCGTCGATAGCGCCTTGCGTCAGTTCGCCTCCACAGAGGTGCGCCACGGGGATTTTGAAGGGGAGTGCGGCCAGCGTCGCGGCCAGCATCTCGTATCTGTCACCCAGCACAACGAGAATATCCGGGTGGTACTTGCTGAAGGCTTGGCTAAACCCAATCAGGCCGAGGCCCATCGACTTGGCAATCCCTTCCGGGGCATCGGACGAAAGCAGCATCTCAATCCGCTCGGCGATTTCGATACCATCGTTTTCAACGAAGCGAACAGTCAAACCAAATTCCGGCGAGAGATGCATACCCGAGACATATAACTTTGGCGAGATGTCCGGATCAGCCTGGAATGCCTTGAGGAGCGGGCGATAGGCGCTATAGTCCGCGCGCGATGTAGTTACTACTCCAATGGATCTCATATCGACTTATGTCTCATTCACCTTGTAAGGCCAGGGAGCATTTGGAATCAGACAGAGCTGTTGGAACCGTTCTGCATCGGCAATGTATCTAAGATAAGCGTAGCGATAGGACGGTCCGCCAAAGCTGCGTTTATAGTCTTCAAGTGAATCTCCCGGGTTCAAGCCGCCGCCAAGGTGCAGCAGCTTACATCCAAGCTGTGTGGCCCATTTAGCGCCTTCCACGATAAGCAGCGTAGCAGTTCCATGTTTTAAGCCGATATCATCAATCCCCGCCAGGTGGCCGTGGGCATAATCCCACCCACCCAGGAACAAATTTGCTCCGACGAGCTGATCGTCGAGCCAAGCAAAGGCAATCGCCAGACGAGGCCCCAAGGCCGCCAAATGATAAAAATAGTCCGGCGAAAACCGAAAAAAATCATCAGCCCGATGGCGATCAAGTGCCCGTTTGTATATTGCAGAGAAAAGATCCAGGTTTGCTCGAATATCGTGATCCTCACCACTTGCCCGGGTGACACGCAATGTGCTGCGAGCGAGCCTCAGATCCGCCCGCCTGTCCCGACGCATTCCCTTTGGCTGATCGAGAGCAGTATCCCAATTATCCAGAGCAATCGCGGTAGTGGACCCTCGAAGTTCAACATTGAGAATGTTCTGCCATGACTCTGACGGCATGAACCACTCTTCCTGACGCAGCAAGGGATGCAAACGGAGCACGCAGCAGACCACATGATGGTCAGAACACCAAGTTTGGAGATCTTCAAAGAAGCAGCGCAGGGTGCGAGTATCCATTTGCTCGTTGCCTGAGAGCTTCAGGAGGCCGCCATAACCATAGGGCGAGCACGCATCGGTCCACTCCAACGTAGAACCGTTAACGACGACGGACATGCGGCGAACGAGGAGCGGAGCAAGTATCCTGCAGGAATGGGAGCCGCCAATGATTGCAACTGGTTCAGAATGTTCTATTTCCGAAGTGGCCTGGGCGTATTCAGGTAAGTAGTAAATATCAGGCGCCGTTGAGGCGGAAACCATTGCACGCCAGCGTTCAATATCCGTGCGGTTGCTCGCGAGCAGCGTCTCAGCGGTAGTCTTCTGCATAATTCATTTCCTGAATGATTCCGAAGAATGAATGCAAACATCGTTCGGGCAAATCGCGGCTGGTATATCCGATGCATTGCGCCCAGAATGACCATTCGCACCCTCTTCGTATCCACAGGATCCAAATGCAACAATTATTGCTAAATATCACTAAACTGCGCTGGCGGGTAAGATGTGCCGCCAATTTTCGTTGAACCACATACTTAGCCTTCTGGTTTGCGGCAGGTGATGACAAACTGTTCCACCAGGTGCCGTTCACCATCCAAGGTCCAGGAGACTCGTTCCACGTTCAGGTCGATGAAATCACAGAAAAGCTCCGGTATTCTACTTCGATTTAAAAAAATACAGAACCCGGCACCGGCAAGTGGACCTTCCCGAAGATTTACAAAGCCATCGGTTTCAACCCGGTCGCCCTCGCCGTAACCCCAGGTCTGGTCAGTAAAAAAGGATGAAAGGAATGGTCCGCCGGGTTTGAGCACGCGGCGTACTTCGCGGAGCGCATGCTGGATGCTTGTCCAAGGATTGCTATACAGGCTGACGTTTTCTACTACACCGTCGAAGCTGGCATCCGCCCAAGGTAAATGTGCGTAGTCGCCGATGCGCAGGTCTGCCTGAAGGCTTTCGCCGGCGAGGCGCTTATCTGCCTTTTGAATAGCCGTCGCAGAGCCATCTATCCCGGATACAGAAAAACCCTCACGTGCCATGAACCAGACGTTAACACCTGGTCCACAACCAATCTCCAACAACCGGATTTTGCTGCGATCGGCGATGCTGAAGAAGTTGCGCGCGACAAAACGAATGATGTGTTCGGCGGGGTATTTTCCCCATTCTTTATTTCGAAAAATCTCTTCCCATACAGGATCCCACGTAGGACTGTTCACCTGTTCAGGCATTGAATTCTCCGGAGATCAGATGTCCTCGGGTAACAAAGCAGATCGGCACTTTCGAAGAGTACGTCGTCGCAGCAGAGACACTGCACTGGCTATGCGGTGGGAGTACCGGACCAAATTCGATCTTCAACAAGAGATGTGTGACATTTTTTCTATCGCCAGTCCGGTAGCGCTGATCGAGGAAAGTCATCAAAGTTATTGTCGCTGTTACAAAACAGCGCATTCGGTATGGTTTGACGTCGTCTAACGCACGAAACATTGTCCGCCGAAATCTTAACGAAGGGTCTTACGAATTGTCTAGTGTCGGACTGGCTCGTTTTTCAATACGCGCAGGATACTGCATCTGTTTTGTATGATATCTCGGCAGGAATGATGAGGCGGCCAAACATGAATGTAAACGAAGAAAAGAAGGGCATTACGATTGGCGAACGTAGAGTCGGGCAGGGAGAGCCGTGCTTCATCATTGCTGAAGCAGGGGTCAATCACAACGGAAGCCTGGACATGGCTCGCGAACTCGTGGACATCGCAGTGGAAGCGAGTGCCGACGCGGTAAAGTTT
>Ga0207114_1082_pt1 | contig 29503 bp, 18 predicted proteins | sample Alteio_BWMinHeat_70_FD_153560 | JGI IMG/M metagenome (GOLD analysis project Ga0207114, IMG submission 153560) | Enriched cells from forest soil in Barre Woods Harvard Forest LTER site, Petersham, Massachusetts, United States -... | ecosystem: Environmental > Terrestrial > Soil > Temperate forest >... | reverse complement strand
CATTAAAGGCTGAAATGGCCGTTTCGATAGTGGCTATTTCAGTTGTGGTGAGTACATACCGGTTTGGGATTGCAGGCCCGTATGACCCCATGCCATGGCATTTGATAGAATCGAGGGGTACATCCAGCAGAATGAGTTCATTGGATTTGATCTGGCGGATGCCAAAAGGTGCGGATAGATCCTGTATGACAAAAGGGTTGTTTCCTTTATGAAAATAAATGCCCTGGGGATTAAAGATCAGGTTCATCAGCGCGGTATTGGACGAGTCCAGGGCCAATCCGTTATACGGAATAGTATTGAAGTAGGGCAGGGAGGTGATGTCGGGAATGTTCCCGATAACCCCTTTGGAGCCACCTCCTGTGAGCGTATTTACAATCTGGTTGTAGGTGGCATCAAATCCAACTCCCACAGGTCCTGCAGAAGGTGTAATGAAATCGGAAGCGGCACCGGCCATTGCATATGCGAGTACATCGTTATTTCCCAGGAACAAGGAAAAGAAAGTAGGGTTTTGGGCAGTAGCGTCCGACAACATAGAGGAGGTCGCCGGGTTAGAGGCCATTCGGTAAAAGAAGGGGTTGTAGTTACCTGGTCCCAGAAGGGGATTTCCATAACCCTGGAAAACGGCCGTAATCACTTTTGCTCCAGGCACCCCCATGTTATTAAAAGGCCCTCTGGAAGCAATGGAGTTAGAGAATATGCTCAGATCGCCTTGTTTGGCTACCGGCACAGGAGCAAGAGAAGTAACACCCATACAATCGGTGGAATAGCCCAGTTTGAAAGGAGCATTTCCGGACGACCCAACACCAACCGACCCTGGATCAACCAGTGGCTGATTGAAATTTCCTCCTCCAACGAGCTTAAACTGACCGGCAATCAAATTTACAAAGGAGTTCTGCTGACCCTGATAATACAAGGCTCCATCAGCATAGCCGGAGGTAATGGAATTGCCAATGGCCACAAAACGGGTGGGATCCATACTTCCCTTACCGGCAGTAGGTGTAGTGAGGGTAGGTTTGCAGGACCCGACAAGGAGTGTAGTAATCGCTACCCCTAATAACTTTAATAAATTCTTTTTCATCGTTGAAACGCGTATTTAATAAACATCGGTTATTATCAGAACAAGGAGGGATTGGTCCCTGCTAATTCCGAAAAATTAAAACTGGTAAATGAGCGAAAGCCCGGGAGCTGAAATATATGTTTTATAGGTACCGTTCAAATTCAGAGCCTGATTATTGTCTGTCCTTTTTAAACTCTCGAAAATATAGGAGACATCCAGGATAAAGTGTTTATTGGCCTTATAGCCCAATCCGGCTGCATAAGTCACCTTGTTGGCATCCGGTATTTCCGGGGTTACAAAGCCGGCGGAAATAGGTGTAAGCGCATAGGCTATACCCACACGGGCAGTCATCTGTTCATTCAGTTTATACTGAGCACCCAGACGGAAGGCATAGGTATTGTGGTAATCCCTGGGCAGTTTGGTATCCTGAAGGGAGGCGGTTGTGGTCTTGTAATGAAATGCCAGGGTGTCCAGGCATTTCCACCCGATAAAATTGATGTCCAGTGCCAGAGTCAGTTTTTCATTCAGGTGATAACCAAATCCCAGGGTAGCTACCTGGGGTAGTTTCAGGGAAGAACTGAAAGGGCCGGAAGGAAAATTGCTGGCAAGGGAAGGAGGAACGGTGAAGGTGGCTGTTCCGTTTGTAACGGACATATTTACCTGTGAACGATAGCTGAGGCCTACCGAAAGTTTATCGCAAGGGCGGTAGTACAAGCCGGCATTGTAACCGTAGCCGGTGGCTGACCCTTTCAGGTCGGCCGAGCCGTAGTTCCCGTTGGCGTCAATCACAGGCATGTCCTGCTTCAATTCCATGTTTCCGGTGGCATAAACGAAGCCGGCCCCGAAGCCCAGCTTTTCACATATCTTATAGCTTACAGTAGGTTGTATAAATATGGCTTGCAAACTCAGGTAGGTAAGGGCAAAACGTCCTGTCCAGCCATTCTCCCAGCTGGCTACACTCCCGAAAGGAGTATATACTCCAAGCCCGAATTTGAGCTTGCTTAGTATTCCGCTGGTGTCTTTCGTGCCCCAAACCGCATAAACAGTAAATGGTGTGGAAACAGGAGCATTGGAATGGGCCAGGGAATTATTATCTGCATCCAGAAAGGTGCTGTGGGCAATGGTAGCTGTGGCGCCGGCGGTAACACTGTTTTCCTTCAAAAAAGAAACACCGCCCGGGTTAAAAAAAACAGCCGCGGCATCCTGCATGAGTCCTGTGCCTGCTCCGGCCATAGCCTGCTGTTTCTGACCCTGAAGATTAACCTGGAAACCTTGTGCCTGAACAAAATAAGGAAGAACAAAAAACAGGCTAACGTAAATTTTTCTCATCATCTGAAAGTAAGGGATGGGGATTCTTGAATTGTTTATTATACAGGAATTATTAATTTAATAGTAAGAATGATCTAAAAAACAAAGATCAATTTTTTTGTTCAATACAACTTGTATGTTTCTGCTATCAGTGCCGGTTTGCAAAGTTAATCTATTTTGGCCATTACAGCCCTGAGGAACCTCTATCCTAATCCGGTTCATGGGCCCGGTCCAAGCCATAAAAAAAGCCTTCACGCCAAAGGCGTGAAGGCTTTTTTGTAAAGTGAAGAATTACTGACGAACCACCTTTGCAGTGTACACTTTTGCTCCGTCAACCACACGTACAATGTACATTCCGGTTGAGTAAGAAGAAAGATCTACATCTTTCAGGAACAGGTTTCCGGCAACATTCTCGGACGACTGGAAAACAACATTTCCAAGCAGGTCATAAACAGCCAACTGAGGTGTTTTGCCGGAGAAATTGCTTAATGCAATCTGGAACATACCGTTGTTAGGGTTAGGATAAACGCTCAGACCAGCTTCGTAAGCAACATGCTGCTCCTCAATAGCGAAAGCACTTCCTGTCCATTTGTAGATACCACCTACTGTAGAGGAGGTGTTGAAACCACCAGTCCAGCCAGTTGTTCCCATAAAGGCAACTGCCAGGTGTTGGTTGGCTGTATCCTGAGTCTTCCAGGTCATTCCGTTATCTGTGCTGAAAGAGGTACCATACATACCGGTTGAAGCACCGGTGCTGATGTACATTCCACCGCCCATAGTAGAGTAACAAAGACCTGAATGCAGGTAACGTCCGGTTTTAGCAACCTTTGTCCAGGTAGTACCACCGTTGGTAGTAGCATAGATAGAATCTTTGGTAGTTCCATAGATGGTAGCAAGACCGTTATTCGCATCTTTAAAAGCAATATTGCTGATAGGCGCCATAGCAGCAGATGCTGTTGTAGCGGTCCAATGCACACCCATGTCTGTAGATTTCAAAACCTGGCCCATATTGGTGCCGGCGTAAAGAACTCCACCTGCAACTGCATAACCATTAGCGTTACCATATTCACCAGACAGAATTGGAGGTGTTTTGGTAGAATCGGAGAGTACCCAGTTTGTTCCACCATTGGAAGTGGTATAGATTTCCCAGTGTGGTACAGAGCTAGCACCAACCGTGTTCGGATCTCCAAAAGAGACACCGTGATTTTTGTCGAAGAAATAAACCCAGTCCGGGAAAGAAGATGCATTGTAGGCAGCGGAAGACTGGTTGGTCCAGGTAGTTCCACCATTGTTGGTGCGATAAATACCACCTACTGTAGTTCCGTTACCGAACACAGAAGCCCATGCTGTATCCTTGCTGATAGCACAGATAGAAGCAAGAGCATCGCCTACAGGAGCTCCTTTTACGCTGTCTGCCATCCAGGTTGTTCCACCATTGCTGGTTTTAGTGTATTCCATCAAAGGTGCAGTTCCGCCATTACCACTAAAGGCGATGGCCCAAACGGTGTTGGCATCTACCATGTAGATACCGCTAATACCTCTTGCAGCCTTAGCAAAAGCTGTGTTTTGAGTGACCCATTGTGCATTGGAAGCAAATCCCAAAGTCAGGAATGCTCCGGCAAGGAGTAAATTTTTTTTCATTGTTGAGGGTTTAGAGATGAAGATTGTTTTTAAAGAATTCCCAAATTTAGGAGAGTTTGGGGATAAATACCCATTATTTGTAAAAAAATAATGCAATTATAAGGGCTGAAAATGTTCATAACCTCTTTTCTGTCTCTGATGAGAATCATGTCCATTTCGGCTTTATGTCTTCATCCTTAAACGGAATTCGCAGTGAAGAGGGTTAAAGGGCTAAAGACTGCCGGAAAAAACATAGTTATGCCCACTTATCCTTTCAAACCTACCACCTGTTAAAAAGCACCTCATATAAATACATATTCCTTTCATTTCTGCGTTTTGATTGAGAATGCTCTCCGGTAAGACTTCTCACATCAAAACAAATCACCATGGCAGAAATAAACTCAGGTAACAATACCTCCGACCGCAAAAAAGGCCGCAGAACCCTAAGGCAAATAAGACTGGATATGACCCCCATGGTGGATCTGGCATTTCTCCTCCTTACCTTTTTTATCCTGGCAACCACACTGAATATGGCCCGTACCCTGGAAATCAGCTACCCCAAAGAACAAGGTCCTCCTATGCCTGTAAACGATAAACTGGCCAATACTTTCCTGATTGGAGAAAAGGACGATGTGGTTTATTATTATCCCGGTAAGTTTAAATCCGATACCACTCTTCTTCAAAAAGTGGATTTGAATGGAGATGGCCTGACAGAACTAATTCGTCAGCATAATGCACGTATTCTGAATCTGGTGAATGCCCTGAAGGAGAGATACCGTTCCAAACAAATTACCAAAGCCGAATATCAGGCTTCCCGGAAAGCCATTATAGAAGATCGCCAGGCTCCATTCTTTATCATCAAAACAGGTGAGAAATCGAAATACAAAGCGGTGGTAAATATCCTCGACGGGCTGAATAACTGTGAGGCGAACAAATATGCAGTGGTAGGGATATCGGAAGGGGAGAAGAAGGCATTGGAGAAAGCGGTTAAATCAAATTGATACTAGAGGCGGAGCGAAGCTCCGCCTCCTATTTGTTTGTTGGGCGAAGCCTTTGTTGGGCGAAGCCTCCTGGCTTCGTCCGAATATGTTGTAGCGTCCTCGCTACAGGACTAAATGCCTAATGTTTCGTAATTTGATGTCGACCGAAACCTAAGAGTATCCCCCATTATTATTTTCAACTCAACAATTCCTAGATCTACATTCGCCACAAAAATTTGTGACAAATGCAAAGGACAATTGTTAAAATTACTCTTGATTTCCGCTCAATAAAATGACTACCGGATATCAAATCATAGATCAGGAAGGTGTTTATTTTCTGACATTTCAGGTAGTGAACTGGATCGACTTGTTTACTCGAAAAATTTACCGGGATATCATCATTACTAATCTCCGTTATTGTCAACAACAAAAAGGACTGATTTTATTCGCATTTGTGATTATGAGCAATCACATCCACCTATTAGTCAGGGCTAGGAATGGAAATTTGAGTGATGTTATACGTGACCTGAAAGGTTATTCAAGCAAGCAAATTATTGAAGCAATTAAGAATACTCCGGAAAGTAGAAAGGATTGGATTTTGATGCATTTAGCCTACGCAGCAGGAGGGCATGCTAGGAACAAGTTTTACCAAGTTTGGACCCATGAAAATCATGCAGAGATTGTATTCAGTTCGTCCTTCTTTAAGCAGAAACTGAATTATATTCATCTGAATCCTGTGAGGGCAGGTATCGTAGAAGAGCCACAGGAATATATTTATAGCAGTGCGAAGAATTATAATGATGAAAAAGGAATTTTGGATGTTAACGTGATTGAGCGGGGAATGTTGGGTGTGGATAGGGCTTATTGAGACTTAATTTACTGTAGCGAGGACGCTACAAGAAAGCCAAACGTAGCCTGGAGGCTACGCTTAACTGGTAGCGAGGACGCTACAAGAAAGCCAAACGTAGCCTGGAGGCTACGCTTAACTGGTAGCGAGGACGCTACAGGAAAGCCAAACGTAGCCTGGTACGCTTAACTGGTAGCGAGGCCGCTACAGGAAAGTCAAACGTAGCCTGGAGGCTACGCTTAACTGGTAGCGAGGACGCTACAAGAAAGTCAAACGTAGTCTGGAGACTACGCTTAACCCAAACATTCATGCCAGGGCATGAATTGTGTATATCTTTTCAATCGATTTAATATCAGTGAGATAACTGACTAATGAGCTGGTTTATTAGGAATAAATCAAAGCCAGCTTTTATTGAAACTGTTTTACGCATTAACTTTACTTCCGGTAAAAGTCATTTTTAACCGATCACCTTTCTGGGGTGCGTTTATATGGGATTAATTTCCAAAAAGAAAACAGTATTTAAAATATCTCCCGCTCTTAGAAAGTACCTGAAAACATACGGCCGAGAAGAAAAAATACCGCTCGACTATTTTGATCTGACCGAATACCAGGAATACATTGCCCTTTATGACCGAAATAAGAAAGACACCCTCTGGGTTACGGTTTTATATGATCACAACATTGCCAAAGGCATACACGATGGGCTTAAAAAGGTATATGCCAATCTCAAAGCTGCCGGGGATATTTCGGTTATCCAGCATTTGTACATAGACCGGATAGACCTGTGTATGTATGCCAATACTCAGCCCTTTCGTATCCGGGTGGTAAATATGCTGAATGAAAACCACGATTATTTTTATGTCAAACGGGCCGACAGTTCCCGTATCTATGGTTTGGAACTCGAACACATACTATCCCCTAACCGTATCGCTTATTTTGTTTGCGGTGATACGCTTATTGAAGAACATATCGTGGGCATTCCGGCAGATCAGTTCCTCAAGAATAATCTGGTGGACCGGCATTTCGAAGAGACCCGCCTGGCCAAAGAGTTTGTGAAATTCAACGAACGCTGCTTCGTACGTCTTCTGGGAGACATGCACAGCAGCAATTTTGTGATTGACGTAACCCCCGATTTTGAGGAAACCCACTACCGGATGCGGGCCATTGATTTTGATCAGCAGTCGTATGAGCGCCGCAAATCGGTTTACCTGCCTCAATTTTTTAAGCAGAACAAGCATTTTGTGGAGTTGGTCACCAAAAACCTGACTCTTGAATCCATCTTTCAGTATCAGCGCGAAGAGAGGGCCCTTATCTTTAACCGTATCCGCTCTTCCCGCTATCAGCTCAAAAATCTGATGGATGCCATGGTTCACGAGCATCTGTCTCCTGCCATTCATGTGGAAACCCTCCGGAAAGAACTCTGCAAGCATTATGAATACGAAGGATTCCTGAAATGCAAAACCATGGGTGAACTGGTTAAGACCAGTTTGAAAACCCTGATCCGAAAAAGCAGGAGTCACGATGGTTTTGTAAAAAAATAGACAAATTCTCACTTCCTTATACTTCTTCCCAGATGGAAAATAAAATCAATAAACTACTCGTCGCGAACCGCGGGGAGATCTCTATCCGCGTTTTGCGTGCTGCTTCGGAACTGAATATACGCACAGTGGCGGTATTCACGTATGAAGACCGTTATTCCCTGCACCGGTACAAAGCCGATGAAGCCTATCAGATCGGAGGCAACACGGAGCCACTGAAGCCTTACCTGGATATAGAAGAAATACTTCGTGTAGCCAAAAAGGTAAACGTGGATGCCATACACCCGGGATATGGCTTTCTTTCCGAGAATGTGCTCTTTGCCCGCAGATGCCGGGAGGAAGGAATTATTTTTGTTGGCCCCGACCCGGAAGTGATGGAACAACTGGGTGATAAAGTAGCTGCCAAAAAAATAGCCATTGCTACTCAGGTGCCTGTAATACCGGATAACAAGGTGCCTCTTTCCAGTCCCGAAGTTGCATTGGAACAAGGAGAACTGGTCGGGTATCCCCTAATCCTGAAAGCTGCTGCAGGTGGAGGAGGAAGAGGAATGAGGGTCATTCGAAAGGCGGAAGATCTGGAGAAATCCTTGCAGGAAGCAAAGCGGGAAGCCAAAAATGCATTTGGTGATGATACCATGTTCATGGAACATTTTATCGAGAGACCCAAACACATAGAAGTACAAATCCTGGGCGACTGTTATGGAAACATTGTGCACCTGTTCGAACGTGACTGCTCCGTTCAGCGCCGTTTCCAGAAAGTGGTGGAAATAGCCCCGGCTCCGAGTCTTAAACAGGAAACAAAAGATAAGTTATATGCTTATGCACTGAAACTTGCCAGACATGTGGGGTATAACAATGCCGGCACAGTGGAGTTTCTGGTGGACGAACAGGAGAATATTTTTTTTATTGAGGTGAATCCCAGAATACAAGTAGAGCATACTGTTACCGAAGAGGTGACAGGGATAGACATTGTTCGAAGTCAGATACTCATTGCCAGCGGGCATGCGCTTTCATCTCCAGGAATATTTATCAACAGTCAGGAAGAACTCAAATGCAACGGTTTTGCCATACAATGCCGTATCACCACCGAAGATCCTGCCAACGAATTCAAACCCGATTACGGTACCATTATCGCATACCGCAATGCGGGTGGTTACGGAATCCGGATAGATGAAGGCAGCTCTTATCCCGGAGTAAAGATTTCCCCCTTCTTCGATTCCATGTTGGTGAAGGTGACCGCTTCCGGTCGTACCCTGAAAGGTGCGTCCCAGCGTCTGATACGGACCTTGCAGGAGTTTAGGGTAAGAGGTGTAAAGACCAATATGGCCTTTCTGGAAAATGTATTGAGAAATCCGGTTTTTCAGGCCGGCCAGGCCACCGTAAAATTTATTGAGGAAAATCCCGATCTCTTCGTCTTCTCCAACAAACAGGACAGGGGAACCCGGGTGCTGAAGTACCTGGCGGATATTTCCATCAACGGCAACTTTCAGGTTAAGTTTAAGGATCCCGGGCGTTTGTTTACCACTCCCCGTATACCGGCATTCGACCGTAACCTTCCCTTTCCATCCGGAACCAAACAAAAGCTAACAGAACTGGGACCCGAAAAATTCGCGAAGTGGCTGAAGACCGAAAAGCAGGTTCATTTTACCGATACTACTTTCCGGGATGCTCACCAAAGTCTCCTTGCTACCCGTATTCGCACCATTGATATGATGCAGGTGGCCGAATCGTTTGCCCGAAACAATCCTCAGGTATTCTCCATGGAGGTGTGGGGAGGGGCAACATTTGATGTGGCCCTGCGTTTTCTGCATGAATGTCCCTGGGACCGTCTCCGTCAACTGAGGGAAGCCATACCCAACATACTCCTTCAGATGCTCATACGGGGTTCCAATGCCATAGGTTATACGGCTTATCCCGATAATCTGGTAGAACGTTTTATAGAAAAATCCTGGAAAACGGGAGTGGATATCTTCCGCATCTTTGATTCTTTAAACTGGGTCGATAGCATGCTGGTGAGTATACGGGCAGTGAGGGAGAGAACAGGGGGATTGGCTGAAGCCTCCATCAGCTACACCGGAGACATCCTGGATCCTCTCAAGCAAAAGTATACCCTCGAATATTATCTGGATCTGGCCCGCCGCCTGGAAGATGCAGGAGCCCATATTCTTTGTATCAAGGATATGGCCGGTTTGTTAAAGCCATACGCAGCTGAAGTACTGGTGAGGGAGCTGAAAAAGGCAGTGGACCTTCCGGTACATCTGCATACTCACGATACTTCTTCCGTACAGGCTGCCACGTACCTGAAAGCCATTGAAGCCGGCGTAGATGTGGTGGATGTGGCTCTGGGCTCTTTGTCCGGGCTTACTTCCCAGCCAAACTTCGAATCCCTGGCCGAAGCTTTGAGAAATACTCCGCATCACCGGGAGATGAATATAGATTCCCTGAACGCATTTTCGGATTACTGGGAATGCGTCAGGGAGTATTATTATCCCTTTGAATCGGGCCTTAAGTCGGGTACCGCGCAAGTGTACCGACATGAAATTCCAGGAGGGCAATATTCCAATCTCAAACCCCAGGCCATCTCTCTGGGTCTGGCAGATAAAATGCCGGAAATAAAAAAAGGATACGAAGATGTAAATGAGCTCTTCGGCGACATAGTAAAGGTTACCCCTTCCTCGAAAGTAGTGGGCGATCTGGCCATGTATATGGTGTCCAATAATCTGAGTAAGGAGGATATACTCGAAAAAGGGGATTCCATTTCCTTTCCCGAATCGGTAAAGAGTTTTTTCAAGGGTGATTTAGGTCAGCCTTACGGAGGATTCCCTTCCCGCCTGCAGAAAATGATTCTGAAAGACGAAAAGCCATACACCGATCTCCCCAATGCTCATCTGGCCCCGGTTGATTTTGAAAAGGAGATGAAAGCGTTTCAGAAAAAATTCGGTTCCGATGTGTCGGAACTGGATTTCCTTTCTTACAAATTCTATCCCAAAGTGTTTGAGGAATATTATTCCCATCTGAAGGAATTTGGAGATGTAAGTATGATTCCTACTCCTGAATTTTTCTTCGGTTTGAAAAACAACCAGGAAACAGTGATTGACCTGGGAGGAGGAAAGACGCTGATCGTAAAGCTTATGTATGTGAGTGATGCCGATGAAGAAGGGAATCGAAACGTTTATTTTAAATTAAACGGACAAACACGTTCGATAGAGGTGAAGGATAAATCGGTACAGAGCTCTAAAAAATCCAACCCCAAGGCGGAGGGGGATAAACAGATTGGTACACCCTTACAGGGAATGCTGTCTAAGATATTTGTGAAATCAGGAGCAGAGGTGAAGAAGAATGCTCCATTGTTTACCATAGAAGCCATGAAGATGGAAACCACCATCACTGCCAGCCGGGATCTGAAGATCACCCGAATTCATCTCACAGAACGCAGTCTGGTGGAAGCAGATGACCTGGTAGTGGAAGTAGAATAGGCCTTCGACTTCGTTCAGGCACAGGTGGTTGAGCGAAGTCGAGTGCATGCTGAAGTTTATCCCGGATATACTTTGTACTTCCTAAGGTTCCTGATTCTAATAGGTTCCTAATAATATAGAGACTTCGAAGCGGGAAGCAGCTCAGAAGTGATTTTCCTGATTTTTCTGTGACTATCGTGTCAATAGACGTAGCTATCGTGTCTATGGACGTGATTATTGTGTCAATAGTCATCGTTATTGCATCGATGGACGTGATTATTGTGTCAATAGTCATCGTTATTGCATTGATGGACGTGATTATTGTGTCAATAGTCATCGTTATTGCATCGATGGAAGTGATTATTGTGTCAATAGTCATCGTTATTGCATCGATGGACGTGATTATTGTGTCAATAGTCATCGTTATTGCATCGATGGAAGTGATTATTGTGTCAATAGTCATCGTTATTGCATTGATGGACGTGATTATTGTGTCAATAGTCATCGTTATTGCATTGATGGACGTGATTGTTGTGTCAATAATCACCTCTGAGCTGATTTCCTACCACATAGCCCCTCGTTAAAACTCCGATTTAATTGAAATTTAACTTTTATTTTTTGCGATTTACGTTAAAACATGTTTCATTTATACAACAAATAAATGAACCATCATGGGAAGCAAAAAAATAGCCCTCGCCCTTCAGGGCGGAGGAGCACACGGAGCATACACCTGGGGAGTTTTGGAGAGACTCCTGGAAGAGGATATCCTGGATATCAGGGGCATCTGCGGCACCAGCGCCGGGGCCGTGAATGCGGCTTTAACGGTTTACGGGTTGCATAAGGACGGACACGAAGGAGCCATTGACCTCCTGGAACGATTCTGGAGAGGGGTTTCTGCCTCTTCCTCGTCCTTTATCCTTCCCCAACAACAACTGATAGACAACTACGTCTTTAAAGGGAATATGGATTATTCTCCTTATTACCAGTTGTTTAATTTTATTACTAACCACTTTTCACCAAGCCAGTTTAATCCCTTCTCGATCAACCCGATTATAGAGACCCTGGGCAAGCTGATAGATTTTGAAGAGCTGAACAGGAGTGAGGTGAAATTATTTGCCGGGGCCACCAATGTGAGGACCGGCTCACCCAAAGTCTTTAGTACCCCACACATGACACTTGATTCTGTGATGGCCTCTGCCTGTCTCCCTTATCTTTTTAAAACGGTGAAGTTGGATGATGAGTACTATTGGGATGGGGGCTACTCCGGCAACCCTCCTCTGTATCCTCTCATATATGGGACAGATGCTGACGACATCATGCTGATTCAGATCATACCCATGTACAGGGAACAAATTCCCGGAAATGTCACTGAAATATACAGCCGTTTGAATGAAATTGGATTCAACACGGCTTTAAAAGCGGAAATGAGGATGATAATGAATGGTTATGACGTGGGAGGAGAGCTTAGAAAGGTCTTTTTTCAGCTCATCACTTCCGATCACGTGTTCAAAGAGCTGGATTTCTCCAGTACATTGAATACTTCCTGGGACTTTCTGAATAAACTCCGTAAAGAAGGCCGGGCCGATGCCGATTACTGGCTCAAGAATGAAGTCGCCTCCCTTGGCCGGAAAACCAGCCCCATCCTTACTGCGGCAATCGATAAATCGGAGAAGGACTGGTGTTATGAAATGGCCGGGAAGCATTGTGTTCCTTCGGTGAAAAAACAGAAGTCGAGCGTATGACTTTCGGTTAATACTTCTGTGGCACAATATTCTGTTCCTGCTTCGGAGGTCTGATGTAATTCGCATCCGACTTCCTGGGTGAAAGCTTGAAGGGTTTGGGAGTAAGGTCCTTGTAAGGGATCCGGGACAAGAGGTGGCTGATGCAGTTTAGTCTGGCTCTTTTCTTATCATCGGCTTCTACCACAAACCAGGGCGATTGCTTGGTGTCGGTAAAGGCAAACATATTGTCCTTGGCATGGGAATACTCTACCCACTTATTACGCGATTCAATATCCATGGCACTGATCTTCCAGCGTTTGATGGGGTTCTCAATCCGCTCCTGGAAGCGCTTCTCCTGTTCCTTGTTGCTGACGGAAAACCAGTATTTGATAAGTACAATACCTGAACGGAGCAACATTTTTTCGAATTCGGGACAGGATCTTAAAAACTCCTGGTATTCCTCTTCCGAACAATATCCCATCACCTTTTCCACTCCGGCCCGGTTATACCAGCTCCTGTCAAACAGAGTCATTTCCCCTCCGGCTGGCAGTTCAGAAACATAACGTTGAAAATACCATTGTGTCTTTTCCTTTTCTGTGGGCACCCCCAAGGCTACTGTCCGGCAGATACGGGGATTGAGGCATTGTGTGATGGTTTTGATTACACCTCCTTTTCCGGCCGCATCCCGGCCTTCGAAAAGGACAACTACCCGGAGCTTCTTCTGTTTAATCCATTCCTGGAGCTTTACCAATTCTATACCCAGCTTGTTTACCTGTTTTTCATATTCCTTGGAATCCATTTTATCTTTTTGTACTGTGACGATATCGCCCTGAGAGGATCTCTTTCCGTTTTCCGGATTCTTTTCGGGTGACTTTTTTTCATCTTTTGCCATAGTACTTGTTTTTAGAATTTGTGTAAGGATATTTTATTGTCCAGGTGAATATCCGGAAATGAGTTTGTCCAAATGTTTTTGTTTCCCGTGGCTACGCAACTCCCTGGAAGTTTTAGTGAAATAGGTATGTTTACTCAGGAACTCAATTTGTTTCTTCACCCATTGTTGTTCATTCAGTTGTTTGCCCCGTGCATTCAATTCCTCTTTTAAGGTATTCCCGATGAGGAAATAGTCTCCTCTGCCGAGGTAATCCAGATCAGCATCCACCATAATTTTCTCCAGCAGGTTTTTGGGTGACTGGGGAACCTGAGTAGCCATAATCATTCCGCAAATCATCCTGATTTCTTTTGCGCTATAATCAAACCCTGGCAAAATATCCCGGGCAATCCTACAGCCTGCAGATTCGTTGTCGGAATACTGTTCTATAAAACCGGAATCATGAAACAGAGCCGCTATTTTAACCAGCTCGGTATTCTCTTTGCTCACCCCTTCTCTCAAGGCAATTCCGGCAGCCACATCGCACACATCCAGGGTATGGTGTAAGCCATGATAGAACAGATTTTTGGGGAGCTCTTTCATTAGTTTTTTCAAAAGAAATGCTTTGGTCAGGGTATAGCGCTCCGATTCCTTTTCGTTCAGAATAAAATACATTTTCATTGCGCCTTTGCCCTTTACTACCACCTTGCCCCGGAATTCGCAATGGAAATGGTCCTTGATTTTCCGGTAGGTACTTGCCGAAATATTTACTTTGCCGCAGATGCCCCCGCTTTCCATGCGGGATGCCGTATTTACGGTATCGCCCCAAACGTCGTAGGTAAATTTTTTGGTACCTACCACTCCCGCAACCAAAGGGCCTGAATGCAGGCCTGCACGCATCTCCCAGGCAATACCTGATTTCTTCCTGCGCTTTTCCAAAAAGAGCATCATGTCCAGCGCTGCTCTCACACATTGAACGGCATGATTCGCAGATACCTTTGGAATTCCGCATACAGCCATATAAGAGTCGCCTATGGTTTTTATCTTTTCTACGTTATGCTTCTCCGTAATGAAATCAAAAGCCTGGAAAATCTGATTGAGTTCAAAAATAAGTTTCTCTGCTGATATCCGTGCGGAAGTAAGTGTGAACCCTTTGAAGTCGGTAAACATGACCGTAGTTTCCTTGAAACGCAGGGGTGTAATGGAACCGGTATGTTTTAATTCATCTGCAAGTTCGGAGGGAATGATATTGTATAACAGCCTCTCCGATTCCTCTTTTTCAGCCCTTAACTCCTTTGTGCGTACCTGCACGATTCCTTCCAGAATCTCATTCTGTCTTTCCATGTATGCCCTTTGTTCCTGCTCTTGCTTCAGTACTTCTTCAGCCAGGCGCTGGTTTTCTATGGCAGTGATGGTAAGGTTGGTAAGTAATTGCAGAAAATTCAGGTGTTTAATCAGTTTGCTGATGTTCAGGTCGTCGTCATTCACATCACCCAAAAGGAGGTAGGCGAGGGGAGTGTCACCCTGATAAACCGGAATGATGATATCAACCGAGCGGAAAGTTTTTTCCTGGTCGGAATTCACCGAAGTAATTTCTTTCAGTGGAAGGAGGTCGCGTTCCACCACTATATCTTTCAGCCCCTCCTCTCCGAATCCATACTGGAACAAACATTGCCATTCACCGGATTTATTGAACAAGGCAAGCTGCTCTATCATCAATTGCTCCTTTACAAAGTATTTGAATTTGCTTATGACTTCCTCAATTGAAAAATTATTGTGCAAAGATTTGGTAATATCCAACAATGCTTCCAGCTGCAGTTCTTTGGTGTGAACCTTGGCTTTGAGATGCTCCATCTTTTTTTCAACCAACCCTTTTATTTCCTGTTTGCCCATAATGGTAACAATTCTATCCTGAAGGAAGTCTAATTTTCCTGCAATGCTTTCAGTTCCATATCGCTTAAACGCAATCGGTTTGAGATGGCGAAAGCCAGTTTTTCGAAAAACTGTCCGGCAATCTCAGGATGTCGGGTACAGGCTTCGTCAAAAAGTTTTCGTTTCAACACGTATAAGATCACCTCACCGGACGCCAGGGCATTTGCCGACCTTTTGCGTTTATCCAAAAAGGCCATGTCTCCGAAAAAACCACCCTTTGAAATGGTTGCCAGGTGATGGGAGGTGCCTCCGGCAAGGGGGAGTATGATCTTTACATTCCCTTTTGCAATAAAATAGATCTCATTGCCTTCCCCGTGTATCTCAAAAATCATTTCCCCATCTGCAAATTTCCTTTGTTCCAAGCAGGATGCCATTGTTTCCAGGGCATTCCCCGGAAAATCCGATAAAAGCTCTATCTCTTTCAGTTCCAGGACCCGGTTGTCGGTCTTCAACTGTTCCAACAAAATTTCGTCTTCTACCCACTCCAGGGCAAAGTCAAGATTATCGAAATACTTGATGTTTTCTCTTTGGGACAAACCCAGGTGTTCTATGTATGCTTTCACATTCTGGCCGGAAGGCAGGCTCAAGGGGACAGAAGTGAATATAAGGAATCCCTGCTGTTCTTTGATCCTGACCAGAATCTGTTTGATTCGGTTTGCGGCTGTGTAATCAACAGACTGCACCCTTCGCATATCCAGGAGTATGTATTTACAGGTTCCCAAATAAGGATCAATTTCGGAAAGAAGCTGGTCGGCAGTGCCGAAGAACAGCTGACCCTGCAATTCAACAATGAGGGTATGAGCTCCATGAGCCTCCAGGACCACTCTTTCAGCTGTAACCCGGCTCTTCTTTGAAAAGAGTTGGTTGCCTAATACCTTACGGCGAATAACAGAGGTACGCATCTGTTCCCGGAGAAAGAGGATGATGGCAAGGAATATACCCATTCCGGCAGCGGAAATCAAACTCAGGCTGACGGCAGAAATAACCACTCCTATCATAACACAAAAATCAAACACGGTTGATTTGTGCCGGAGCAGGGTAATACTTTTAAAATCCAGCATGCGTATGGCTACCACAATAAGTATACCTGCAAGGGCAGAAACAGGGATCCAGGCAATGAGCTTTCCGAACAGGAGCAAAACCAGCAATGCCGTTCCTCCCATCACGATCCCCGATAATTTTGTCTTTGCCCCGCTGCTCATGTTTACGAGTGTGGCTCCGGTGGTTCCAGCACCGGGAATTCCGCAAAGCAAGGCCGAACTAATGTTGCCCATGCCTTGCCCGATAAGTTCCTTGTTTGAATCGTGGCGGACATAGGTAATGGAATCCAGCTGCACACAGGTTTTCAGGGTATCGATAGACAGGAGGACTGCCAGGGTCAATACCGGAACAATTATAAGTCCTATACTTGAAAAGTGCAGGGAGGAAACGAGGGACCATTGACTGGAAAACAGATCGGAGAGATTCGAAAGGGATGCAGGTATGGATCCGATAATCATCGAATTGCCATCCAGGTTCAGGAGAGAGGGGTCGAGCAGGGACATTCCAAAATAGCAGGCAATTCCCATCAGGAGGGCGATGATGACCGCCGGGATCACCTTCGTAACTTTTCCGGCCAGTAACATGGTTATCACTGTCACTGCACCAACCAGGATGCTTACTATGTTCCAATGATGCACATCCGATAATGTTTGCCACAGGCCTGAAGCATTTGTTGCACCTAAAAATTTGGGTACTTGTCCTATAAAAATCAAAATGCCCACACCGCTCAGATAGCCCGTTTGAACAGGGTAGGGGATGTATTTGATAAATTTCCCTCCTCCTAGTTTCCCCAGGATAACCTGAACCACTCCGGTGAAAAAACCAATCAAGGCGATATATACCGGAATCATTTGGGGAGATAGGACTCCTTTGTGGACGACTTCGGTAACAAAAACGGAAAGTACCGCCGCCGCCGGTCCGCAAGGAGAGGAAATAAGTCCTTTGGTGTCGCCGAACAAGGAAGCTATAAGTCCCAGTGCAATGGTGCCGATAATTCCTGCCAATGCCGCTTTACTCGAAAACGAAGCCCCCAGAGGCGCATAGATGATTAAGCCAAAAGCGATGGCTGAAGGGAGGGCGACAAGCATGGCGGCTGTTCCCCCGAATATATCTCCTGTCACATTCCCGAACCTGGAAGTCTTAGTCATACCCGTTTAATTCAGGTTTTACTTGTTGTTAATATGAAGTTTACAAGACTGGTCATAATTTTATAACCAGTTCAGGAGTAGTCGGAATGTTTTACCGGAGATTTGAATGTAAGTTGTCCCTAATTTAGAAATTATTTTATGATTTCTGTCATCAAGCCGGAAGATAGTTTTCAGGGAGAAGAGTTCCGATTTGAAAGCATAGGCTTATCAAATTCAAAAGCCGACCAATGTCGGCTAAATATCAGATGATTTTAAAGAACACGCGAGTGTCCGGTTATCTAAATCCGGCAATTTGCTTTAATTTCGCCCGCAATTATTTCTAATCAGTTTTCATTAAACAAATACCAGTATGAATAAGATTTACAAGACAGCTTTTATTTTACTATGTATCCTGGGAGATGTCCAGATTTCTTCTTCCCAGATAACAATTACCGGCGCTGATATGCCCCACATTGGAGACGGACTTGTCATCGTCACCGATCAAACCCCAACGATTGCCCCCGGAGGTTCCGGGGCGGGTCAGACCTGGAATTTCAGCACGCTGAAGTCCTCTTCTGTTGATACAGAGTATATGCAGAATCCTGCAGCCCTTTTCAACGCCGGTACATTTCCAACTGCAACGGTTGCCATCACCAACAGTCAGTATACTTTATACTGTACGGTTGGGTCAACTGCTTATACCCAGGTGGGACTGGTTTGGTTTCTGCAACCCCCACCCAATCAGGTGTGGCAATATAGAAACCCCGACAATGAACTGTATCCTTTGCCTTGTTCTTACCAGTCGAAATGGAGACAAAAGTATCAGTACTGGAATAAGGGCCCGATGGTGTATAATAACTACGATTCTGTGATGAATCTCATTTCCGTAACTTCTCTGGATTCCATTGATGCCTGGGGAAGTCTGACCACTCCGGCCGGGACCTACAACACCCTCCGCGATTATGAACAAGCGGTGGCTATTGATTCCAACTTCATGCATTCCAAGACTATAAATAAGTGGGTTTATCAATCCTCTTCCAAAACAGTAAGCAAGACATACTCCTGGCTGGCAAACGGTATTCATGACAATGTGGTGTCTATAAGTGCCGATTCTACTGGCAAACCTTCATCCGTAACCTGGGTGAAAACGGTTATGCCGAATGCTGTCAATGAAATTCCCAAAAGTGTAAATGAGCTTCCTTACCCAAATCCTTCCTCCACGGAACTGACACTGAAAATAAATTCTCCCCTGTCAAAATACCTGAGAATTATGGATGCTACCGGAAGGGAGGTGGAAACCTTGCGGATTGAAACCGATCTGCTGCTTGTAAATACGACCGCTTATGGAAACGGACTTTACTTCTATCAGATCATTGATAATGCTGCTAAGGTTTTGGGTACGGGAAAGTTTGTGGTAGTTCAGTAGTTGATAAAGGTCCACTTGCCAAGAAATTGGACATGTTCAGCGTGCGTAATTTTACCACTAAGGCACTAAGGGCACTAAGGTTCACGGAGGCATTAGTTTCTTAGTGTTTCTGAGTGTCCTTAGTGCCTTAATGGTTTTATACGTCAGTCCTCCTGTAAAGGCATTCTCCGGTTGTGAATGGAGTTGATCTCACAAATAACTCAGCCAAGGACACAAAGATTAACTTGTTCCCACCTATTTCTTAGCTTTCCATGTTTACATATTAAATAATTCAATATATAACTCACTTGGAGGAAATTAATTCTGATCAGAAACAGGGCTTTATTGCCTTTTTTTCCCTTATTTTACGTCGCATACAACCCTAAAAACCAACATGAAGAAAATTTTACTCAGCAGCGCTGCTATTGCTATGTTCAGTACAGCCGCTCTCGCACAGAATTCTCCACTGGTCACACCGGTGAAGTCAAATGAAGCGGTGACTCCCGTCACTCCATCCACTTCGGGACAAATCTATTATAACCGTTGCGGTACCAAACCTCCCGGCAAAGAATGGGATGAATGGTTCAACAAAAAAGTAGAGGAATATAAGCAACAGGAGGCGGCAGCCGGAAGGTCTATCACTGCTGCGACCTATACCATTCCAATTGTATTCCATGTGATCTATTCAACAGGGGAAGCGGTAGGTTCAGGTCATAATTTATCTCAGGCCCAGATCAATTCCCAGATCCCTATTCTGAATGCAGACTATGCAGGTGTAGGTTATAACACCAGCCAATACGCCAGCATGGGAAGCGGAGGACATGCTCCGTTCTACGACTATGCGGTTGCCAACAGTCTTCCTTCTCCTGATAACGCAGGAACAGTGATTGCCAATTCAGGCATTTCGTTCTGCCTGGCAACGAAGAACCCATCCGGAACCGTTTTGGCTGAGCCCGGAATAAACCGTGTTACCTGGGAAAGTATCTCCGGAGCTACAGACCCTTCCACCTCATCCAACTTGCAAACCCTGTTTGATAACACCATTAAACCCGCTACCATCTGGGATCCAAGTAAATATTTTAACGTATGGACCAGCGACGGAAGTACTTCAGGCTTATTGGGATATTCTTCTTTCCCTGCCGGAACTACCTTAACCGGACTAAGTGGAGGAGGCTCATCGAACGAGTCAAGCACCACTTCCGGATGCTGGGTGAACTATACTTCCATCGGTAATACCGGAAACGTTTCCTCTCCTTATAACTATGGTCGTACCCTTACTCATGAATCCGGTCACTATTTCGGTCTCCGCCATACCTGGGGAGATGGTACCTGTGCCACGGACTATTGTAACGACACCCCTCCTGCCTATCAGGCGAACTATGTGAATTGGCCTACCGCATATCCCTATGTGGATCCCAGTGGCACTTGCGCCGATAACGGTGACGGAGAAATGTTTATGAACTTCATGGATTACAGCGGAGATGCTGCCATGTGGATGTTCACCACCGACCAGGTTGCACGTATGCATACCGCATTGGCACAATCCCCGAACCGGAGCGGTTTAACTTCCTCCTCTGTCAATCTGTGTAATACCACAGTGGTTACTCCTGTTGCGGCATTTTCTTACCCTTCCACACTCTGCTCCACTCAGGGTGCTGCGTTTACGGACAATTCCACAGGTCCTCCAACCAGCTGGACCTGGAGTGTTGTGCCTGCCACCAATGTGACGATCTCTCCGAACAATAACCCGTCAACCACCATTACATTCCCCACTGCTGGTACCTATACTGTAACGGAACTCGTTTCCAATACGGCAGGTAACAACAGCGTATCGCATGTGGTGACGGTAGGTGCATGTACGATTACAACCTGTGATACCGTTTCGCATATCAAAGGTACCGATACCCTCTCTCTATATAAAGCAACCACCGGTTACTTTATGGGGAATAACAATTACGCCTTTACAGGATTATCGGAGGCTTATTCTACCACCGATTTCCCGAATGGAAACCTGCAGGTTACCGGTGCCATCGTGTTGTTTTACCGTAAAACAGCAACCATCGGAACACATGGTGTAGCAGCGCATACTGCAACCACACTCACCATGGTAAACAGCTCCACCAACCCGGCTGCCGCTGCAGTTGCCACCAAAGCCATTACGTTTGCGAACATCAGTGCGGCAACCGCCACGGGCCATGTAGATTATGCGGGTAACCCTGGCTTAGCCTACACCACCCCGATTATTGTTCCCTACGTGGCCACCTTCACAAATCCGGTTCCCCTGACCGCTAATTTCTTCCTGACCTTATCGGTGGCTGCAACCACTGGAGATACCATCGCCGTTTTCTCCGGAGCAAGGAATCACAATACCACCTGTACTGCCTGGGTAGATTATAGCGGTACCTGGTCATCCTTCGCAACCGCCGCAGGTGCCAATTTCTCTATGGCTGTGATTCCGGTTGTATGTCCGGTAACTGCTACAGGAATAGAGCACAATGAGCTGGGAAGTGAAATTAATATGTTCCCGAACCCAAGCAGCGGGGTATTTAATTTTGCCATCAGTCTGGCTGCACCAACCAACCTGACCTTTACTGTTTTCAATACAGTAGGACAAATGGTGTTTGCGAAAACTGAAAACAATATGGTGAATGGGGTACTTACCTATGACCTCTCACATTTGTCAAAAGGTGTTTACTTTGTAAATATCACTGACAGTCAGAATAACAAAACGGTGAAGAAGATTATTATTCAATAATTTTCTGAATTAGCTTAAAAGCCGTCACGCCAAAGGCGTGACGGCTTTTTTATTGGTTATGCCTTGATTGTGGAGAAACAGTCGCTACATTCATAGAAATAGCCGCTGCATTGATTGTTGCATGGGTAGGACTACTTTCCTATACAGAAAGTCACTAAAATTATTTGTCTGTTATTACGAACTTGTCTGCCGAGATGGTGTTTCCGTCTTGCGTAAGCCGAACGAAATACAGTCCGGTTGGTAGATTGTCCCGGTGAAAAATGATAGTCTGTCCAATGAGGTTGTCTATGCGTTTAACTGTCTGTCCAACAGAATTGTAAATTGTCAACGAAGCATTATGTAAACGCCCTGCTGTCTGCAAAGTTGTCTGCGAGGAAAAAGGATTTGGGAAGATTGAAAATTTATTTTTTACTGAAATATTATTCGTACTGAGAGGATCATTGCAGATGCAATAATTATAAGCAGAACTATTATAAGTAGAACTATAATAGTACATCGAGTCGTTTTGTAAATTACAGACAAGAGCATTTACACAAGAACAAGTTACTTGCATAATAAAAGGGGACAATAGTCCACGTAAACTTCCTATGCCTTCAACCCATATTTCGCCTTGTTCAATAAACTCATATTGCTTTCTGTAGCTACCTTTTATTAAAATTGAATCAATCTTTTTAATTGTCAGATATGGATAGCCATAACAAGTATGTGGAAATGAGGTAGTATCGAAGAGAATGGTGTCGCCAGGTGTCTGTTTTGAAAAATCATATATTTTATAGCTCTTATTTTTGATGCAGTGAGAATTGTTGAATGGATAAAAAGAATAATAATAAACTCTTTTTAAGTTGTCTTCCATGATAGCTCCTGCTAAAGATGAATTGCTTGTCGTCATTGAAGTATCTGAACAAGGAAGAGTACGCGTATATATTTTGTGATATGTTTGAGAACCAATAATTGTATCACCAAAAATTCCATATTGATTTCTTGATTGGACTTTATTGTACTGGTCTATAAAAACTTCTGACCACAATGATTTTGAAGTTGGGAAAGGATGATAAACATTCGTCTGTCCATGCGCAACAGTCAAGGTGAGAAAGGCTGTCAGGAGGAGGAATATTTTTTTCATGTGGTTCTTTGTACAATTGTAGTGAATATAATTAGAAATGTACTGAATATTTCCCAGGATAGCGAGGATATGCCCCGCTGGTTGTGTATTTACGTATCCGTGCTTAAAATAGACACGGATTAGCTAGCACACAAGCGATGGCATAAATCAGCGCCATCAGGGGAAAATACTAGGTTTTAAGTAGATCAAACAGCTTGGTGTTTATGTACAATGTCTCTTTCCATACTTGTTTAGATTGAAGCACCTTAATTTCTTCAAGTGCTTTCAAATATTTGGATGCAGTGATACGTGAAATAGCCAAACGATCTGTCAGGTATTCTGCTTTGCAGTAAGGATGCTCAAACAGCAATTCAATCAATTCTTTACTGTATGATTTCGGTGCCTGTTTTCTGACCAATTCCTGAGTTTTTATAAACAACCGGCTGATCTTATTTACCCTGCCAATAGTTTCATTGGCGGTTTGCTCAATCCCTTTCAAGATAAACAAAACCCATTCTTCCCAGTTCTCTTTTGTGCGTACTTCCTGTAAAAGTCTGTAATAATCTGCTTTGCTGTCAATGATATAAGCACTCAGATACAAGATTGGGCTTTCAAGCAAGCCATTCAGAATTAGATAGAGAATGTTAATGATCCGGCCTGTCCGTCCATTGCCATCATAAAACGGATGGATACTTTCAAACTGATAGTGCTGAACGGCCAGCTTTATAAGCGGGGACATTTCATTTTGTTTGTTCAGGTAGCTTTCGAGGTTATTCATCAAACGGTTCAGGCTGCTTGCATTGTCAGGAGGAGTATAAATTACTTTTCCGGTGGCTGCATTGCGGAGGGCAGTACCGGGCAGTTTACGAATGCCAGCTGTGTTTTCTTCCAATATCTTCTGGATTTCGATAATGGCATTGGCACTTAAAAAGCCTTTCTTTTGAATGAAGCGAAAGCCGTGTAACATGGCCTCCCGGTAACGCAATACCTCTTTTGTGGATGGATCGGCCTGTACGCCTTTGGCTGATAAAGCCTGATACAGTTTATCCTGTGTGGTTATGACATTCTCAATTTCAGAACTGGCACGTGCTTCTTTTAGAACAACGGCATTCAGCAAAATAGTCGGGTTTGGTAAAATCTTTGCCAGCCCTTTTAATTCTGCCAATGCTACCGAAGACTTTACAAGCTGACGAAGCACTTTCACCGTTTCAATCTTATCCTTTGCCGGGGGCAAAAGAGGGAGGTCATTGAATGGCTTTTCGTTATCTATTTTGAGAGGGGAGGCTTTTTTTGTCATGTAAAGAAAGTATACCTGATCGTTTCGTCATGTAAAGATAATCATAAATATTATACATGATAAAGCCCTCATGTATAATGTCTATACATGAGAGATTTTCTGTATAATTCAATAAAAGGGCTGAGATCACTACAAATTGAGTCAACTATTCGAAAAAATCGATTAGTTCAAATGGCAACCATCCGGGGATCCCGGATAGTTCAAAAGTGAGGCAGTTATTCGAGAAATTGGAATAACTGAGGGGCAAGATTTCTATAGATAGGATTGTTACTTTCCTATACAGAATTGAGGGATATTCGCTACTTGGCTGATATTCAATTTGATGTAAGTCTGTTTTTTGTTCGAATAACCAGTCTAGTAACAAAAGCTCTGGTCACGAAGATAAACAACGGCAAGCAAAGGAAAATGAAGAAGGGAAGTCAATTCAGTATTAATTTCCCACTTGCCAGAATCTTGTCTGGATTTAATATCCTATAAAAATACAGACCTTTAGGATGGTCAGATAAGTTAATGTCAATACTTCCGCGAACTTGTTTTTGAATCAAAATACTTTCTCCATAGGTATTCAGGATTTCAATGTTAAAGTGTTCCTCTTTTTCTACTTCAAAATGAAACAAGCTTTGACTAGGGTTTGGAAAAATCTGAATGCCTGGGATTGAGACATTTTCGTATACTGCACTAGGCGTTCCCCATTGAGCAATGTCCAACACTGGTATTCCTCCAGCAGTATCAATAGCGCCAGTCGCTATCAGATTTCCCTTGTATGTCCCAAGTGCATAAATCCCTCCAGGTGCTCCCGGGCCGCTAGATGGAATTCCTGTGCCTGGAATGCTCCAGTTATTCCCATCCCAAGAAATCAGATCACCCCACAGATGAAGAGCAAAACCAAGATAATGTCCTCCTACATAAAGCCTGCCTTGATATGGCAATAATGAAGTGATAAATTGATTTGAATCGATACCAACAGATGTCCAGACAGAGCCATTCCAACAGGCTAAGTTTCCGGTTTTTATTCCTCCTGCGGATGAAATAGAACCGGCAGTGTATAAATTATTATTATAGACCGCTAGCCTGATGAGGGACAATCCTGATTGCGTGATGACACCTGAACCAATTCCAGACCATTGAAAGCCATCCCACTGTGCAATTTTCAGTAAGGACGTTCCTCCGGCATGATAAAACCTTCCTGCTGCAACCAGGTTGTTGTTGTAATCGGCAAGGGCAAACACTGTGCTATCCGTTCCGGAACCAAAGCCAGACCATACGGAACCATCCCAGTAGGCGATATTATTTGCCAGAACTCCATTCACTTTTGTGAACTGGCCACCAATACACAGTTTGCCATTAATTACTTCCATACAATAAATATAGCCTTGAACGTGGGCCCATGCAGTATCCCAAAGTGTTCCATTAAAACTTGCAAGTCTTGTTGAATGCCCTCCAGAGTGATATTCAATCGTTGTCAAATAAAGTATTCCATTGTAATTTGCCATTGCTCCATATTCAATTGATGAGTCTAGTCCTGGTGCGGGATTGGTCCAATGTGCTCCGTCCCAACTAGAGATTCCGTAAATTCCATTGTGATTAGAGGGTCCGTAGACTGTGTGGCCGGCTGCAAACAAATGGTTATTGTATTCCATCAGCGCACTTGCAAAAGTAGATTTCAATCCCGTCCCCAAGCTATCCCAGCTTTGGGCTTTGCCATTCCATGAGCTGAAAAGGAAAACGCAAATTATGAAGTATGCAAGATGACGTTTCATGAAAGGATTGTTTCGACTGTGAATAACCGACAAGATACACCCATTGAGTCAGGTATTTTCTTCTATTTAATATCTGGTTAAAATAACATGATATTCGGTAAGGGAGCGTAGAAATAAAGTTATACATACGTCTGTGTCCGTCTGTATCCGGGAATTTTGGCTAGTGACACGGAGTAACAAATCCTGTTACTTTTAGCCCTCCGGAGTAACAAAGGAACAACAAAGTAACAAGAAATAAAGGAAAAGAGATTAACAAAAAGCTAACAAGAGAAGGGTGGGGTATGGGCTGTATTCCTTTAAATATGGGGCTTTGTGAAGAATTTGACACCAAATAGTTTCTTTTGGTTTCCGGCGGTTACTTTCCGATACAAAACCTCGAAAATATATTCTCCAGCAAAGTATCCGAAGTAACCTCACCGGTAATTTCTCCCAGATGTTCCAAAGCTCCCCGTATTTCAATAGCCAGTAATTCACCGGAAAGGTTGAAGTTTAACCCCTCGAACACTTTGGTCAGGGCGCTGTTGGCATGTTGGAGGGCCTGTACGTGGCGGGCATTTGTTACAATGGTTTCACTCACATGCAGGGTTTTGCTGTCGAAGAGGGCTACCAGCTTGGCGCGGAGATCTTCAATATAAAGGTGTTCTTTGGCGCTGATGAAAATGATGTCCTGGAAATCCTTGAATTCCCGCTGGGTGTAGGTGATGTCTTCCTTGTCAATCTTGTTGCCTACAAGCAGGAGGCTGGAGCCATTGAGGTTTTGACGTACTTCCCCGACAATCAGGCTCAGCTCCTTGGCTGTTATTTCGTGTACATCGAACACGTACATGACAATGCTGCTCTGGCGTATCTTGTCCCACGTGCGGCTTACTCCGATGGATTCTATCTCATCCGTGGTCTGACGTATGCCGGCGGTGTCCATGAAACGGAAGAGGATGCCGTCTATGGTTATCTCGTCTTCTATGGTGTCGCGGGTGGTGCCGGGTATCTCACTGACGATGGCCCGCTCTTCTTCCAGGAGGACATTGAGCAGGGTGCTCTTGCCTGTATTGGGTTTGCCAACGATGGCCACCGGAATACCGTTCTTGATCACATTGCCCACTTCGAAACTCAGGATAAGTTTCTGAACGATGTTTTGTATGCTCAGGATCAGTTTCTTTAAATCATTGCGGTCGGCAAACTCCACGTCTTCTTCCCCAAAGTCGAGTTCGAGTTCTATGAGGGAGGCAAAGTTTACGAGGTTGTCACGCAGGATTTTGATTTTGTTTGAAAAGCCTCCCCGCATCTGCTGCATGGCCACCTGGTGAGAGGTGCTGCTGTTGGAGGCAATGAGGTCGGCTACGGCTTCGGCCTGGCTCAGGTCTATCTTTCCGTTGAGGAAGGCTCTCAGGGTAAATTCACCCGGGTTGGCCAGCCGGGCTCCCCGGCGGACCATCAACAGGATAATTTGTTGTTGTATGAAGGTGGAGCCGTGACAGGATATTTCTATGGAATTCTCTCCCGTATAGCTATGGGGGGCAAGGAACACACTCACAATCACTTCGTCCAGTACCGTCTGGTCATCGGCTATTTCACCGTAGTGCAGGGTATATCCTTTGGCCTGGGAAAGGTGTTTATCAGGTTTGTAGGTATTGCAGAAGACGGTGTCAACCAGTTTGATGCAGTTCTTGCCGGAAAGGCGGATAACCGCAATGGCTCCTGAGCCCTGTGGGGTAGCCAGGGCAACAATAGTGTCGTCGGCAAGGGGGTTCTTGTTCATAAGTCACATGCAGAGCAGGCAAGATAGCGACAAATGCCTTATTTACAAAATTATGATTTTACTTTGCAACTCCCCTATAAAAAGTTAATTTAGCACGCGAAAAATCCTAACTAACACACCCCCTATGTCAGTATTGGTCAACAAGAACTCCAAAGTAATCGTGCAGGGCTTTACAGGTACGGAAGGTACCTTCCATGCGGGTCAGATGATTGAATTCGGAACGAAAGTGGTGGGAGGCGTTACCCCGGGTAAGGGAGGAACCACTCACCTGGATATGCCTGTATTCAATACCGTGGATGAAGCCGTTAAAAAGGCCGGTGCCGATGTGTCCATCATCTTTGTACCCCCTACTTTTGCTGCTGATGCCATCATGGAAGCTGCCGAGGCGGGCATTAAGGTGATTGTTTGCATTACCGAAGGCATCCCTACCAAGGACATGATAGCCGTAAAGGAATACCTGAAGGGACGGGATTGCCGTTTGATCGGACCGAACTGCCCGGGTGTGATTACCGCAGGCGAAGCCAAAGTGGGTATTATGCCGGGCTTTGTATTCAAAAAAGGAACCATAGGCATTGTTTCCAAGTCGGGAACCCTTACTTACGAGGCGGCGGACCAGATTGTAAAAGCGGGACTGGGCGTAACCACGGCCATAGGCATTGGGGGAGACCCCATCATCGGTACTTCTACCAAAGAAGCAGTGGAATTGCTCATGAAGGACCCCGAAACAGAAGGAATTGTCATGATTGGCGAAATAGGCGGCGGAATGGAAGCGGAAGCCGCCCGCTGGATAAAAGAAAACGGAACCAAACCTGTGGTAGGATTCATAGCGGGACAAACAGCTCCCAAAGGACGTACCATGGGCCATGCCGGCGCCATTGTAGGCGGTGCGGAAGATACCGCTGCTGCCAAGATGCAGATACTGCGTGAATGCGGGGTTACTGTAGTGGAATCTCCAGCAACCATCGGCTCTACTATGGCTAAGATCCTGAAGAAAGTAACAGCATAAGACTAGAAACCTAAAGGATAAAGAGAATACAGAAAGAGAAAGAGGGCATGGAGGAAATTCCATTGCTCTCTTTCTCTTTCTATATTCTAGCCTTTGGGGTTTGGCAGTGAAAAACTAAACGTAGCACCTTCTCCTTCTTTTCCTTCCGCCCATACCTGCCCTCCGTGTCTTCCCACGATACGTTTCACAATGGCCAGACCTATGCCCGTACCTTCAAATTCAACGGTGGTGTGAAGCCTTTGGAAAGCGGAGAAAAGTTTGGACGAATAGGTCATGTTGAACCCGGCTCCATTGTCACGTATGGAATAGATAACCGCTCCGTCTTTACGTATAGAAGAAACCTGGATCTCTGGTTTTTCTTTCTTGGAAGAATACTTGATCGCATTTGTAAGCAGGTTAATCCAGACTTGTTTGATGAGGACAAAATCGCCCTCCGCCGGCAGAAGAGGCAACAGGGTTATTTTCGCCTGGTGTTTTAGCGTGGAATTTATCTCATTCAACACTCCGGTAAGCACGACTTCCATGTCGAGGGTGTCTTTTTGTAACTCTTTCCTGCCTAGCTTCGACAGCATAAGCAAATCTTCGATGAGCCGGCCCATTCTTTCCGAATTTTTCAGGATGTCGGATAGAAATCTGGACGCTTCCGGATCCATTCCTTTGGAATAGTCTTCCACCAGGATGGAAGAAAAACCATGTATGGCCCGTAAGGGCGCCCGGAGGTCATGGGAGACGGAGTAGGAGAAGGCTTCCAGCTCCTGGTTGGAGGATTGGAGCTGCATGACATTGTTATTCAAATCCCGGTTAAGATGCTGGATTTTTTCGTCGGCTATTCTTTGTTCGGTAATGTCTCGTTCCGTGATGGCGATAGAGTTTTTTTCTTTTCCCGGATCGATGACGACGAGGGCCGCATCATCTCCTGGAACCTGGG
>Ga0207114_1080_pt1 | contig 29585 bp, 19 predicted proteins | sample Alteio_BWMinHeat_70_FD_153560 | JGI IMG/M metagenome (GOLD analysis project Ga0207114, IMG submission 153560) | Enriched cells from forest soil in Barre Woods Harvard Forest LTER site, Petersham, Massachusetts, United States -... | ecosystem: Environmental > Terrestrial > Soil > Temperate forest >... | reverse complement strand
GCCGGACCACTAGCTGCGAAGGCGTCCCGTCCCGGGCGAAGGCGACCGGCCCCCGCCCCAGTTGCTTGGAGTAAACTCCCTCGTCCGTGGCGCTGTCCCACAGCTTTGCCGGCCCGGTGGGTCGGCCCTCCCGGTCGCACGTGCCGCCCATGAGCAAGCGGCGGCCAGCGGGGTCAAAAGCCACCGACGAGGCGGCTTGGTTGTTGAAACGCTTGATGAGCGTGCTTTCGATACCGGCCAGGGTAGCGGCTGCCTGAGTTTTCAGACGATCGTCGCGGCGGATTCCTGCGGCTTCAATAACCCGTTTCCAGGCATCGTCCGACCAGCCCGAGTGATGTGTGCCCTGACGGAGCAACTGAATCTGCTGCATCAGGCTATCGCGTTTCTGATCCTGCTCGCGGCCGGCCACCTCGTCGGCCGCAAGCTTGGCGGCGGCGGCCCTCTCGCTTGCGTTGACAGCGGCGATGCTCGCGGCGGCGGCAATGGCGATCAGGAGCAAGGCCACGCTTGCTGTCAGGCCGGCCACGCGCGGGCTCCGCCGGCACCAGCGCCAGAGCTTCTCCGCGGAGCCGTCCGGCCGGGCCGCGATCGGCCGGCCGTCGAGGAAGCGACGGAGGTCGTCGGCCAACTCCCCGACGCTGACGTAACGCCCGGCTGGCTCCTTAGCCATAGCCTTCAGGCAGATCGTACTCAGGTCGCGGGGGAGCTTGGGTTGGAATCGGCTTGGGGGAACCGGTTCCTGCGAGCGCACCTGCTCCAGGGTGTCCAGGGGCGTCTCACCCCGAAAGGGCGGCCGGCCTGTCAGGCACTCGTAGAGGATCGCGCCGAGGGCGTACACGTCAACAGCCTTTCCGATGTCTTTGATCCGGCCATCAGCTTGTTCCGGAGCCATGTAGCTCGGCGTGCCGAGGATTTCTCCGGTCTGCGTTTGGTAGGCAGCCTCACCATCGAGATGTTTGGCAAGACCGAAGTCGGCAATCTTTGGTTCGAAATCCGAGATTCGAAATCCGAGATTCGAAATCGTCTCGTTGACTGCCTTTTCTGCCTTCGAACTTAGTGATTCGATTTTCTGAAGCAGGATGTTGGCGGGTTTCAGGTCGCGGTGAACAATGCCATGCTCGTGAGCATGCTGGGCGGCGCGGGCCAGGGTCTCCACTAATTCGGCCGCCCCCTTCGCCGACAGAGGCGTGCCGTCGAGCTTGTCCGCCAGCGTACCGCCATCGACGTATTCCTGAGCGCAATAGAGCCGGCCGTCCTGGGCGCCGACGTCGTAAATACTGACGATATGCGGGTGTTGCAAGCGGGCGGCTGCCTCGGCTTCGGCACGGAACCGGGCCCGCTCCTGAGGACCGGCATAGACACCCGCCAGGATCATCTTCAGCGCAACTATGCGATTGAGTTTGATCTGCCGGGCCTTGTAGACCACTCCCATGCCGCCGTGCCCTAACTCGCCCAGGATTTCATAGCCGCCAATCTGTGGGAGATGCCCCACGGCCTGCGCGCAGGGGCTGAGTGCTTGTTGCACTGCGCTGACGGAAAGAGTTGGCCTCGCCAGCGGCTCCGCACCCTGGACGTTTCCCTCGACTGGTGAAACATTATCCAACTCCGGGAAATCGCCCAGGTAGTCTCTCACCTGGCATTTTTCACCCAAGCGGCGACGGTAGGCCACATCGAGCTTGACCAACTCGGACAGCAAGGCGAACCGTCTTGGTCCCGTCACTTCCCCAAGGAAGGAAGCGATCTGTGGCCGCGCAACGGCCTGCCAGGCGGCTTCGAACTTGTCGGCAACTTCATCCACCCACGCGGAGAGCGCGGGGTCGTCGCCATTACATGCCCCGGCCGAAAGGACCGAACGCCCCTGGTCTGCCATTAGTTTCCCTCAACAAGAATTACCGCAAGAGCAAAATTCCAAGAACCAAGAACCAAATTCCAAGAACCAAACTGGGAGGGAGTTTTGGTTCTTGGAAATTCGAAGTTGGTTCTTCCGGCGACGGCAGCGACCACAAAAATCCGAGGCCTATCCCTCCTGCACGCTTGCCGTCGCCATCGCCTGCCACAGCAGCAGAATGCGGCGGAGCTTGCGCCCCACCGTGTCGGGTACGCAACCCATCTGGTCGCCGATCTCCTTATACGTGTAGCCCGCCAAATAAAGCTCGGCGAAACCGCGCAGTTTTTCCGGCAGGCCGTTCACATAGTGGTCGTAACATTCACGGGCGATCGCTTCTTCCTCCGGATACCGACCGGGGACGGCGGCCACCTCTGCCAGGACCGAGTCGCCTAATTCCCTGGCGCCCTGTCGTTTTTGGGTACCGGCTTCTCGGGCGATCAGCTTGCCGACTCGCCAGGCGATCAGATGGCAGAGCAATGCTAACAGGTGCTGGCGATTCTCCAGTTTCGGAACTTTGCCGGCCTTGAGGATGCGATAAAAGTCCCAGAATGCTTCCTGAGCGATGTCTTCCTCGTCGGCGGCGCCGCCCGGCGCGCCTCTCAACTTCTTGCGAGCCAGCGCTTCCAAGTAGGGCCGATACCGCGCATGCAGCTTGGCGAGAGCTGCTTCCTTGCCGGTTTTCAGTTCCCCCAGCCATGCGGTAATCGACCCTCCGGCTGACATGGGAAGTTCCCCGTTGAGGCAGACTGCTGAGCGCAACGGTTGATTGTACCTACTCCCTCGGCGGTCGCAAGCTGCTGGAAGCATGAGCGCAATACCTCCACCCACGGCGGCCTGAATGGAACCGCACATCGTCAGACTTTCCGGCTTATTTTACACGAGGTTGGTGCAGGTCTGGAGTGAGTGCAAAAGGCCACAAAGGAGGCCGTTCAGATGCGGAAATTACACCCGTTTCGGCGACTCTCTGGTGGACTTAAGAGAGTCTGCCCAGCCTATTTGGCTCGCAAAAACGCAAAGAAAACGAATTGGACTCTCGGTTCTTTCCCGTAAACTCCTGCTCCGACGACCTTGCTACCGAAACCAAGGCCCCCGAGTAGGATTCGAACTGCCGACAGTCTGGTTAACAGGCGCTTGCAAGAATCCCCTGAAACAAGGCATTTCGAGAACGGGTTCTATGCGCGCCCTGCGTTAACTCTTGGGTTTTTGCCACGTCCTCAGCTTCTCTATCGCGCTTCCGAATCGCCCGGGGCCGAAATCAATGCCGATCGGTTGACGGGCACGTCGGCGTTGCAGTTGAATCATTTCCGCTTCTTGCCGGAAACAGTTGCTTGTGAAAGCCATGAGGGCTGGTAAACTGGCAGTCACCAGCCTTAACCAACCTTCTCGGCGCCCGAGAGGTTTCATTAATCCATGCAGGTGCCGATTGCATTGGCGAAGCCACCAAGACCAAGGCGACCTTCGAAGAGAGATCCTGAGGCTTGCATGACCGCGCTGAAGACGCTGCGTTCGGATGGAGAAGCGACGATGAAGTCAAAAACACTCCTAACGAGCTGCCTTGGGTTGCTGCCAACCCGTTTTCGTCATTCGATTGGGACCTTGTTGTGTCTGGCGTCGATAATTGCTGCCGTTTCGGCGGGAATGGCGGCAGATAATCCGCCGCCGCCCGTGGAAGCGGAAGGGCTAAAAATTTTTCGTGAACAAATTCGGCCCATCGTCACCGGCAAATGCCTGACGTGCCATAGTCCGGAAAAGAAGAAAGGCGGTCTCGACCTGAGCCGACGGCAATCGGCTCTGGCCGGTGGCAAGAGCGGTCCGGCCCTGGCGCCAGGAAAATCGGAGGAGAGCCGGCTCTATCAAAAACTCTCCGCCGGCGAAATGCCGCCGCAAAACCCCCTGGGCCCCGAGCAAATCGCCGCCTTCAAGAGGTGGATCGATGGCGGCGCTCCTTTCGAGAGCGAGCCCCTGAAGGCGTCATATCAGCGAGCGGGGGCCGATTGGTGGTCCCTTCGCAAAATCGTCCGGTCCACTCCGAGCGTGTCGCTTCGACAAGAAAAGGCGTGGGGACGTAATCCCATCGATGCCTTTATCTTGGAAAAGCTGACGCAGCACGGCCTCTCCCCCGCCCCGGAGGCCGACCGCGCTACCTTCATCCGCCGGGCGACTTACGACTTGATTGGCCTGCCACCGACGCCGGAAGAAATTGACGCATTTGTCGGGGATCCTAGCCCGCTTGCCTATGAAAGTCTGGTCGACCGCTTGCTGAATTCGCCTCACTATGGCGAGCGCTGGGCGCGGCATTGGCTCGACATCGTCCGTTTTGCCGAGAGCCACGGCTACGAGACGAACAATCTCCGCTTGAGCGCTTGGCCCTATCGCGATTACGTCATTCGCTCGTTTAATGAAGACAAGACCTATCCGCAGTTCGTGCTCGAACAGCTGGCCGGCGATTCCGTCCCCGAAGGAGATTGGCTGGTTCAGGCTGCGACCGGTTTCTTGGTTGGCGGCAGCCATGACGTGGTTGGCAACCAGACCGTCGAGGGCCAGCTTCAGCAACGCATGGACGACCTCGACGACATGATCACCGCCGCTGGCGCAACCTTCCTGGGCCTGACGACGAATTGCGCTCGCTGTCACGATCACAAGTTCGATCCGATCACCCAGCGAGATTATTACGGCCTGCAAGCGCTTTTCGCGGGGGTGCAGCACGTCGAGCGGGACGTGCGCGCTCCCGATGCCGAGGTCCGAGAGCGCCGCAGGCAGGGGATCGAGCAGGAATTGGCCAGGATCGAGCAGCGCTTGGATGAGCTGGAACCGCTCGCGTCGGGCAGCGATCAACCCCGGCGGCCGCCCGTCAATTCCCGCAGAAATGTGGAGCGATTTGCACCGGTCGCCGCCCGATTCGTTCGATTCACTGTTGAGGCTACCAATAACCACATCGAACCCTGCATCGACGAGCTGGAAATCTTCCCGGCCGGTGAACGCCCACGAAATGTCGCCTTGACCGTTGCGGGTGCCAAAGCGACCGCTTCCTCAACTTATCCGAACAATCCGTCTCACAAGCTCGAACATCTTATCGACGGCCGATATGGAAATGAACGAAGCTGGATTTCCAGCGAGCCGGGGAAGGGCTGGGTTCAGATCGAGCTGCCGGCCGTCTTCCAGATCGATCGCATCGTCTGGGGGCGAGATCGGAATGGCGTTTACCAAGACCGCTTGGCCACGCAGTACCGCATCGATGTGGCGGTGGAGAAAGACCAATGGCAACCGGTGGCATCCTCACGGGACCGCATCCCGTGGCAGAGCGCGCCTCGAACCCCGGCGGCCGCGGCTGGCGCGCTTTCATCCTCGCAACCACCCGAGCGCGCGGCCTTGGAAAAACAGCGTGACCAATTGCGTCAGCTTCTTTCCGACTCGAATCCGTTCATCAAAGTCTATGCCGGTACCTTCACTCAGCCGGGCGTCACCCACGTATTGCAACGCGGCGATCCGATGGCCAAGGGCGAAGAAGCCGGGCCAACGGCCATTGCCGCGGTACGACCTTCGTTGGAGATCGATCCAAAAGCGCCGGAAATCGAGCGACGCCGCGCCCTGGCTCGCTGGATCGCTCATCCGGACAATCCCTTGCCGGCCCGCGTCATGGTCAACCGAGTCTGGCAGCATCATTTCGGCCAGGGGATCGTTTCCACACCCAGCGACTTCGGCTACAACGGGGATCGGCCCACTCATCCGGAGCTGCTCGATTGGCTGGCCGACGAATATCAAGCGAACGGCTGGCGATTGAAGCCGCTCCACCGCCTGATCATGTTGTCGGCGACCTATCGGCAATCCGGGACAATCAATGACAAGGCCAAAGCGGTGGATGGGCAAAACCGGCTACTTTGGCGGATGGCGCCGCGGCGCTTGGAAGCCGAAGCGATTCGAGACGCGATCCTGGCCGTCAGTGGCAAGCTCGACTTTCGGATGGGTGGGCCGGGGTATGATTTGTGGGAGAAGAACACGAACTACGTGGTGGTATTCAAGCCGAAGGGCGACTTGGGTCCGGAGGAATGCCGCCGTATGATCTACCAGTTCAAGCCGCGAACCCAGCAGGATCCGATCTTCGGCGTCTTCGACTGCCCCGATGCCGCCCTGGCCCGGCCCAATCGCACATCCTCGACGACGGTCTTGCAAGCCTTGAATCTATTGAATAGCCGCTTCACGACGGCCCAGGCCGAGGAGTTCGCCGCCCGGCTGCGGCGCGATGCCGGCGATGTTCTAGCCCAGCAGGTGGAGCGAGCGTTTTGGCTCGCCTTCGGCCGAGGACCATCGGACAAAGAAAAGGCGGCCGCGATCACCTTGATCCGGCAATACGGCGTGCCGGCCTTCTGCCGCGCGATCTACAATGCCAATGAATTCTTGTACGTCGATTAGGACCAAGACATGCCCCGTCAATTTCTTCCTGATATACCTTCTCTCCCCGGCCAACGATTTCTCGACCGCCGACTGTTCCTGGGCGATTTCTGTCGTGGGTTGAGCGGAATCGCTTTGGCCTCTTTGCTGGCCGAGCAAAACTTGTTGGCGGGAGACAAGTCAACCTCTCCTCGACCGGACATGCGGCCCGAAGCGCCGCTGGCGCCCCGCTCGTCGCATTTCATGCCGCGGGCCAAGCGCGTCTTGCATGTCTTCTGCACCGGCGCCGTCAGTCATCTCGACACTTGGGATTACAAACCGGAGCTGATCAAACGCCATGGTCAGCCGATGCCCGGCGTTGATAAGCTCATCACTTTTCAGGGAGAGAACGGCAACCTGGCTCAGAGTCCGTGGCGGTTTCGCCCTCACGGTCAGTGTGGTAAATACGCATCCGACCTGTTGCCCCACCTGGCCGGGCGCGTGGATGACCTATGCTTCATCCATTCGCTGACTTCGAAGACCAACACGCATGGTCCGGGCGAAGTTTTCATGAGCACGGGCTTTACGCAGGAGGGATATCCCAGTGCCGGCTCGTGGGTGACATACGCCCTGGGGGCGCTGAATCAAAACCTGCCCGCCTACGTGGCCATTCCTGACCCGCGCGGCGTGCCGCAGCAGGGGCCGGCGAATTGGACCAACGGCTTTCTGCCCGCGGTTTTCCAGGGAACCGTCTTTAATGCCGCTCAGCCGATTGCCAACCTCGGCCGGCCAACGACCGTTTCGAAAGCGGAGGATCAGTCGGCTCGTGACTTCCTCCAAGCTTTGAACGACGAACACCTCAAACGCCATCCGGGCGACACCGAGTTAAGCGCTCGCATCGCTTCCTATGAGCTGGCCGCCCGAATGCAGCTCAGCGCTCCGGAAGTCGGCGATCTCTCCGGCGAGAGCCCGGCGACGCGGGATCTTTATGGGCTCAATGACAACAACCCCATCCTGGCCGCCTTTGGCAGCAATTGCCTACTGGCCCGCCGCTTGCTCGAGCGCGGCGTCCGCTTCGTGACCCTTTACAACGGCGCCTTTGCCATGGGCGAAGGAGCGCTGAATTGGGACGGCCATCGACGCATCAAGTCCGACTACGACCGCCACGGCCCGATCCTGGACAAGCCCCTGGCCGGCTTGCTGCATGACCTCAAAGCTCGCGGCTTGCTGACGGACACGTTGGTTCTCTGGACCACGGAGTTCGGCCGTATGCCCACTTTCCAGAAAGGCACTCAGGGACGCGATCACAACCAGAAAGGCTTCACCGCTTGGTTGGCCGGCGCGGGAGTCCGCCCAGGGTTCACCTATGGCGCCACCGACGAATTCGGCTACCAAGCCGTGGACAATCTCACCACCGTTTACGACCTCCACGCCACGGTCCTGCACCTGCTCGGCCTCGACCACGAAAAGCTGACGTTTTACCACAACGGCATTCAGCGACGACTCACCGACGTGCACGGGCAGGTGATCCGAGCCATTTTGGCGTAAGTGGTAGCCGTCTGCGTCCCAAAGCAACTCACTTCCGATTTGGCGACCCGCAAGAAAAGCTCAATAGAGCCGTCTTGCCGTCCCGACGTGTGAGGTCCAATGAGTTCAATCCCGGAACGAAGCGATGCCGGCCCGGTCAACTGCATCCTTTCGTTGGGAGCAGTCATCTATGGCCCCGTTTGCCATTTTTATTTCGACCGAAGGAGATCGGACGCGAATGTTCCGACGACAGATGCCACGACGCCCATGAAGAGGAAAGTGGGGACGGCTTTTCGCAAGAACCAATCATATCGCTTTTGCCACGTGACACTCGCCGCGCCCTTGCCGATCTCGAACGCTGTGCGAGCCGGGACGGAGAGGATCATTGCCACAATGGCCGTACTAATAGCCAAAGCCCAGAACCAGAAAGGCGGGGAGATCTTCTCGTTCGCGACTGGGGAGGCGACCTGTCGCCGGAGGATGAGTTCTAGGGCCCGGCCATGGTCCTCCAGCTTCACACCCTTTTCCAGCAATTCACTGACCTCGCCCCTCCAGGGGTCCCCGTAAACCGTGAACGAGCCTGCAAGCAATCCGATCATGCCACAGCACATGAGGATTGAGAACCAGAGCATCCAAATCCCAAGTGGGTGTATTCCGCAGAGCTGGCGGAACCAGTCCGGTTTGTGTTGCTCTGCCCATCTGTGGAGCACGACGAATAACTCGTCGGCTTGCTCAGAAGCCTCGGGCAATGTAACGAGCGATAAGCTGCGATTTTTGTCCGGGGTCGGCACTTCGAGGTCGCCCCTGACACCTCCGCAGCGTAGTCTCACTTCAATCTTCGCCACTTTGTGATCCTGACAATTCACTTCTTTTGCGGCCTCGAGGAAGCTGGTTACCGGAAGCTTGTTGCCAGTCGAAAACGTGAGGGTGATGGTGCGGCCGTCGTCGGGGTACTCGTTCTCGACGCGCTGCCGGATATCCTTCTCTTCAATTCTGCGCTCGTCCTCGAAGTGTTCTACCTTCGAGTCCGGTTTGCCCAGTCGGTTTCGCTCTCGTCGCACCGCGTTCCTGATTTGCTCCTTCTTGTGGGCTTCTAGCCGCGACCATTGTTCGTCGATGATAGAGTCCAGCGCGGCCAGGGTCGGTTCGTCAAGCAGCCACGGGCCTGGGAATGCGGATTCCGTCTTACGGATGATTTGGGCCACTTAGTACTACTCCTTTCACCTCCAAAACCGCCCACGTACCCAAAGCTTGCTCCCGCCTTGCTTTTCAAGTAGAGGTACAAGAAAGCCTACGCGAAACCCTCGCGGCTGCAATAACCCCCGCTGCCTATCACATCAGCGACGTAATAAACTCCTTGACTTTCGTCGCTGCCTCAACAATACCGGCTGCTTTTGCTGCGGTTTCAACCCCCGTCCAAAGAGACCGCAAGACACCTTTATTGGGCTTTTTCTTCGCCAGCTGATCCTGCATGGAATTAATATCAGCGACCAACTCCAGCTTAGCCGAATCGTCGAGGCTCTCCGACGCCTTGACGGCATCTGCCAGATTGGCGAGCGCTTCTCCGATTTCTCTGAATCGGGCCTCGATTTGGTTGCCATCCCCAATAGTAATGATGTTTTGGCCGGTTGCCTGAATACGGATTCCTTCAAATCTGTCTCGCATAAACTCGCTTGGACCTCCCATTTTGTCAATTCCGGCGGCGGTAATGATGTAGTAGGTAGTAACCGATGGTACGATACTCCCGCGAGGGGTGGCGAAGCTCTTGGCTACCGGCTTTTCTTCAACCCAGCCTTGGCTGAGCAGGTATGTCAAGTTGCTCACGACCTGTTGCCTTGTCAGCCCATGACTGGCTTTAAGCTCGGCACGGAGTACGCTGATCGAAACGGCCGCGCCGGATTGTTTTCCTCGTATGCTGGTTGCGTTACAATTTCTATCGAAAAAGTGCCGCAACATGATTTTCCGGACTTGGTCGTCGGAAAGAACGAGCAAACGTGAAATTGCTTTGCCCATGAGAATCCCTCGCTCTAGTGAGAATGAAAAAGATCAAAGCCTAGTCCCTTGCCGCGCCGCGTAAACGTCTCAAACACGTGCTCGGCCATTGGTTTCGGAAGTACTTCTTGAACTCGCCTCCTAAAAACATCCTGTTTTCCTAACTCAAAGAATACAGCGCCGATTTCCATGAGCGTTGGAGAAATCTCACGTTCTACCAATGCCTGTTCTAATGCAGTGCGTAGCGCGGCGCTTAGCTCCTCAGTTTGACCTGAGAGCGAAAGCAGCCGGACGTAGACTAAGGGATCTTCCGCTTGAAGCTTGGCGGGACGGAAATCCTTCGATTCCACAAGTTCTTTGGCTTGCGTGGAATCTCGTTTCTTGATGATTAGTCGTGCCCATGCCGCCTGGAATTCAGGCTCGGCGAGCAGGCTAGGACGGTGTTTTTCGACCAGTTCGCTAGCTAGTTTTGTCTGGTCGCGCGCCACTAGCTTTTTGACGCTTGCGATTACTGCTGGAGCGCTCGGTTTCGAATTCTCGATCATTCGCATTAAGACGTTAGCACCGGCTTGCTCATCACGAGAATTGAAGTAGAAGTCCGCGAGCCGTAAGCCAATCTTTACGTCGAATACACCTGCATCGGACCACACCGCCTCTACAAACTCGGGCGATACCTGACCAGGCTTTCCTCCACGTTCTCCCTCTTCCACACGGAAGTGTTCTGACACGACCTCCCAAAGTAACGGATTGCCGGAATCGCGAGAAAGTTCCCAATAGCCAGCCGCCGCGCGCAACAATTTTTCGGAACCAGCCTGTCGGACGCGATAGTATTTCAAAAGTGCGAGAAAAGACTTTTGGTGCGGGCAATTCTCGGCCAATGCTTCCAAGTCATTCTGGACTTTCTCGGGCCGGTCAATTATCTCTGCCATACAGGTGCTGATCAACTTTTCCAAATGGGGTGCGACAATTTCAGCGGGAATAAGTTTGGAAAACAATCGAAGGTAATCCCTCAGAAGCGGGGATTGATCAAAAGTCCTGCCTCCACCAATGAGAAGACACTCCTCAACTTCCAATGAACGATCGGTATGCAAGACAAGCACATCTTGGGTACCCAAGCTTCCGGGCACGTCCGGTGATTTCTCACCAAGCTCGGCTTTGACATATTCCAGCGTTTTTTCCTCGAATTCGGCAGAGTGCCTTTTTGGCAGCCAGGGAATTCTGGAAAGCACTGGAATGATCCCAATAGGCGCTTTACCATCGAAGCGTGGGGCGTTGACGATTCCATTCAATACCGCACGAGATCCTTCGAGATTCTGTTTGTTCTTTAGCAGAAGACAAACAACTCGGTCTGGCAACACGGTTGTAGCGACACCGCCAATCTCAGTAATGCCGGTTCTTGAATCAATCAACAAGAAGTCAGGCGAAAACTGCTTCTCAATGCGCGCCTTCAACTCGAGGAAGAATGGAATGCCTTCAGGGTTCTTGGAATAGAACCTTTTATGCCAGTCGATTTGGGTGAGTTTGTGCCAGTATTCGGCACACGGTACATGCCCAGCGGGCATAAGCGTGATAAAGTCATCGCGTCCCTCTTCCATGCGAATCTGAATGGTGTAGTCGCTCAGGGAAGGATGCGCCCCAGTGGTGAAGAAGGAGTGCATATAGTCTACTAGGCCGCGGCTAATCGATGGGGGCTCCGTTCTAATTCCGAGTCCGAGCTTATAATGAAGCCCGGGAGCTTCCAGGTCCAAATCCATCGCAAAGACTTTTTGGCCAAGCCGAACAAGGTGCTTGGCGGCGTTCGCCACCGCGAGGGTTCGGCCAGTCCCGCCGTTATACGAGTAGAATGTAATAGTCTGCATGATCAGTCCTAGGCAGCATCTGCCGCACACATTAAAGGCATCTCGCGTTGGGCCACATCCTGAGCACGCGCAGCTACTTGTTGCAAGTTGGAGACATTCGGAAACAAGCTTTTCCACATGGACGGCATCGTTTCCCAGTTCTCGACGTCCTCAGCGTTTGAAGAGACTGGGCATTTTGGCGGAGCGACCCCGGGATGCGGGTCGGACTGGTCGTCCTGCCGGGCAATGGCAACGGCGATCGACTGAGCTGCCCGATCAGTGCTCGTCTTGGCGCGTGACTCCTCTTCAGTCTGAATGACGAGTTGGGCATGCAGAACCTCGAGGACTTTTTGGAGAACCTTCATCGAAAGGTCGCCGCGGCTGGCCAAGACGCGGCTTAGCTGCCCCGGATCGACCTCGGTTGCCCGGCAGAACTCCTGACGAGAGCCGAACTGTGTGTCGATCAGCTCGGCCAGGAAGTCGCGATAATCCGGCGGCGCCACTTTGCCCTGGTTGATGCCAAGACGCGCTTCCAGATCCTGACAAATGCGATAAACAACCGATGAGGTGCTCAATCCGGTTGCGTTGAACTCGGCGTTCCACCAGGCGGCAAATCGGGTCCAGTCCTGCCGGGAATTATATTTCTTCGCAACTAACTTAAGAAAGGCGTGTTCAGCATCACTGAGCTTTGACAATTCAATGCGCCCGCCAGTGATAGTCTGATAGACTAGGGCGTCGTTTTCTTGCATTTGCGTTGCCATTATATTCCTCCTTTCTTGTCAATGCCCTTGAGTACCTAACCGAGAAAGCCATCGCTTTCGCTAGCGCTCACAAACTCAACGTAGCCCTTGACCGAAAGATACATTGCCTCCTGGTCGAATGTGTTGGCCGCCTTGCGGAGCAGGAACCTCAGGTCGTCAACTTTGCTTTCAGGAATAGCTAGCAGGTACCGTCGGCTAGTGTCCTGAATCGGCGGCTCCTGAGGGCTGTCCTCGTACTCTCCGGACACCAGAGCATCGCCTCGGTAAAAGGTCTCCGGGCCAGTGTGTCCGGCCGAAAATACGCGGCGAATTTCTTTCACTAATAAAGCCCACGCCAAATGGTTGGTGAGGAATCTTGTCCGAATTACGCACAATTGGAACGAAGAACTCACATTGAACTAGATGTTCGTCCATGCTTTAGGGCCCCACAACGTGAATTCTATCCTTAATTGACGTAAAGTCAACACTTGATTATATGACAATAAGACTCGGGCCGGTTCGACAGAAGGGAAACGGGCAATTCTGGCCGGGGGGCAGCCACCCTCATTTCCAGGTGTCCCCCCCGCGCGGCAGGTCTCCACTTGGACCCCGCGACCCTTTCCCCCAAATGGGGCCTCCAGCTGGTCAAGATGTACATATTTCTCGAAGAATTCGCCCCCTTCCGTCAATTGCAATTGGCAGGCGGAGGGGGTCGCGCGGTGAGAGACCGCCAGACTCCCGCGTTCTTTTCGCCCTCCGCCAATGAGCTACCTTGGCGGTCAGCCGAGGTGTCAGCCGCCGTTTTGCTTGACCGAGAGGTTGCCATGCCCGGCCAATACGCAGTGGGCGATTCGCTCACCGCCACGGATTCGCCCTTGTTGGTTTTGGCCGAGCCTTCCCCTCATTTCCAACCGTGTGGCAATGTGGCAAAGTCGTGGCGGCCGTGAACGCAAATCGCATGAAATAAAGAAGTTAAGCCGTCCGAGTTCTTTGCCACGCCTCGAAAAATTGGCAAAGAAGTCAGGGGCCAGTGGTCCCGACCCCGCCGCAACGGCTCGACCGAAAGGTCTCCCCCGTACCCGCCTGACCACAGCGCGCCACAACTCGGCCCAAACCGCAAAAATGACGGTTTTCCTCGAGTGCCAGACCACAGGTTGCCATTTCTCGAAATGGCGCGCTGTGAGGGGTCTCAGCAGAAGACGCTTGACTGTCCGCGCTTTTGCCACAGCGCGCCATTTCCCGTTCTGGCGCGCTGTGGTTATTTCCCGAGAAATCCCGAGATTATGACGGTACGAGAATCGAATGTCCCTTCTGACTATCCTCCATTCTCAATCTTCGATCCTCAATTGATTTTCCGGTCCGGCCGGCCCGCCTTAGTGCTGCGGATTGACATCAGGACCAAGCAGAGTGAGCTCCGCAAGAAAGAATCAAGACAATTCAGGGAAATACGCTTACACTGGTTTCTAGAATTCACACTCCGAGAATGAAGTTATGAGCAAGCGGATCGCCGTTAAAATCGCCGGAGCCTGTGTTGCCTGGTTCCTCTGGGGCCAGGAGATTCCATGGGTCGCGGCCGCCGATGTCGCCCAGCCCGATCCGGACAACGTGGAGTTCTTCGAAAAGAGGATTCGGCCCGTGTTGGTTGAGAATTGCTACAAGTGCCATGGCAACGGCAACAAGAAAGGCAAACTGCAACTGGATAGCCGGGCCGGCATGCTCAAGGGGGGCGAGACCGGGCCGGTGGTTGTGCCCGGCCAGCCAGACAATAGTTTGCTGATCAAGGCGATTCGCTACACCGATGACCTGTTAAGGATGCCGCCCAAAAGCAAACTGCCGGACGCGAACGTCGCCGACTTCATCACCTGGGTGAAGTCGGGGGCGACATGGCCGGAGAATACCGCCGCCAAAGCCGGCCTGGGCGACCATCGACCGTCAGGCAAAGACCGATTCGACCTGAAAGCCAGAGAAAAACCCTGGTCCCTGGAGCCACTCAAGAACCAGGGCATCCCCGTCGTGAAGAACAACGATTGGCCGCGATCCTCCATCGATCCGTTCATCCTGGCCAAGCTTGAAGCAGCTGGGTTGTTGCCATCCCCGCCGGCCGACAAGCGTGCTCTCATCCGCCGGACGACCTATGATCTGATCGGTCTGCCTCCCACAGGTGCCGAGATCGATGATTTTCTCCGTGACGAGTCACCGGATGCTTTTGCACGAGTTGTGGACCGCTTGCTGGCTTCCCCGCATTATGGGGAGCGCTGGGGCCGGCATTGGCTCGACTTGGTGCGCTACGCGGAAACGACCGGACATGAATACGACTTCGAGCTGCCTGAAGCCTACATCTATCGCGACTACGTGATCCGGGCGCTCAACGCCGATGTCCCCTACGACCAGCTCGTGATCGAACACGTGGCGGGCGACCTGCTTTGGGAGCCCAGACGCCATCCACGGGATGGTTATAACGAATCGGTGCTTGGCACCGGCTTCTGGTTCCTTGGAGAGTCCGCGCATTCCCCCGTGGACATTCGCGCCGACGAGTCCGACCGGATCGACAACCAGATTGACGTATTGGGCAAGACGTTTCTTGGCCTGACGGTGGCCTGCGCCCGCTGCCACGATCACAAGTTCGACCCGATTTCCACCAAAGATTACTACGCCTTGATGGGATACCTGGAAAGCTCCCGCCTGCAGCGGGCCTTCATCGATCCGCCCGAGAGAACCGCCAACTTTCGGTTGAAGCACCTCAATAACCAGCTTCAGGCTCAAGCCGTCGAGATGACCGCCGCATCCTTAAAGAGGCAAATTGAGAAACTGTCGAAATCCCTGTCCTCCGGTTCCCACTCAAGAGTGAGTGGGCCACACTCTCTAGTGTGGCCCACCCCCTGGCTGGCGCTGGCCAACTCCAGTCTGACCCCCTCCCAGTTCGAGACGAAACGCAGAAACATCCTGGAGCAGTTCCAAGCACTGTCTGCAAAAGCGGATGAAAGGGAAAAACGAGACATTCTGTTTGAAGATTTCAAAAAGGGGATATCTCAAGACTGGTTTGTCACGGGAATGGCTTTTGATCCTTGCCCCACTCAAACGATCCATGCGGTCCTGTCGCCGGAACCGGACCACCCCGTGAAGAATGTGATGGGTGCAGGAGTGGCCCATAGCGGACAGGTGTCCAACCAACTCCAAGGGACGCTTCGCTCCAAGACCTTTGTCATCCAAAAAAAGAAAGTGCTGTACCGCGTGGCCGGCCGCGGCGCCCAAATCAACTTGATCATCGACGGCTACCAGCGGATTCGCGACCCCATCTACGGCGGACTGACGATTCCTATCGACCACGGGAGCCAATTCGAATGGCGCGTCCAAGATGTGAGCATGTGGCAGGGCCAGCGGGCTTATATCGAGATTATCGACGACGGGCCTGGGTACGTCGCCGTTGAGAAAATCCTGTTCTCCGACGATGGCCCGCCGCCTGCGGTCCCGAACCAGCTTATTGTCCGCGTGCTGGATGACCCGCAATTGAAGTCGCCCCAGGGACTGGCGCGGAAATACCAAGAGTTGTTCTTGGAGATCGTGGAACAGTGGCGGTCCGGAGCATTCGATTCGACGGCTAACCGGGACGACCGCATCGATCTCTTGAACTGGATGTTGGGAAGCGATCTGTTGGTCAAGGGGGACAACGGCTCGGCCCAGCCATCCCAGCAAAACTTTGAAAAATGGGCCACCCTCCTGGATCAGGTCAGGAAAGCGGAAAAAGAATTGCCGGCGCCGCGAAGGGCCATGGCCATGGCCGACGGCACCGGCTGGAACGAGCCGGTTCATATTCGGGGCAACCACAAGATTCTGGGCGAAACGGTGCCGCGCCGGTTCTTGGAAGTCATCGCCGGCGACGGTCAGCCGCAACCCGCGAAAGGCAGCGGCCGGCTTGAGCTGGCCCAGCTCATGATCGATTCGGCCAAACCGCTCTTGGCGCGAGTGATGGTGAACCGCATGTGGCAGCATCATTTCGGCGAGGGCCTGGTCCGCAGTCCGGACAACTTTGGCCTCATGGGCGAGCTACCGACTCATCCGGAACTTCTGGATTTCCTCGCCGCCGAGTTTATTCGGAATGGCTGGTCGATCAAACGGATGCACCGGCTTCTGTTACTCTCCAGCACGTACCAGATGGCCAGCGCCAACCCCTCGCGTCCGTCTTCAAGAGGAAAAGAGGAGGCGATCGATCCACAGAACAAGCTGTTGCACCGGATGCCGATTCGCCGGCTGGAGGCGGAATGCATTCGCGATGCGATTCTGACGGTTTCGGGGCGCTTGGATCGGAGAATGTACGGTCCGAGTGTGTTGCCTTATTTGACATCTCACATGGAAGGCCGGGGCCGCCCGGAGATGTCGGGTCCTCTGGATGGGGCCGGGAGGAGGAGCATTTACATCAACATCCGCCGCAACTTCTTGACCCCCATGTTCCTGGCCTTCGATTTCCCGATCCCTTTTACCACCATGGGGCGCCGAAGCGTCTCGAACGTCCCGGCTCAGGCGCTGACCTTGATGAACAATCCATTGGTGGTGGAGCTATCCAACCATTGGGCAAGACAAATCCTGGCAGAGCCGGATATGACATCGAGCCAACGAATCAAGAAAATGTTCGAGGCCGCCTTTGCCCGGCCGCCCGGCGACACCGAATTGGCGGACGCGTTGCATTTTCTCGAAGAACAAAGCCGGGAATATGGCCCAGCGGACGACGTGCGGGCTTGGAGCGACCTGTGCCATGTGCTCCTCAACGTGAAGGAATTCATTTTCTATTGATAACGGAAAACCGAATCCACGATATAAACAATGCATTGCAACCAGTTTCTCGAGAGTCCCCTCACCCGTCGGCAAATGCTCAGGCAGTGCGCCAATGGGTTCGGCGCGGTAGCCCTGACTGCCCTTCTGTCGGACTCCGCATACGGTGGAGCTCCGAGTGGATCTACCGATCCTCTCGCTCCTCGACTGCCTCATTTCAGACCCAAGGCCAACAATGTCATTTTCTTGTTCATGGACGGGGGTCCGTCTCAACTCGACACTTTCGATCCCAAACCCAGGCTCGCCAAGGAACACGGCCAGCCGATCAAAATGAAGGTGCCGCCAACGCAATTCAACAATGTCGGCACGGTGATGCAATCGCCTTGGAAGTTCGGGCATTATGGTCAGAGCGGTATTCCGGTCAGCGACTTGTTTCCGAATGTAGCTCGTTGCGTGGACGACTTGACCGTGGTCCGATCGATGGTGTCGAACTTCTCCGTGCACACCAACGCCAATTACTTCATCCATTCCGGCAATGGCCAGCAGGGCCGGCCCAGCATGGGCTCATGGGTCACTTACGGGCTGGGCAGCCAGTGCCGCAACCTCCCCGGTTTCGTCGTGCTCGACAGCGGGCTGATTCCGCCTGGCGGCCTCGACTGCTTCAATAACGGCTTCCTGCCGGCCTCATATCAAGGCTCCCTGTTCCAGCGCGGTGACAATCCGCTCGCCGACTTGAAGCGAAACGAGACCGACTCGAGGCTGCAACAAGGCAAGCTATCCCTGATGCGCAAGCTGGATCGGGAAAGCCTGAGGCGGACCGGCGACGACGACAAGATCGAGTCGGCCATCGCCAATTACGAGCTGGCCTTCCGCATGCAGACGGCCGTTCCAGAAGTTGTCGACTTCCAAGGGGAATCCGCCACGACTAAGGCCATGTACGGATTCGACGAAAAGTATTCGCCGACGCAGATCTTCGCACGGCAATGTTTGCTGGCCCGCCGGCTGGTGGAACGCGGCGTTCGCTTCATCGAGGTTCTCTGCCCCAAAGTGGGGGGCGACCGCTGGGACCAGCACAGCAACTTGAAGGACGGGCACGAGAACAATGCCCGGGCCGTGGACAAGCCGATCGCCGCTTTGCTCACGGATCTCAAGGGGCGAGGCCTGCTTGATGAAACCCTGGTGATTTGGGCCGGCGAGTTCGGACGAACCCCGATGGCCCAGGGCAGCGACGGCCGGGATCACAATCCATTCGGCTTCACCATCTGGCTGGCGGGCGGCGGCATCAAAGGCGGCAAAATTTACGGCGCCACCGATGAATACGGCTATTTCGTCGTGGAGAATAAGGTGGAGATTTACGACCTGCACGCGACCATGCTTCACCTGCTGGGCCTGGACCACAAAAGGCTAACCTATCGCTTCGGCGGCCGGGACATGCGTTTGACCGACGTCCATGGAGAGGTAATCAGAGGAATTCTTGTTTGAGGTATTCTCCGACAAAGCAGACGTGCCATGGCAAAAGACATCACCAAGCCCGACCCCGGTATCGTCCTTGACTTGCTCCAAGCCTTCCGCTGCTCGAAAGTCATGTTCGCCGCCGTCGCCCTGGGCGTGTTCGACGCTCTAGACAGCGCTCCCAAGACGCTGCAAGTCCTGTCCGATGAGCTGAAGGCAAACTCCGACTCCCTGGAACGGCTGCTCGATGCTTGCGTCGGCCTGCAGCTGCTCGATCGAGACGAGCAAGGCTATCGGAACACGCCGGTCGCTTCGACTTACCTCTGCCGGGGCAGCCCTCATCGGCTTACTGGATACATCGGCTTCTCCAACGACATGATGTGGAAGCTCTGGGGCAACCTGGAAGACGCCGTGCGCGAGGGCACGCACCGTTGGCGTCAGACCTTCGGCTGGGACGGCCCGATCTTCTCTCAATTCTTTCGCACCGAGGAGGTCAAGCGGGAGTTCCTGATGGGGATGCATGGCTATGGGCTTATCAGCTCTCCGCAAGTCGTTGCCGCCTTCGAACTCAGTCCATACCGCTGCCTGGTCGATCTGGGCGGAGCCACGGGGCATCTCGCTATGGCTGCGTGTGAACGCTATCCGAACCTAAGGGCCGTCGTCTTTGATCTGCCTGAAGCCGTCCCACTGGCACAAGAGATTGTGGGCGCCTCTCGCGTAGCCGACCGGATCAAGATCGTGGCCGGCGACTTTTTCGTGGACTCATTGCCCGATGGCGATCTGTATTCCCTCGGTCGTATCCTGCATGACTGGACGGAGGAGAAGATCATCAAGCTCTTGGGCCGAATCCATGAACATTTACCCGCTGGTGGCGCGGTCCTCATTGCCGAGAAACTCCTGGAAGAAGGCAAACGGGGTCCCTGCTGGGCGCATTTGCAGAGCCTGAACATGCTGACCTGCACCGAGGGCAAGGAGCGGACGCTTTCCGAATATGAAGCTCTCCTCCGCCAAGTCGGATTTGCGGATGTATCCGGTTGCAGGATTTCGTCACCATTGGATGCGGTGCTGGCCATTAAGCGATGACAGGCTAGGCCGTTTGGTCTAGCAAGGCGTCGATTTTCTTGCCGATAACCAGTGGATAGGGACGACCTAGCTGGTCGTGGATGATGGTGTCCTCTTTGACACCGAGCAAGTAATAGAGCGTGGCCGCAAGGTCGCACGGATCGTGCGGATGGGAAGTCGGATGGGCGGCCGCCTTATCCGAAGTGCCGTAAGCGATCCCGCGCGCTACGCCGCCTCCGGCCAGGACCGCCGAGTAGACCCAGGGCCAATGGTCCCTGCCGCCGGAGGAATTGACCTTCGGTGTTCGGCCAAATTCCGCGGTGGCCAAAACCAACGTTTGATCCAACAAGCCTCGGTTGGCCAAGTCGGTTATCAGGCCGGCAAAAGCCTGATCGAACGTTGGACAGAGCGAATCCTTCATTTGGCTGAAATGTTTGCCGTGGGTGTCCCACGACCCCTTTGGAGTATGGCAATAGTGCACGTTGATGAGGGGCACACCCGCCTCGGCCAGTCGGCGAGCCAGCAGGCAGCACTGCCCGAATTGGGTCTGTCCATACAGGTCGCGGATCGGCGCCGGCTCAGAGGCTAATTGGAAGGCCTTGCTGGTCGCCGGGGAAGTGAGCAGATTCAGGGCTCGCAGTTGATAATCCTCTAAGTTTCGCACAACGGCCAATTGGTCGAGTTGGCGGCGCTGATGATCGATTTGTTCCAACAAATCCTTGCGCTCCGCCAACCGAAGCATCGGCACATCCGCATTGAGTGACAAACCTTCCACTCGGACTCGGGCCGGCAACAAGTCTTGGTTTATGATCAAAGGACCGTACTTGGGTCCCAGGAACCCGGGTATTTGGCCGTGCAAGACGGTGCCGTTGTTTCGGCGCATCAGAGGTCCCGCCTGAACCCAGGTGGGCAGGGGCCCGGGCCGCCGGAGGTAATTCAAGACTGCTCCGAACGGCGGGAAATCATTTTGAGAAGGAGGGAAATCGTCTTTCGCTTCGTCGCTGGGTGGATGGGCATGGCCCGTCAGAGCGGGCAAGCTGGCCTGAACGTGATTGGCGTTGCCATGGGTCAAAGAACGAATGATCGCCAATCGTTGCATGAGCTTTGCCGAACGAGGCAAGAGCTCGCTGATGTGGATTCCCGGAACAGCCGTCGCAATCGCTCCGAATTCGCCTCGGGCCGGCGACGAGCCATCCGGCTTGGGGTCCCAGGTTTCTTGCTGGGCCGCGCCCCCATGAAGATAAAGCAGGATCAGCGACTTGGCCCGGCCAAAGGTTCCTTTGGAGTTGCTCCTGGTCTCTGCCCGGAGCCGCAACAAATCGGGCAATCCAAGCGCCAGCGCACCCAGTCCTCCAACGCGCAGCCATTCTCGCCGGTGGAGCCGGGCGGCGAATTGAAAATCGGCACAAGCAGAGGCCAAGGAACGAGACATTAGGCAATTCCAGGGTTTAGTCTTATTTTCGATCCTCAAACTGGAATCGGCAATCCGAGATTTGAGAATTCGGCAAACTAATTCCTGTTCTTCTCCTGCTATCCCCCGCTTGTGCCGTGCTCTTGTATAAAGACGATAATATGGCCACCCGCATTCTGAGCGACATACCTCTGAACGAGATTGCCGTTCGCAAGCTGGAAGCCTTGCCCGGCGTAACGGTGGGGCAGGTGTTGCCCCACGATTCAGCGTGGGACTTGCCGGACGATCTGTTGCCGGGACCCGAGATCCTGCTGTGCAAACTCCCGCCCCGGAACATTGACGCTCTCAGTCGCCTGAAGATGATTCAGCTCAGCTCGGTCGGTTATGAACATTTGCGGCACCTCGGCTTCGCGGATCGACCGGTGCGCGTGTGCAACGCTCGGGGAGTTTTCGACACGGCCATCGCCGAGTGGAATCTCGCCATGATGGTCAACTTGATTCGAGATCTGCCCGGCATGATCCGAAATCAGACCCAGGGCCAGTGGGACCGAGCCGACAGATTCCAACAGGAATTACGGGGGCGCATTTTAGGCTTGTGGGGCTATGGCGGCCTAGGCCGCGAAACCGCCCGACTGGCCAAGGCCTTCGGCATGACCGTTCACGTTCTTTGTCGCTCCGGCGTCAAGCCGCGACAAAATACCTTCGCGCAGCCGGGTACGGGCGACCAAGAAGGAATCTTGCCGGATCGAGTTTTCATTGCCGGCCACCCCGCTCACCCCCTTCCCCTCTCCCCCCTGGCGGCAGGGGGGAGTGCCCCAGGGCACCGGCAGGGTGAGGGGGGTCAGGCAAAAGAGTTTCTATCGGGACTGGACTTCCTGGTCTTGGCATTGCCGCACACCCGAGAAAGCGAGGGCATGATCGGAGAAGCGGAGCTGAAAATGCTGCCTCGGAGCGCCTTCCTCCTGAACCCGGCGCGCGGACCGATCATCCAGGAACAAGCACTCATCCAAGCGCTTCGCGAAGGCTGGATCGCCGGCGCTGCTTTGGACACTCACTTTGCCTACCCGCTGCCGGCGGATCATCCCTTGTGGCGGTTTCCAAACGCAATCCTGACGCCGCACATCTCCGGAGCCGACAAAAGCCCCAATTTCCCCGACCGCATCGCCGATCTGTTTATCCAGAACGTCAATCGCTACCTGGAACGCCGGCCGCTCCTCAACGAAATAACGGCAACGGAATGGGAAGAGGCATAAGAAAGGAACTAAATCCAGAACCGCCGTCTCTTGACCACCCATGGAATGGCGGCCCAAGCCGCCGCCGGCGCCACTCGCGATGAACTAAGACGAGTTGCCGAGATTGCGTTACCGGCTTGGCCGACGTGAATCAGGCAGGCGGCCTGAGAGTTTGGACTTTACCGCTTCCAGTCATCATCGTAAGTATCGACGTACATCGGCAGCACAAGGCCTTCTGGTCTTGCTCGCGCACGTTGGCGTTCCTCACAGTGGATTGCTAGCGATAGGTAAACGAGTGCGGCCCTCACCATCTTGATGAGCCGAAGGGCCTTAGCCTCGAAGTCTCTTCGGCTTAGGGAAAAGGCGAGGGAATCGAACCGGCTGTGGAACAGGTCATCATCTGAGGTTGGCCTGGACCATTCGAATTCATGGAGCTTCAGATATTTGTGTTCGAGATGATTGCGAACCAAGGCCAATTCCTGCGCATCCGGCTCCAGGCATTCCTTGAAGTCTTGGGCATTCTCGAACAAGTCCTTGCTTAACCAGAATAATCCACGGAGAGGCCAGTTTTCGCAATTCTCGAACTCTGCTCGAAGCGTCCGCTGCCGTGGTCGGCTGGTATTCGAGTACCAGAATCTCCGAAAGCTCACGTCGTTTTCGGGGATCCCCAGGGCAAGATAGTGATTGAGAAAGAACGACATCTTGTCGAGCAAAGAGTAGACCATCCTGAAGGCGACCTTCACTTTCTCAGTTGCCAGCGAATACGAAGGATAGTCCAGCGTGTTGTAAAGCAGGACATTTGTGTCAGAAAAATGGGGCTTTGCTGAAGTCGTTCCCTCGTAGTAGAGGTAACGGGCAGCAACGTATTCTTGCTTCAGTTGGTTGTAGAACCCTTGGAAGTGCATCCCTTCATGCGTTTTCACGACAATCGAAGGCGTCGTCAGCACGTCACGAGCTGCAATCGAGTAGGGCCCAAGGTCGTTCAGCGGGTTCAGGAACAATCGGTTATTCAGGCACCACTTGCGATACTTGATTTCGCCCTTGGAGTCTCCCAATGGAAACTCCTCCATCTCCGTGCCCTTGTTCAGGTGCTCCGGTTTTATGAGTGATTCGAGCCACGCTTGCTGCTTCGTAAAGTAGTCCCTCGCCCAATGATCGACTCCATGGGGATCGTCTGGGGCAGTGGCAAGGGCTGCACGCAGGCCAACATAGGCATGCGTTAAGAAGATCGGTTGGTGCCCCTCGTCGTACAGTGCCTTTGAGTAGCAAATGAGACCATAGGCCCGATTTCCCTGGGCCATGCCGAAAGCAGGAAGGATCCAGATTCTTGAAGACAAATGAAAGGTCGATCAAACGGGCGAGATGGCTCAAAGCTGCATCCGTTTCCGAACCAGCCAAGCTCTCAACTGCAAGAAGTGAACGAAATTCGGACTCTAGTTTGTTCATGCATTTCTCCATCACTCTAAAAAACCCGGGTGAGCCTCGGCGTCCTTCAACTCGCCTATGAAGAATCGCCGAATGGAGACTTGAAAGAAGAGGCAGGATCGGCATGCCCGTAATTGGTATGGTTCGCCGACTCCTTCCAGGGCAGCACACGTCTGCCGGAAGTAAAAAAACGCGAGCTTGGAGTTGAGCAGGCCAAGCAAAAAGAAATCGGCCGTAGGGAGAAAGTAGACGGTGTTTGCGCCGAAATAGCCACGCTGATCCAAGGTGAACCGGCAGGTTGTGGAAATATCTGGGAAGATAATTTTCGGGTTCTCTAGCAGTTCCTTGTAAGCAAGTTGTGGCTGCTGGAGTTCATACCATGCTTGTTTGGTTGCCCGCGATTGGAGCTGGCTCCTAAACGGCTTTAAGTGTTCCAATACCTTAGGGTATTGCTTCATGTCGATTCCGTGAAACGTGTAGATCAAAAACTGGTTGCTTGGCTCGAGCAGGTACCGCCGGATGTTTCGTCCTTGAATGAAAGGACGAATAATGTCTTTTGCTTCGGGGTTTTTTCCCAATAGGTCCCGGCGTTGCTCCGCTGTTATGACAAATGCCTCGGTAAGCCCCGATTTGATACCCATGCAAATCTTGCCTTCTACCACATTCGTTAGAGTGAGCGTCGTCGTTCTTAGTCGATTAAGCAAGTCGCCATGATCTTTCTGCCCCAGGCTCCAGGAGTCGGGGGCAAATGAGCTTTGGGGCACTTGGTACCCAAGAGGTGGTAAAGTGTGTCTAGCCCTTTGGTTCCCGCCTCCAAGCTTAGAAACTCTCCTAGCTGCATGGGTGGTGAATAGATGGCGGGAGATTCTTTGCCTGCTTTGGTTGTCAACAGAACAATAGTGCGCACCGTGGCTTCACGGAAAACAGGCAAACCGGCGAAGTCGACAATGCGGTCTATGTTGGCATGCTCTACAAGTAAATGGCGAATTTTGCGGCCATAATTTGCTCGGATGAATTTGTTCGAGACAATCATTCCAAATTTACCACCGTCGCCCAGCAGGTGATGTTCCCTTTCAATGAAGTAGGCGTAGAAGTCGGTCCGTTCATCATGAACAAAATACTTGCTGCGGAGATAGGCTTTTTGGTCCTTGAATTCCTCCATCCGGATATACGGCGGGTTGCCGATGACGACATCGAACCCACCGGCTTTCATGATCTTTGGAAACGCAGCATTCCAGTCAAAAACATTGATCCGATACTTTTCCTCATCGTCTAAGAAGCTTGTTTGCCGCCCTTCGTAGAAATCGGGGCCGATGAGTGAGTTGCCGCACTTGATGTTGCTGGCGAGGTCGGGGAGGGCGCGCTCGTGGAATAAGAGCCGTTGGCGCTCCAATGTGTCCTTCGACTCGCCTTCCAAGACCTTGAGGAGGAGGGAAAGTTTTGTGACTTCGACGGCCTGCGGGTCGATGTCAACGCCGTAAATGTTGTTAAGGAGGATGCGCTTTTTCTCGGCGGTAGTGAGCCGCCAAACGCCGCCGGGGCCTTGGTAGATTTCTTTGGTGTGTTTGTCCGGGCCGTCGGCGACGTACCAATCGCGATGCCAGTCAATGAGGTATTGATATGCGCCGAGCAGGAAAGAGCCGGAGCCGCAGGCGGGATCGAGGATGCGAAGCTTGGAGGCTTGTTTGGGGGTGATCTTTGGCAACGATGCCGGTCGGGAGGGCGAGGCTCCCGCCGAGCCGTTGGTAGGTAGCGCCGGCTCGGCGGGAGCCTCGCCCTCCCGAATGCCCTCGTTTAGAAGCTTGCCCACCGTATGCTTGACGATGTAATCGACGATATAAGTAGGTGTGTAGTAAACGCCGCCGGCTTTTTTGACTTCCGGCTTGTCCTCGACCTTCGCTTGATGCCCGGCCGTCAGGCGAATGACCTTGCCGAGAAACTGCTCGTAGACGTGGCCCAAAATTTCCGCGGGCAGCACGGAGAATTCATAAGGGCTATCGGGGTAATATAGACCCTGGATGATTTCCTTGAGTGGTTTATCATCGATCTTGAGCGCTGGGGTCAACTCGTCCGGCGGCTCCGCACGATCCGACTCCTTGTGAAAATAAAACAGCCCTGAGTTGTAGCGATCATCCGCATTACGAAAGAGCTGCAGCAGCCGGCCGTAAACGGCGGTTCCGTTTTGCAATGCCTGTAACTGGCCGTAACTTTCGACGCCGCGGTCCTCGCACATTCTGAGGAAAATGATCCTGTCGATGGTCACCTGCACGGCGTAATTCAGTTCGCGCTGAGTCAGGCTGGAATTTCGCGACGCGAGGTTCTTGGCGAGCAAATCGCGCCATTTTTCGATTTCCTCCAGGAAGGCGGCATCAACGGTGGCCGTGCCGCGCTTGCCTTTTTTCGACTCGGCGTACTTGTCGAACGAGCCTTTGAGAATGGCCTCGTGCGAAAAGATGCCGGCAATGTCGTCCCACTTCGCGGAATAATCCGAGTAAGTCAGATACAGAGTGCGCCCGGCCGATGCCTTGTCCGAGAGGTCCGGCTTGACGCGGCAATCGTAGACGGCGAACTCCTCGAAGTCGGTCAATATTGACAGCGGCATCTTGGCCGACCAGGCGTAGCGCCGGAGCTGATAAGAAGGCGCAGGATCATCCTTGATGTTAACGGAGGGCTTCTTGGCTTCGAGGAAGAACTTTCGGGTGCCGCCGATGCGAAAACAATAATCGGGGGCTTTAGTCACGCCGCCGACCTTGATGGCGTCTTCATGGATGACATCCTTGTAGGCTTCCGCGTAGCCTTGGACATTGTCCATGTCCCAGCCGAGAGATTTGAAGAGAGGATTGACGAACTCCAATCGTAGCTGGGTCTCGTTGTAATGGCCGGACTTGTAGGCAGCGGCGTTGTCCTCAAACCGTTTGATAAGGTCCAGGATTACATTCGGAGCGGTCATCGTTCGGAGCCCTGGGGAATCGCGTCTAAGCCGTTGGCCGGCAAACGAATAGAAACATTTTTTACCACAACGGTAGGCGTGAACAATATTCGTAGCCGTAGAAGTGGGGCATGTGTATTGGCGGGCGGGGTTGGCCACTTGGCGATGTGGCCACTCTCTCACTGGCGGGCGGGGTGGGTCCAGGCAGCGCGATAGAAACTGCTTGACGCCCGCCTTCTGTTGGCCCTCTGAGCAATCCAGCATTCGCCCTGCACCGCAGGTCTCCATCTGGACCCTCGACCCCTTCCGCCAACTGGCGCCTCCAAACGATCAAAATGTGCATATTTCCCGACGAATTCGACCCCCTCCGCCAATTGCAATTGGCGGGCGGAGGGGGTCGCGCGGTGAGAAAAAGCTAGACTCTCGCGTTCTTTCGGCCCTCCGCCAATTCCCTGGCTTGGCGGGGAGGGGGGGGCATACTGCGTATGTCGTGTGCGTATGTGTAAAACTCGCAGGCGCCGCGCAATCCATTTTCCGAAATTGCTTACCCGCGCCTCCGCTGATGTTCGCTTCGTTTTCCTCCCTAAGCCGGCGCGGGCGGCGGATGCAAACCAATGCCTCCAGGAGCGATTGCCGAGACTGGAATCTTGGGGATCAGCATCATGGCCGCGATGAAAAAGCCCAAGGCTTCGGTCGTCAGCAATATGCCCTGGAGCGATGGCCAGATAGCCGCGAGGAGCGTGATGCTCAAGATGGCGGCGGCCGGCGCGACAATGCCCGCCAGCGCTAACCATAAACCCATGAGGGTGACCGCCCGCACCGCGATGATGCCTAAAGCGACTCCGCCCGAAATCAGCACCGCCTGCGTCAAGGAGATGTACTCTTGGGCGAAATACATCAGCGGGTAGGCGCCGGCAAATGTGCCCACCGTGAGAAGAAGCATCCAGCGATCGAATCCCGTCACCGCCGCGGCCCGGATGACCAGTCCCACCAGGAGGCCGTAGACAATCACGCTCACCGGACCCAGCCAGGTCAACTCGCCCAGGCGATCAATCGGGGCGATCCCGAGCACGTCCAGTCGGACCGGCTGGCCAAACAGCAGCCGCTTGTAGTCCCACGTGTAGGTGGTGGTGCCGGCCGAACGGACTAAGCTCGTCGGCTGAAGCGAAAGTTCCAAGAGCCGCACGTCCGAACCGCTCGCGGCCAAGGAAACCTCGAATTGGTCGAGAATTCCGCCGGGCGGCACCGATAGCTCATAGAGCCCCTTGCCCACCGCCGTGTAAGTCACTTCCAACGAGGTTGGCTCCGCGGCCAAGACGCCGCGCCAAATGAGCTTGTCGTTCCGCAAGGCGACCAACTCGCTAGGCTTACCGCCGGCCGTGACCGATAGATCGGCGAGCGAGATGATTTGCGGGGGCAAAGGCAGCTCCAGTTCACATTCGCCCGTTTCTTTTTGAGGGCGGGCCGCATGAATTTTGCCCGTGAACCGCGCCTCATAGATCGATTCGGGTGAGGTCGTCCCAACGCTCAGACGGGGGATGAGCACGACATCCGCGCTAAAAGTCTGGACTCGCGCTCGCGGCGGCGGTGCGGGCGGCTTTTCAGCCGGAGCGGCTTGTCCAGCCTGCTTCAAATTATTTGCCGCCATCTCTGGGCCAAATCCATACTGCTTCGCGTTGATCAAAGACTTGCTTTTCGCCGCCTCCCGCACTCTCTGCACTGCGGGGAGCAGCAACGCAATCAAAACGGCGATGATAATGACGACGACTACCAATTCAATCAGGGTAAACGCAGAACGATGTGCTTTGGACATGGAAAAGCCCTCCGGATATGCCGAGGTTATCGAACAATTTGGTGTCGGGCGGTCCGACGCCAACGCCTTGAAATCGATCAACCGCGCCTGCCGATAAATGAACTGAAAACGGTCCTGATCTTATTGAGATGCTAAGGGTCTTATCGTCTACAATTATACGCCTTCGCACCGCCGCCTTGTTCGAATTTCCGAAGCCTTGGGTGCGTGAACACCCGTAACCCGCCAGAGCCGGATTGGAATCACCCTCACGAAAGAAAGCGAGCCCGCATCATGAGCGCCGAGCGAAAGATTGCCATGATTACTGGAGCAGGTTCCGGGATTGGGAAAGCGACCACCCTCGCTTTGTTGAAAGAGGGATATCGCGTGGTGCTTGCCGGACGCCGAGCTGAAGCCTTGCAACTGGTCGTGGCCGAGGCAGGACCGCGCCGTTCGGATGCCTTGGCGGTCCCGACGGATGTGAGCGATCCTTCGTCGGTGCACGACCTGTTCGAGAAGACCAAGAATACTTTTGGCCGACTGGATTTGCTATTCAACAACGCCGGAACCAGTGCCGCTCCAATTCCCTTGGAGGATCTGCCGATTGAAGAGTGGCGTCATGTCATCGAGGTCAACCTTACCGGCCCTTTCCTATGCACCCAGGCCGCTTTCCGCTTGATGAAAGAGCAAACCCCGCGCGGCGGTCGAATCATCAACAACGGCTCCATCTCCGCCCACGTGCCCAGGCCAAACTCCGCTCCGTACACCGCCAGCAAGCACGCCATCACCGGCTTGACCAAATCCACCGCCCTGGACGGTAGGAAGTACGACATCGCCTGTGGGCAGATCGACATTGGAAATGCGCAGACGGAAATGACGGCCAAGATGCAGAAGGGCGTGCTGCAGGCTGGCGGTGAGACCGCGGTGGAGCCGACTATGGATGTAGAGCATGTCGCCCGAGCCGTCCTCTACATGGCAGGCCTGCCTCTCGACGCCAACGTCTTGTTCATGACGGTCATGGCCACCAAGATGCCGTTCGTAGGCCGCGGCTAAAAGTCTTGGAGCGATGGCCTAAGGAGCAGGAAAATGTAGCCGTTCCTTATCTCCCTGATTTCCGGAGGCTGCGGTCACCTTTGCTATTCCCGGGTAATGAACTCATCAAGGT
>Ga0207114_1077_pt1 | contig 30911 bp, 20 predicted proteins | sample Alteio_BWMinHeat_70_FD_153560 | JGI IMG/M metagenome (GOLD analysis project Ga0207114, IMG submission 153560) | Enriched cells from forest soil in Barre Woods Harvard Forest LTER site, Petersham, Massachusetts, United States -... | ecosystem: Environmental > Terrestrial > Soil > Temperate forest >... | reverse complement strand
GGCAGCATATATTTTTACTGCTTCAACAGCTTCCTTCACATCATGTACGCGAAGGAGGGTTGCTCCGTTCAGGAGAGCAATCGTATTGGCAGCTGTAGTTCCGTTGAGCGCATTTTCGGGTTTGGTACCAAGCACCTTGTTGATCATAGATTTACGGGATATTCCCGCCACCAACGGGTAACCGAGATCGGTAAGTGAGCGAAGACCGGCCAGGAGCTGGTAATTTGCATCCACTGTTTTGCCAAATCCAAATCCAGGATCCAGGAGTACCTGCTCGCAACCGGCTTGATTCAGTAATTTTATTTTTTCGGAAAACCAGGCTGAGACGATACGGAGAGCCTGCTTATCTAAGGGGTTTTCCTGCATGTTTTCGGGGGTTCCGTTCATGTGCATGAGGATATAGGGTATTTTTTGTTTTCCTATCAGTGCAAACATTCCGGTATCCAGAGTGCCCCCTCCTACATCATTGATCATGTCCGCCCCGGCCTTTATGGCCTCCTCGGCAACTGCAGTCCTCCAGGTATCTGCGGAAATAATGCAATCCGGAAAGTGCTGACGGATTGTCCTGATAACAGGCACCAGTCTCCCTACTTCTTCCTTAACAGGCACCGTTTTAGCACCGGGCCGGGTAGAGGCGGCCCCGATGTCGATAATCGACGCACCTTCTTCGATCATCTGTTCCACCCTTATAAGGATGGCTTCCTCGTTCCTGTATCGCCCTCCGTCGAAGAAAGAGTCGGGCGTTACATTCAGTATTCCCATGACGGAGGGGACGGACAAATCGAGATTGCCTCTTCTTAAAAAACCGTATCTTGTGCTCACATTTTCTGAATTATGGGAAAGACCTCAGAACAGTTCGATCAGGCCACCCGGTCGTGCAAAGATATATTTGTAAAAAAGATGAAAGACTACGGCAGCGCCTGGCGTGTGCTGAGAACTTCATCGATAACCGATCAGATCCTCATCAAGGCCCAACGTATCCGAAGCATTGAAGATAAAGGTACACAAAAAGTGGACGAAGGTGTTCAGAGCGAGTTTATGGGTATAGTCAATTATGCCGTTATCGGACTCATTCAACTGGAGTTGGCCAATGACACCCGTATGGAGCTTCCCGAACCGGAAGCCTCTAAGCTTTTTGAGAAATATATGTTTTCGGCAAAGAGTTTGATGGAGAACAAAAACCACGATTACAATGAAGCCTGGAGAGAAATGAGGGTTAGCTCTTTGACTGACCTCATTCTAATGAAACTATTAAGGGTGAAGCAGATAGAAGACAATAAAGGATCTACCCTTATTTCTGAAGGAATAGATGCGAACTATTTTGACATAATTAATTATGCTATTTTTGCACTTATCCGACTCGAAGAACAACGCGTATGAACAAAATCTTCGAAAGTAAGATCGTCCGGTTCGTTTTATCCGGAGGCATTGCGGCCCTGTTGTTTTATTGTTGCCCTCCCTGCCTGAGCAGCATTACCTTGGGCGCTGTTCTGTTTACCCTTCTCGTACTGATTAATGCTTCTTCTTTTTTTGCACGATTCTCCTGGCTTACACATGGGGCAAGGATATTGGTAGGATGCCTGTTCATCTTCTCCGGCTTTATAAAATCCAATGATCCCAGCGGATTCTCTTTTAAACTGGTGGAATATTTTGAAGTCTTCGCTACAGACCTGGCCAATTTCCATTTCCTGGTTTCCATTTGTGACTTTTTAAAAAGTATTTCACTCTTCCTGGCTATATTCATCTGTACGTTTGAAGTGGCCCTGGGATTTATGCTGTTGGTGGGAGTGAGGGTGAGGTTAACACTGTGGCTTCTTCTTTTAATGAATGTGTTCTTTACCTTTCTTACATTCTATTCGGCCTGTTTCAATAAAGTTACCCACTGCGGCTGTTTCGGGGATGCAATTCAACTCACTCCCTGGCAGAGTTTTGGTAAGGACCTCGTCCTGGATATACTCATTACGATATTGTGGGTAGGGTCTGTCCATATCAAATCCCTTTTTGGATCCATTGTCGGAAATCTGGCAACTATCCTCATCATTGCAGGCTCTGTTGCTTTTCCGGTTTATGCCTGGTATTACCTTCCTCCAATAGATTTCCGGCCTTATGCCCCTGGCAAAAACTTATGCGAAGAGATGAAGCCCGGACCGCATTATAAAGCGGCGAAATATGAATCACTGCTGATCTACCGAAATAAACAAACCAAGCAAACCCAGGAATTTACCCAGAAAAACTATCCCTGGCAGGATACCCTTCATTGGGAATGGGCTGATACGAAAACCAAACTTTTGGAAGCAGGAGTAGATGAACCCAAGATAACCGACTTCAAGATCACTGACCCCGACAGCGGTGAAAACCTGACAGACACCATTCTGGGAAATAAGGATTATTACTTTCTGCTGGTGGCCATGGAATTGGGCGAAAAGAAAAAAGACAAATACGAGGCTCGCTCTGCCTACCTGAAAGTACAAGGCAGAATCAATGATTTTGTAGCACTCTGCGATAAGGACAAAAAACGGTTTTATGGACTTACCAGCGCCGCCCTGCCCGAAATAGGCGACTTCCGCCACGAAGTACAGGCACAGTACCCTTATCTAAATGCCGATCAGACAGTACTCAAGACGATGATACGTTCCAATCCGGGATTGATGTTAATGAAAGGATGTGTGGTGATAGCCAACTGGCCTTACCACTCTTTTCCCTCCTACAATGATGTAAAGGAAAAGTATTTTAAATAAGATCGCTAACTAACTGACCCGGAAGTGCTCAAATTTATACTCAAGCGGTTTTTTTATGGAGTGTTGGTGATGCTGGGTGTAATCACCGTTATTTTCCTGCTGTTTAATGTTCTTCCCGGTGACCCGGCCCGAATGATGCTTGGGCAGAGAGCCGATTCCCTTTCCATTGCAGCTATTAATAAGGACCTGGGAAGAGACAAGCCCCTGATGACCCAGTATGTGATGTATCTCAACGACCTTTCTCCCGTGTCGTTTCATGCGACAAAAGACGAAAACAGCCCGGTTTACCTCGATTCTTCCAAATACGGTCATCCCTGGCATATTTCTGTTGGCAGTGAACATGCCCTGGTATTCAAGGCGCCTTATCTCAGACGGTCTTATCAGACCAAACGAAAGGTGACCGAACTTATTAAGGAAACCATGCCCGAAACTTTTGCACTGGCATTGGCTTCCATGCTCATCGCTTCTGTTCTGGGTATTGGATTCGGAATTATTGCGGCCATCAAAAAAAACAGCCTCTTTGACCGGGCTTCATTTGTGGTGGCTATAATCGGAATGTCCGGGCCATCCTTTTTTATTGGGCTTCTCCTCATGCTCCTTTTCGGTTTCCTGCTGAGTGACTATACCGGACTCAAGGTGGTAGGGAGCTTATACATGGTGGATGAATATACAGGCAAGGAGGTCATGCACCTCAAAAACCTGATCCTCCCGGCGATCACCCTCGGTCTGCGACCATGGGCCATCGTCCTCCAGCTTACCCGAAGCTCCTTGCTTGAAGTGATGTCCCAGGATTATATTCGAACGGCCAAAGCCAAGGGACTGAGCTATTATAAAGTCATCTTTAAGCATGCGCTCAAAAACGCACTCAACCCTGTTATTACATCCATTTCCGGATGGTTCGCAGGTTTGATGGCCGGAGCCGTGCTGGTGGAACGAGTGTTTGATTGGAAAGGAATTGGCAGCGCCGTGGTAGAAGCATTGGATAATTACGACCTTCCGGTTGTAATGGGCAGTACCCTTGTATTTGCGGCTATCTTTATTGTAATTAACGTGATTGTAGATGTCATCTACGGAATTCTCGATCCCCGTGTAAGGGTTCAATAATTTATTTAAATGAAGAAGAAAATTGTTGCCGGCAACTGGAAAATGAATAAAAACCTTCATGAATCCATCCTGCTTGCCGATGACATACGGTTAGGTGTGGATCAGCTGGTTCGATCAAAGCTTCCCACTATACTTGTCGCTCCTGCCTTTCCATTTCTATATTCTGTTTCTCAAACCCTGGGTGGACATCCGTCCATTGCCACAGCAGCCCAAAACTGCTCCACAGAACGCTGCGGGGCTTTTACAGGAGACGTGTCGGCAGACATGATCAGAAGTACAGGCGCCCGGTACGTGATTATCGGGCATTCTGAACGAAGGTCCATTTTCGGAGAAACGGAGGCACTCATTTGCAGGAAGGTGCTTGCAGCCTATGAGGCTGAACTAAGTCCTATTCTTTGCATAGGAGAAAAATTAGAAGACCGGACTTCGGGCAAGTATTTTGACGTGGTAAAAAAACAATTGGAATCCGCACTGAGCTCCTGTTCCGGGGAACAGATTCTGAAGACAATTATAGCTTACGAGCCAGTATGGGCCATTGGTACTGGTGTAGTTGCAAGTTCCGCTCAGGCTCAGGAAATGCATGCCTTCATCAGGCAATGGCTTACTCCTTCCTTTAGTATGGAATATGCCAAATCTGTTCCCATTTTATACGGGGGCAGTTGCAATCCGGGGAATGTCAGGGAATTATTTTCCTGTCCCGATGTGGATGGCGGCCTTATAGGAGGCGCTTCTCTTCAGGCCGGCGATTTCCTGTCCATTGTCAAGGCGGCAATGGAATAAGCCCGTGTTTGCCCCATTTTTCAATCACCTGAACAACAATCGTGAACTACCTACAGTTTAACTTTAAGGTAAAACCTGCAATTCCCGGCACGGATATTCTTATTTCTGACCTTGCAGACGCCGGATTTGAAAGCTTTGAGGAAACTCCTGAAGGCTGTAAAGCCTGGATTCCGGCGTCCGACTACGATGAAAGCGTTTTTGAGACCATGCCTGTTTGGAAAAACCCGGAAGTGAGTATCGGTTTTGAAACAGAGATGATTGCTCCGAGAAACTGGAACGCTGAATGGGAAAGCAGCTTTGAACCCGTGATTACCCATAACTGTATCATACGTGCTCCTTTTCACACAATCACAGGGGCGTATGAGTATGAAATAATAATCCTCCCCCAGATGTCATTTGGAACCGGACATCATGAAACAACCACCCTCATGGTTGAAAAATTATTAACACTTTCATTGAAAGGCACTGACGTACTCGACATGGGTTGCGGAACAGGTGTTTTGGCCATACTTGCCCACAAACGGGGAGCCGGTAGGGTAGAGGCCATAGATAATAATGCTCATGCCGTGGAAAATACCCTTGAAAATATTACGTTGAATAAGGCGGAAGGAATTCTTGTTCATAAAGGGGAGGTCTCCGCCTTGGAGGGCAAGGTATTCCATTATATCTTCGCAAATATCAACAGGAATGTTTTGCTAAACGGCATGAACCAATTTTCAAAATCCCTGCATTCCAAAGGCACGTTGCTGCTGAGTGGATTTTTCGAAACCGATATTCCGGAGCTCCTGGAGTGTTGCCAGACCTATGGTTTAAGTGAGGCCAACCGGATGATTAAGAACGGATGGGCCTTGCTGGAGATGACAAAAGATGCCGTTGCTAACTAACACATTAAACGTACAGTCAAACCATGTATATTCTCCGGAAACCCCTCTTTCTTCTTCTACTTCTTCTTTCTGGCCTTCCGGCCTTTTCTCAGAACCAGATTAAAAGTTTTACAGAAGACCCCGTTGTATTCGTCAAGGAAATGATCGACTTCTTCGAGACATCCGAAGGAAAGACCGGAAAAGCCTATATAAATGAACAGTTTGTTCCTGTCTGGCAAAAAATGGATGACAGTAAAAAAGCTTTCATCTACAAAATGTCCAACGGCATGCTCAAGAAAAGACTGCATTCTCCGGAATTCAGGAGTTTGTTCAACGCTACCTCGGCGTTTATCACCAGCAACCAGCCCGAAAAGAACTTTACTGAATGGAATAACTGTCTCGACAAACTCATAACCGGCAAAGTAAGCAAGCCCTTTGTTGATTTTGTAAGTATGAGTGAAAATCTCTTTTCTTCCAATACCTTCTATAAGTCCCCAACCGCGGAGTGGCGTTCGGAAACAAACGACTACCAACTCTTTTGCGACAGTGTTCCTCACATCGTTTTTAAAACCCTCAACCTTCACGGATTATCCAAAGGAGACAGCACCGCCATCTACCATACTTCAGGTACCTTTTATCCTACACAAGGCAAGTGGGTTGGTTTTGGAGGAAGAATAAACTGGAAACGATGCGGCTTGGACGAGAACCAGGTCTATGCAGATTTGAAAAAGTATGTCATCATCCTTAAAAATCCAAGCTATGTAGCCGATTCGGCTACTTTTTACAATCAGATTTATTTTAAAGGCAAGCCCCTGCTAGGCAGAGTTACTGAAAAGATTGTTTTTGACGCCACGGAGAAAAACGCGGCATTCCCTCGTTTCGACTCCTACAGCTCCCGTTATGCCATCAAAAATTTATTCGAGAATGTGGATTTCGACGGAGGCTTTTCTCAGGTAGGTGGAAGGTTTCTGGGTTCCGGATCTAAACAGGGGCTGGCCTCTGTAGTTTTTAAAAGAAAAGACAAGAAGTTTCTTGTTGTCCGTTCCACCGGCTTTGTAATCCTGAAGGATAAACTGACTAGTCCTACTGCGGCCGTTACGTTTTATCTGGACAACGATTCACTCTGCCATCCGTCAGTGGATTTCAAATACATTATTGCCGACAAAAAGGTCACCGTATACCGCAGTGAGGAAGGAGCTTCCCAAAGCCCATTTTCCAATTCCTTCCATAATGTGGATATGTGGTTTGAGCAGCTTACCTGGAAGATTGAGGAACCACGTATTGAGATTAGTGCAGTACCCGGAAGCAGTACAAGTGAAGCAACATTCCGTTCCCAGAAGTATTATAAAAGGATGATCATGGATAAGTTTCAGGGCATCTCGTCCGATAATCCTCTTGCCCAAATACGGGAATTCGTGGTTAAAGGAAACGGTAACAAAAGGGAATTTACAATTACTCAGCTTGCCGGTTATTTAAAGCAAAATCCACAGGACGTCCGGATTGAGCTCCTTAAGTTTTCCTTTTACGGACTCTGCACCCTGGACCTGGACAATGATCAGGTGGTGGTGAAGGATAAGCTTTTTAATTATATTCTCAACTCTCAAAACAGATTGGATTACGATATCATTGAGTTTTACTCCAACGTTCCTCCTTCGACCCTCAACGCAAGTATCAACCTCCTGAATTATGATATGACCATAAAAGGGGTTTCTGAAATTGCCATGAGTGATTCTCAGAATGTGGTTATTTTTCCTAAAAACAGGGAGATTATTCTGAAGAAAAACAGAAATTACACCTTTGCTGGCCGTGTAAAGGCCGGTAAGTTTGAATTTTTTGGTAAGGAATTCTCCTTCGACTACGAGCAATTTAAAGTGAACCTCAATAACGTCGATTCTCTTCGGATGATTGTAGATGGAAAGGGCTTTGATGCTTATGGAAAGGCTATTCAGGTGCCCTGTAAAACGGTTATCGAGGATATTAACGGGGATTTGATGATAGATCACCCTGGAAATAAATCGGGTATTTTCAGTGCCAACCTTGCTCAGTACCCGATCTTCAATAGTAAAAAAGAATCGTTTGCCTATTATGACAAGAAAACGATTCAGAAAGGGGTCTACAACAGAGATAAATTTTATTTCAAACTGGAGCCTTTTACCATCGACTCCCTGGACAACTTTTCGAATCAGGGTTTGAACTTCAAAGGAAAGATGACTTCGGCTGGTATTTTCCCCGATTTTGCGGAAACGCTTACCCTTCAGCCCGACTATGCTCTTGGATTTGTTCGGTCGGCTCCTGCAGGAGGTTTTCCCATGTATGGAGGGAAAGGCAAGTTTAACGACCAGATCAGACTTAGTAACGAAGGCCTGAAGGGGGATGGTTCAATCGATTACGTTACCTCGACTACTACTTCCAAAAACTTCCTCTTTTTCCCCGATTCCACCAATGCCAGAGCTGAAAAATTCGCTGTGAAAGAGGTGAAAGGTGGTAAAAATGAATTTCCGACAGTTGCTGCAACCAATATCTATATGCACTGGATGCCGAAAAACGATGTCATGCAAACCTTTGACAAAGATTCTACTTTTACCATGTTCAAAGGCCAGACCCATTTTCACGGCAGGCTGGACCTGACTCCACAGCTACTGAGTGGTGATGGAAAAATTGACTTTGGTAATGCGGAGATGACTGCCCCGTTGATGAAGTTTAAGCAAAATAAATTCGATTCAGATACGGCCAACTTCGCACTTAAGTCGGAAGAATTCAAAAGCCTGAGTTTTGAGACGGATAACGTCAAAGCGCATATTGACTTTGATGCCCGTTCGGGGGATTTTACCTCCAATGGAAAAGGATCTATTGTCAAGTTCCCTGTTAATCAATATATCTGTTACATGGATAATTTCAAATGGTTCATGGACAAAGAAAGCATTGAGCTGAACGGTGCGAAGAAAGGCCCGGATGTAAAAGTCCAGGAATATACCGATCTTGACCTTCAAGGTCCTGAGTTTATCTCTGTCCACCCGAAACAGGACTCCCTGCGCTTTGTGGCCCCTTCTGCCAAATACGACCTGAAAAAGCACATCATCTATGCCAAGGATGTGGTTTATGTAAATGTAGCTGATGCCAGAATCTACCCCGATAAAGGAGATGTAACTATTGAAAAAGATGCCTACATAGAACCTCTTACGAATGCGAAGATTATGGCCAACACTGTTACCAAGCACCATAAGATGTACAATGCCAATGTGAACATATTTGCAAAAAAGAGTTATTCGGGGTCTGCATCTTATGATTATATAGACGAAACCAAAGCCAAACAAACCTTGTATTTCTCTAATGTTCAGGTAGATACAACCGCCCAGACCTATGCTGAAACCAAGGTTGCGGAAGATGCTAAATTTACGCTGAGCCCGCATTTCGACTTCAACGGTAAGGTTAAGCTGCTGGCCTCTGAGGAGTTTCTTATTTTTGACGGGGTAACCCGTATTCAGCATTCCTGTGAAACGGTAAACAAAACCTGGTTCCAGTTCAAGGCCCAGATTAATCCCAATGCCATTCAGATCCCTATTACAGCTGACCCTACGGATCAGAATGGAAAGCCTATTGCCGTGGGGGTAATGAGTACCACTGATTCTACACACGTTTATTCAGCCTTCCTTTCCAGAAGAAAGAACAAAAATGACGTAGAAGTCCTCACCGCTGACGGATTCCTGATCTTCGATAAAAATACAGGAGAGTATAAGGTCTCTAACAAAGAGAAACTGGTTGAGCGGAATCTTCCTGGAAATTATGTTAGTCTGCATGTAAACACCTGTGTACTCTATGGGGAAGGCAAAATGAACCTTGGAGCGGATTTGGGAATGGTGAAATTATCTCCGGTAGGAACGGCTTCTCATTACCTTATACCTGACTCTACAGCATTTGATCTGATGATTTCCACTGATTTCTTCTTTGACGATGGTCTCATGGATAAGATTGCTGATGCCATAACTGCCAAAACCGACCTGTCTTCAACGGATTTTTCCAGACCGGTATATGAAAAGGGGCTCCGGGAACTGATCGGCAAGGAAAAAGCCGACAAAGCCATCTCAGATATCAACCTGTATGGCAAAATCAAGAAATTTCCGGATGAACTCAAAACCACCATACTGTTTACGGATGTGAAGATGAAATGGAATAAACGGTCCAGATCATTTATTTCTTCCGGAAAAATTGGGATAGGAAACATTAATAAAAACCAGTTAAATAAACTGGTTGATGGCAAAATAGCCCTGGAAAGGAAGAAAACAGGTGATATACTTCATATTTACATTCAGGTGGAGGACGGGAAATGGTATTACTTTGAATACAACAGGGGTATAATGACAGCCATATCTTCTGATGAAGCCTGGAACACAGTCATCAAAAACCTGAAGTCGGATAAAAGGGAAACCAAGGGGGATAAGGGCCAGAGTTATCGCTTCATTTTGGGACAACCCACAGCTCCCAAGCTATGGCTTAAAAAAGTTGGATGTGATGGCTGTTAGGTAGTTACATGACCCATCTAATGTTATAGTATAAATATAAAACGGGTTTTCAACAAGTGTATGTTATCACATTTTTCCCCGGTTTCTTAGTATAATGTAACAATTAACACTAAATTTGATTACGATTGAAATCATGTCTTACCTTAAACTGAACAATGATTACACCATTAACAGTTTCCGCTTTGATTTTTGCTTACATGCTGGGTTCACTTCCTTCAGCCGTTTGGATCGGGAAGATGTTTTACGGTGTGGATGTCAGAGAGTTCGGAAGTGGTAATGCCGGTGCAACCAATGCCTTTCGTGTACTGGGTAAAAAGGCAGGGATTCCAGTACTTATCCTGGATATTTTAAAAGGATGGATTGCTGTAAATATGACCTTTTATCTCCTCGATGACGCCCCTGGGTCGGAGCCATATATTAATATGCAGATTGTTCTTGGGATTGCAGCTCTTTTCGGGCATATTTTCCCTGTATTTGCTGGCTTCCGGGGTGGAAAAGGAATAGCCACCCTTTTGGGAATTATGTTGGCTATTCAGCCATCAGCCTCGGCAATAGCTATTCTTGTGTTTATTATTGTCTTTTTGGTCTCCGGGTATGTTTCCTTAAGTTCTATGATAGCCGGTTTCAGCTTTCCCTTTATAATTATGGTTCTTTTTAACACCAGCGTGGTCCCATCCTTGCTCATTTTCTCCTTTCTCATCGCTATCCTGATCCTGGTAACACACCAGAAAAATATTGAACGCCTGATCAAGCGCCAGGAAAGCAAAACTCGTCTGCTTAAAAAGAAGCAAGGCGTACTGGTTAAATAAAGTCTTCCCTCCTGTATTTATGGAAACTCCTTGTTTTCTGCATCTTTTGGTCAAAATGTCTAACTTTGGAAATTCGTTTTGACAGTCCATCAAACTCAATTGATTTTTCAGGACTCATGTATGAATAAAAGGACATTCTTTTATATTATCCTGCTATGGGGAATGTTACTTTTCATGCATCAGCCGGTTCGTGCTCAAAACGATCTGGGTTCTGAAGACGCACTGAGAAGAGAAGCCCAGAAGATGTTCGAAGAGGAGGACTACGACTCGGCCCTTAAGTTTTACCTGCGTTTACTTAGTGCCAACCTAAAGGACCCACTCTACAATTATAGATATGGGGTTTGTCTTCTCCAGGCTTCAGCTGATAAGGAGGAAGCAGTCAAATACCTTGATAAAGCCTCTAAAGACCCGGCTACAGATAAAGAAGTTTATTATTTTTTAGGACGGGCACTTCAGCTTAATTACCGCTTCAATGATGCTATAAACGCTTATACGAAATACAAATCCCTGGTCCCCGAATCCAAAGCAAAAAAACTTCAGATCGATCACCAGATTGAAACCTGTAAAAACGGCAAAAGCCTTCTTCGGAAGATTTCTGATATTCAGGTGATTGACAAAAAAAATCTGGATGAAAAGGATTTTTTCAGGTCCTATGACCTCTCTGACATTGGCGGCCGCCTGTTGGTTAAACCGGACGATTTCAGGACTCCCCTCGACAAGAAGAAAAAAGAGAATTCCATCATCTTTCTTTCTCCCGACAAAAACGAAATCTATTTTTCAAGTTATGGAAGCAGCGACGAAAATGGGAAAGACATCTATGTGATCAAGCGTCTCCCGAATGGGGAGTATGGAAAACCGGTTTCTCTGGGTTATCCGATAAATACAGAATACGACGAAGATTATCCCTTCCTGCATCCAAATGGAAAGGTCCTTTATTTTGCCTCCAAAGGACATAACAGTATGGGGGGCTACGATCTTTTCAAATCAGAGCGGAACGAAGAAACGGGTGTCTGGGGAAAACCGGTGAACCTTGACTTCCCGATTTGCACTCCCGATGATGATATCCTGTTTGTTACCGATAAAGATGAAAAAACAGCTTATTTCGCATCCCGGCGTATAAGCGAAAAGGGAAGGATAGACGTCTATCACATTGCACTTCAGCGTAAACCCGTTGATCTTTGTGTGTTCCAGGGAAAATTCACCCCAATGAGTGATGGACAAGGAAAGGCAGCCAAAATCACTGTCAAAAATATAGAGATAAATGAAGTGGAAGGTATGGTCAAAGCGAATGAATCGGAAGGGGAGTATACCCTCAACCTGCCCAATGGGGGCAAATTCCTGATTACTGTTGAATCCCCGGAGGGAGATATTCAGTCGGATATGCTTATAATTCCGCAGCAATTTGAGACGGTACCCATCCGCCAGGAAATCACTTACGCTAATTCCAAATTGCACATCAACACTTTTTTTGGTCAGTCGAATGCTGATGACGATAGACTGGGACTGGCAATAGATCTTATCCGCGACAAAGCCAAAATGGATGTGAATACCTCGCGTACTTCAGAGCCGGCACTGGTTGCGGAGAAAACGGATTCTGTGAAGCCTGCAGATACTACCACCGTTGCAATTCAACCCAAAAAGAACCTGACGAATGAGGACTTGGTTCAGATCGCTGACAAGGATGCTTCTGACCTCGAGAAAGAAGCCAAAGACTTGAGGGAGGCAGCCGACAAAGCTCTTTTGATCGTAAACGAGAAAAACACCAAAGTACAGGAGCTGAATAAAAATATAGCTGAGACCCGAGCTTCTGCTGAAGAAACCACCGACCCTTCGGATAAACAACTTAAAAATAGTAGGGCAGATGCACTTCAGATTCAGGAAAATACTGCTGAAACAGAGGTGGTAGCTGCAAATAATTTTGCGAACTCCCTGGACCAGGATGCCGTGAAAAAACAGAAAGAGGCAAGTCTGACAAGGCAGTACGCAACCGACCTGGCCGAAGCAATCAAATCAAAATCAAAGGATGCCATGTCCAGGCTGGATGCCCAAAAAGAAGCACTTGAAAAGCTAAATGAAGATAAAAGCAATTCTGACGATGCTGTTTCAGCGATTCGCAAAGAGGCAGATAACAAACAGAAGGAAGTAAACAAGGTCAGGGATGAATCAGCCCGGATGAGGAACGACATAACTGGGATGGAGGCTGAAGTTGTTAACCTGAGCCATGAAGAAGGCGAAACTAAGAATGAGCAACTGAAAGATGGGTTAAAAGGACAAATCACCGGGCTTAAAGAAGATATTCGTAAAAAAGAAGAGGACCTCGCCAGCAACGACTTGAAACTTAGTAAGCTTCAGCGCCAGGCAGAAAACCTGAACAACCAGGCTTACCTGGTTCGTCAAATGGATGAACAAATCAAATCCGGTCAGTTGCCGGTCAGTACCGAATCGATTGACAAAAATAAACTTAACGAACAGATAAGTGCCTACCATCCGAAATCTGATGAAATCTCTGAGGGAACAACTTCGGCTAGTCATGATACTTCCCACACCATAACCGAGGTAAAATCAGACATTCTGATTCATTCGGATGGATCTAAAGATGTAATACCTGAAAAAAACCAGGAGGAAATTAAACAGATGGACTCCCGTTATGCGGGAGTAGTTTCTTCTGCAAATTCAAGACCCGGAGAACTGGAAAAGGAACAGGGTAAAGCCGATGCTTATAAGCAATGGGCCGATGCACTCAATAGCCGTGTGGAAGAAAAAACGGCCGAATTGAAGAATACCGAGGATAAGGAGAAAAAGGATCAACTCACCGAAGAGATTGCTTTCCTCACCAAGAATCAGCAGGAAAAGCAACGTTTGGCTAATGAAAGCACAGGAAAGGCCGAAAAATTAAAGCAAACAAACTCCGGCTCTGAGCAGACTCGCCTTACCCAACCATCCTACACTTCGGAATATAAGAAGAAGGCAGATGAAAGTGATACTATTTCTGTGCCTAGAAAAAAAGAAGAAGCAAAGTCTTTGGTATATACAGAGTGGGCTGCAGCCATTCGTAAAGATGCCGTGGAAAAGAAAAAACAGCTGAACGAGACCCCTGATCCGGTGCAGAAGGAAAAGCTTCAGGAACAAATCAACCTGCTTGAAAAGGAAGCCGATACAAAGGAATCTACTGCAAAGGAACTTTCTGTCGCAGCAACGACTCGTAAGACCGAACCCAACAGATCCCTTACTCCTCATCCTGATTACGAAAACTCTTTCAGTTCACAAATGGGTGCCACCGAAGCCTTCACCGGAACTGAATCAAAAGATTCTGTTCGGGCTGTGATCTATGAGCAATGGATCGGTTCGATTTCAAAAGATATTGAAGAAAGAAAATCAAATTTGGCCTCCATTAAAGATACCAGTCAAAAAAGACAAGCTGAACAGGCCATTGCAGATAAGGAAACTGAACTAGCAGGAAAGAAAGCTGCAGCAGCCAGACTGGCTTCCAAGATTGAAAAAAAGAATGCCCTGGTTAAAGCAACTCCTACTTCAGATACAACGACTGCACGCACGGAAATAAAGAAAGCGGATGAAACAACTTCAGGAATGAATACCGTAGTCAACGGTGACGCCCCAAACACATTGATCAAAAGCCCTGCTGCTTTAGCCAGTGAAGAGAAAAGAAACAAACTGAACCGGGAAGCTTCCATACTGATTGCACAATCAGATTCATTAAAGAGGACTGCAGTTTCCTTAGTGGGAACTGAAAAAGAAACGAAGCTGAAACAAGCCGAGAGCATCGCAAAAGCTGCTGAAGAAAAAAAGGATGAGGCTGCTACTGCCGAGGCTACGGCCAATCACACGGAATTCGAGGCAAACGAGAGGAAACTTGTACAGTACGATGCTCAGCCCGGTGCAATTACTAACCCGGATTTGGGACCGGCAGGAGCTATGACTGAAGTTTCAAGAAATTATTTTGAAAAAGCAAAAAAACAACGGGATGAAGCATCTCATTCTCGCACACTCGCAGAAAAGAAAGAAAACTTAAAACAAGCCGAGGAAAACGAAAACCTGGCCTTGGAGAATCAGGGCAAGGCTGTAAAACTTTATGCTGCTGCTTACCCTAACCTGAAACTGAAGGATACCATTGATACCCCACATTCACATGTCGTATCGAGCACCGAAGAACATACCCCTGTGGAAGGCATTCATACAGGAGGAAATCCGACCGATACCGTAAAAACGGAACATGCTGCTATCATTTCCCATACAGAAGACACCCCAGGCAAACGCGAACCGGTAAAGGATACGGTCAGGACTGAACATGCCGCTATCGTTTCCCATACAACTGATACTCCAGCCAAGCACGAACCGGTGAAGGATACTGTCAGAACCGAACATGCACTGGTTCTCTCTCATACAGAAATGAATACTTCCGATACATCTGGAAGAGTAAAACCGGCGGCTGCCGGTGCCGGTCTTTCTAATGAAGACATTGATGTGAAGAACTCTCCGGAATATAAGCAGATTGTAACTCTGAAAGCTCAGGAGGATGTGTTTGAGGAAGCAGTCAGGGCAAATAATCATCAGGCGGATGAGTATCAGTTAGCTGGTCAGAATTACACCAGGGAAATGGATAAGATGCTCGTAGATTCTGCCAAAATAACTGATCCAACAGAAAAAGCAAGCAAGATTTCCAAATCAAAAGAATACGAAATTCTGGCGAACCAACAGTTCGCCAAAACAGATTCCTTCCGGGCCATTTCCAAGCAGCTGAATAAAAAAATTCTGGAACTAAGAACCCAGAGCACGGATATTCTTTCTTCCCTAAGCCCAACCAGGAAAGAAAAGATTATTGCAATGACAGAGAACAAGGAAGGTACTAACAGAGAATCAGTCCCTGTTGCTATAGTTGCACCTGTGAAGCAAGAAAACAAGGATGCATCTACCCCCCCTGCAGAAACTGTTAAAGCTTCTGTATCTTCCGAAAAAACACCGGTAGTCTCGGCAGAGAAAAAGGGAACTCCACCTGTCAGAACCGAAGAGAAAAAAGACAACAGTACGGGGATAAAGAAAGAGAACGCTGTATTGGTGAAGAAAGATAATAGTACAGGTGGAAAGAAAGAGAACGCTTTGGTAGAGAAGAAAGAAAATACGGTCAAAACAAACCCCGTGATCTCTTCAGTTAGAGAAAACTTCAGTATCTCCTCTAAAGAGACTTCATCCAAAAAGATAGAAATGGACCCCAAATTACCGGAAGGTCTCTTGTTTAAAGTACAGATTGGAGCGTTCCGTCATACCATTTCCGGAGATCCGTTTCGGGGTGTAAATCCACTGACAGGGGAAACAACAGACAAGGGCTTTATCCGATACACAGCAGGGTTGTTTACCAAATTTGAATCGGCCGATAAAGCTAAAAACGATATCCGGGCACTTGGATTTCGGGATGCGTTTGTAGTGGCTTTCCTGAACGGGAAGCGTATCCCCATGAGCGACGCTCTGGAAATGTTAGGAAAAGGAGGGAATGTGATCATTACCGGAGGAAACAGAGCGGGTAATCGGGCTTCTGTATCAGAGGGCAAAGCGAAGGATAATACGGACGGTACATTGTCGTCTGCCGTGCACAATCCCGATGCCGGTGCGGCAACAACGCCTAATGATCTCCCTCATCCGGTTCGATCCAACGCTTCAGACCTCGCAAAATCAACACCTATAGAAGATGTGAAAGGAATGTTTTATACTGTCCAGGTAGGTGTCTACTCCAAACCGGTTACAAATGAATTACTTCACGGAATACAGCCCCTGAATACAGAGAAGATGGAAAATGGAAATCTGCGATATACCAGTGGGCAATATACGGATCCGTTGAGAGCCGAGGAGGCCAGGAGAAAAATTGTTGAACTAGGTGTGAAAGATGCATTTGTAGTGGCTTATAAGGACGGCAAACGACTTTCCTCAATCGACACAAGAAAGACGAACGGATTGCCGGTTCCTTCAGTGAATATACCTCCTGTGAAGGAAAACAAGGGGACAACAATTCACGAGACGATCGCCCCACAGTCTGAAAATAAAGTCCCGGATGCAATTGCTGTAAAAAGTGACGAAACACACGACTTCAGCCGCTTTGACAGCAAAACAATTCCAATGGTTAAAGGAGATACCGGAGTTGTATTTAAAGTTCAGATAGGCGCATTTAAGGAACAGGTTCCGATTGAGATTGCCAATAAGTTTCTTCTTCTCTCCAAAAGAGGCGTTAAAAATTTCAAAGACGAAAACGGCCTTACTGTATTCACTATCGGATGTGTAAGAAATTATGATGACGCACAATTCCTCAAAGAAGAAGCTGCTGCCAAAGGGATTCCCGATGCATTTATTCTTGCTTATAAAAACGGGCTTAAAATTTCAGTAGCAGAAGCGAAGGGAGATAAATAGAAGAAGCTCCATTCGCTTGGAATTCGACTAAAACAGGTTTAATTTTGCTGAGGTAAATATTCAAACCCATGAGTCAAATGAACCTGCAACCGGGAATACAACGGCCTGAATGGGAGGTGGATCTTTTAGAAGAAGAGGAGGTCAGTAAGAAATCTACTCCTGCTATTGTACTTTATAACGACGACGTGAACACTTTTGAGCATGTCATTGAGATGCTCATTGTTTATTGCGACCATCAACCCGAACAAGCAGAACAGTGCGCCTACATTGTGCATCATAACGGAAAATGCTCGGTAAAAAACGGTGAGTACGAGAAACTTGTTCCTATCTGTTCCGCACTTTTGGAGCAGGGCTTGAGTGCCCAAATTGAAAACTGAGTCCCTGCTTTCTGATTCTTATCCTGTCCTGTCCTGTTGCCTCCTCTTTTACCTTATTTCCTATATAAAATATAACATAATTGTAAACTTAAGAGGGCAAAATATAAGAAGCGAATGCAAATAATACACATTCCTTTTGTCAATATTTGGTCTCTTTTATTCTATTGAAAAACAAGCAGTTGAAGTAAAAAAGATCCTTTGCAAGGTCTTTTTGCTCTATTATTTAGGATTCTTGAATCATTAACTTGAAGTGCAATTTGGTTTGTGCTGAACCTGCATTCTCTTCTACATTTAACACGATTTAAACGCAGCGAGGAGTTCATGGATTCGGTCCCCAACGAGTCTATCCTTTTATTTCTGAATGCGTTTATTAAAGTCCTCTTCGATCTCTGATCCGGGACTTGCAAGTTCAAACACAAGATTTTATCTCCTAATCCGATGAAAAGGAAATTCCTGTTGCTCTTCTGTCTGCTAGTCGTACTTCTGAATTTTTGTTCTGCGCAGATTCCTTCCCGGTATGTTTATTTTCAGGGTGATAGTCTCCTTGGATTAAATGTAGACAGTCTGTACCAGCAAGCAAAAGGATATGGGAATATCCATCACCTAAATGACGCAGAACTCGGGCAGAGTCTTTTAATCAAGGAAAAAGGATTTGTGTACACGAAATATCATCTTCCTCAGCCTCTGATAAAACAGATTGATCCCAATAAAAATATTTCCGCTACCAGCGCCTGTAACAATGTGGATTTTGAAAATGGGAATTTTAATGGATGGACGGGATTTACAGGATTCAACTCCAATTCCAGCTCCCCGCTCGCCGTCCTTGGAAACGGAGTGAGTACACTTGGATTAAATTCAAATGAGTCAACTTGTTCCTACCATACACTGGTAACTGCAGCTGCAGGAAACGACTACATGGGAGGATTTCCGGAACTGGATCCAGGAGGGGGGAGCTACGCCTGCCGTCTTGGAGGATATAATATTAATATGGATAACCGGTTCGGTTGTACAAACACGGGAATTTTAGGAGTTTCACCAGGTGAGATACTGGAGCAGACATTCGTAGTCACTCCTTCCAATTCTTTATTTACCTACAAATATGCCATTCTTCTCAACGATGGAGGACATCCGGTTGGTGAACAACCATACTTCATGATTGAGGTGTTGGATAGCGCCGGTAACACGATACCTTGTCTTCAATATTACATACAGATACTGAGTGGGGTAGTGCCTGCCAATTTCCTGCCTTCAAAGCATGTCAACAGGTACGATAATACAAACGTTTACTACCTGCCTTGGTCTGCAAATAGTCTCAACCTGGCCACTTATATGGGAAAAACAATAACGGTCAGGTTTACAGCAGCTGGTTGTACCCACGGTGGCCACTTCGGATATGGATATGTTGATTGTTCCTGCTCTCCTGTAGAAATTAATCTCTCTTCTCCTACTGCTTGCCAGGGCTCGACCATTTCCCTTACCGCACCTCCTGGTGCTGATTCTTACAACTGGGTCAAAGTTCCTGCCGGAACAGGAATAGTCGGGCCAACCAATAACCAAACCTGTATCGTGAATACCAGCGGGATTTATAGTGTGACAATAACAACAGGTGCTTGCAGTTATACCATAGATACAGTGGTAACAATCTATCCGTTTCCCATCATCCGGGACTCTGCTCAACAAGTTACTTGCAGCGGCTTGAGCAATGGATCTGCGACGGCTATAGTGACAGGTGTTTCTAGCCCCTTCACCTTTTCATGGAGTACAATCCCCGTACAACATGCCTCAACAGTTTCAGGCCTTACTCCGGGGACGTATACCGTTTCAGTTACTGCGCCCGGCGGATGTGTAAGCTCATCAACGGTTGTTATTTCACAACCTACCTTACTAACTGCAGGAGAAAAACATCTGAACCTTTCCTGTAACGGTTCCAACAATGGCTTTATAAAGGTTATTGGTACCGGAGGAACTGCTCCGTACACGTATCTGTGGACACCAGGTGGAGCTACCATAGACTCCATATCCAATGTGCCTTCCGGTACATATCAATGCATCGTCACGGATGCAAACAATTGTAAATTCACGGAAGCTGTTACAATCACACAGCCTCCCCCAATTGCTCTTTCTATCATTGGGAAGAACATATCCTGTTACGGAGGAAAAGATGGAATGGCGATTGCTACCGGAAGCGGAGGAACGTCTCCCTTATCTTATTCCTGGTCTCCCGGAGCCTTGACCAAGGATACAATCCAAAATCTGTACGCCAATATTTATCTCTGCACAATAAAAGATGCAAATGGATGCCTGGACACCCAATCTGTTCGTATCGTACAACCGGATGCCCCAATAGGTGTCCAGGTATACGTGCATCCGGTTTCGTGTAACAATGGAGCTGACGGAGTAGCTGCAGTAACCGCTGCCGGAGGCACTGCACCTTATGCTTACCAATGGTCACCTGGAGGATCGACTAGCGATACAATAAAATCCATCATTGCCCAATCGTATACCTGCACAATCACGGATTCGCACGGCTGTGTAAATGTGGTTTCATTCCCGGTGTCTCAGCCGAGCTCCCTTACTGCAAACACTATTTCAACCCCTGTATCCTGTAATGGGGGCAGGGATGGCATGGCGACCGTAACCGTAGCCGGTGGTAATGGAACCTATCAATATTCCTGGCTTACAGGCGGTACCGGATCAACTGTCTCAGGCCTTCCGTCCGGCACAGATACCTGTTGGATAAAGGATGGGAATGGATGCCGCCTGATTGCAGTGATCCAGATTACCCAGCCGCCAAAACTATCCGTGTCCGGTTCGGTTGTTGATGCCACCTGTGGACTTTCAAACGGAAGCACTTCAGTTACGGTGTCCGGGGGCAAGGGAGCGTATACCTATTCGTGGTCACCAGTTCCTGGATCATCCTCCGGATTACTAAACTTGCATCCTGGTTCCTATTCCTGTATGGTGACCGATTCCAACCATTGTGGTCTTCAGATTCCCCTGTCTGTTATCAATATAGGGAATCTACCCGTTGCGACCATTAGTCCCTCAGGACCACCTACGTTTTGCTATGGAGCAAATATTACCCTCACCGCATCCGGAGGCACAACTTATTCCTGGAGCAATGGAAGTCTGACACCTTCCATTACATTGAATACATCAGGAAAGTACGAAGTCTATGTTTCCAACTCCTGCGGTACGGATTCAGCAAGTATTGTTTTAAACGTTCTGCCTTTGCCTGTTCCCAATATTTCCGGAGCAAATAAAATCTGTTTGGGTGATTCAACTAAACTTACAGCAACAGGAGGAGGGACCTATCATTGGAGTAATGGATCCATCGCACCAAGTATATACGTAAAAGACCAGGGTACTTATACTGTTATCGTAACGAATGGCTGCGGATCGGTAAATGCCACGGAAACCGTTCAGGTAAACAACGCAAATGCCCTTTATACGATCACACCAACTAGTGGTCCTGCCCCCCTTACAGTCACATTCGAAAATAAAAGCTCGGCATCTTCGGTTAGCTGGCTCTGGAACCTGGGCGACAACTCCAGTTATAATGGGGCCTTCACGTTCGATCACACCTACACCACCCCTGGGATATATACAACATCCTTGCACGTAAATGATTCGAATGGCTGCACAGGTAAATTCGAAATACTTGTTGACGTGCTGGAGCCTCCTTCCTTGATCAAGGTTCCAAATGTATTCACACCCAATAATGACGGGACGAACGATCTGTTTGTCGTTCATTCAGAAAATCTTGCTTCTCTGAATATGAAAATATACGACAGGTGGGGGGTATTCGTTGCAGAGCTAACCAGCCCACAACAAGGTTGGGATGGATTTACAGCAGGAGGATCCAAAGCCTCCGACGGAACTTATTATTATCTGCTTCAGGCTGCTGGTTTGGACGGAAAAAACTATCAGTTTCAGGGATTTTTCATGCTTCTTCAATAAATTTAGTCTGCAAAGCAGTTCCAGGCTTTTCATTCTCTTAGTTCATGCAATTTTCATTGCAAAAGATTAATTTGAATATTGGCTTCAAAAACTTACTTTTGAAACTTCAATTCACAAACACAATCTGCTATGAACATTCATGAATATCAGGGGAAAAGTATCCTCAAAGGTTTTGGTGTGGCAATTCAGGAAGGACTGGTGGCCGATACTCCGGAAAAGGCGGTTGAAGCTGCCAAGGAGTTGCAGAAAGCTACAGGTACAGGATGGTTTGTGGTCAAATCACAAATACATGCTGGGGGCAGAGGAAAAGGGAAAATTGTAGGAACCGAACAACGAGGTGTTGCATTGGCTAAATCTATAGATGATGTTAAAAAAATATCGGAGAATATACTGGGAAATTACCTGGTAACCTTGCAGACAGGAGAAAAGGGCAAACTTGTAAGTAAGGTGCTCATCGCTCAGGATGTTTATTATCCCGGCCCAACTCCTACAAAGGAATTTTACATCAGTGTCCTTCTCAACAGGGCCAAAGGGCGTAATATCATTATGTATTCTACAGAAGGAGGGATGAATATTGAAGAGGTCGCAGAAAAAACACCAAACCTGATCTTTAAGGAAGAAATTGATCCCAAAGTCGGTTTGCAGGCTTTTCAGTGCAGGAAAATTGCTTATAACCTGGGTCTAGAAGGGGATGCCATGAAAAACATGGTGAAGTTTGTGGCTTCCTTGTATAAAGCCTATGATACGATTGATGCTTCCCTGTTTGAAATTAATCCAGTGCTTAAAACTTCAGACAATAAAATTATAGCTGTTGACGCCAAGGTGTCGTTAGACAATAATGCATTGTTTCGTCATCCCGATTATGCTGTAATGCGTGATGAGTCGGAAGAAGATCCTACTGAAGTAGAAGCAGGCAAACATTCATTAAACTATGTTAAGTTGGACGGCAATGTAGGATGCATGGTAAACGGAGCAGGACTGGCCATGGCCACTATGGATATCATTAAACTGGCAGGAGGAGATCCAGCTAATTTTCTTGATGTGGGAGGTACTGCTAACGCTGCCCGTGTGGAACAGGCATTTCGCATCATTCTTCGTGATGAACATGTAAAAGCTATACTCGTTAACATCTTTGGTGGAATCGTCAGGTGTGACAGGGTTGCCCAGGGAATTGTTGATGCCTACAAAAACATGGGGACAATTAATGTTCCCATTATTGTTAGATTGCAAGGAACTAACGCTGTGGAGGCCAAGAAAATTATTGATGAATCAGGCTTGAAAGTGTTTTCTGCTATTCAGCTCCAGGACGCAGCAGATTTGGTGAAAAAGGTAATCTGAATATATTACATAATCCTTGATAACCACCCCGTAAGATTTCGGGGTGGTTTTGTTTTTAGGGAGTAGGGGAGAAGCTAATAAAAAGTCCCTCCACTTTTGAGCAGAGGGACCGGTAACAGAAAAAGATTTATTATTTTACCAGAGTAAGCGTTTGTTTTAACCCCTGGTCAACCATAGAAAAGACCATTTTGCTGGTAGTCAGTTCCACAATATCACCAGTCATCGCTTGTTTATCCTTCGTATCATCAGTCATGGAAATCTTGGATCCATCTTCACTTAGTTTCCATTTTCCTTTGCTCTCCGTTCCCATCATTTTAACACTATAGGAACCATCCTTCTTGAATTCAAAAGTGCAACTTTTCTTCATTTCTTCAATTCCAGCCTTACTTTGAGCTTCCATGGCCTTCTTTAGAGAATCTGGAAGATCCTTTGGAGTTTCTGCTGCCATATCTCCTATTTTCCAGGAGCCAGCGATGAGATCAGATTTTTTACCACCGCAGGCAACCAGGGTTACCATAGCAGCAACGAAGATTGTGCTAAATAATTTTTTCATCGTGAAACGAGTTTTAGTTGGAATTATTTTTTACAAATATAGGAATTATGTGCTTCGATAAGATGACCTGTTAAAGAAAGTGTCTAATGGGCTTTGCGGTGGGGTGGACGGCTTGATCCTTTATTGGGAGAACGTTGCCCTCCACTGCCTCCTTTTCCACGGAATGATCCTTTCCCTGAGCTGCCATGCTTAGCTCCATAAACCGGTCCTGCTTCAAGACCTTCCGGAAGTGGTATTTTTTGAATACTTTTTTCAAGAAATTTCTCAATCCTGGAAAATTTTTCCTGATCTTTTTCATTGACAAAGCTAATGGCTACCCCTGTAGATTCGGCTCTTGCCGTTCTCCCGATACGGTGAATATAGTCCTCCGCGTCACCCGGCACATCAAAGTTGATGACCATACCGATATCATCAATGTCTATTCCTCGAGATACAATATCTGTTGCCACCAGTCCCTGTATTTGTCTGCTCTTGAACATGCGCATGACTTCCTCCCTCTCGCTTTGTTCAAGGTCCGAATGTATAGAGCGAACGGATAGTTTTTGTTTCCTTAATTCGCTTTCAAGACTTTTTACCGTTTCCTTTCTGGCTGCAAATATGATCACACTCTTCAGTTCCTCTTCCTTCCCAACCAGGAGTTTTTTGATCAGCGATACTTTTTGTGAATCGTAAATCATATAAGCTCCTTGTACCACCCCTTCAGCAGGTTTAGAAATGGCAATACTCACTTCAGCCGGATCACGAAGTATCTTTCCTGCCAGTTGCCTGATCTTGGGAGGCATTGTGGCCGAGAAAAGAAGGGTTTGACGCTCTTTAGGAATGGTATTTACAATTCGCATGATATCATCAAAGAACCCCATATCCAGCATCCTGTCCGCCTCATCCAGTATGAGAAATCTCAACTCTGAAAAATCAACATAGCCCAGGTTCAGATGAGAAAGCAGCCGGCCTGGTGTAGCCACAATGATATTCGCACCTTTAGATAGAGCCGTTTTTTCCTGCTCGAACGAAATTCCGTCTCCGCCTCCGTAAACAGACATGGCACTGATATTCGTAAAGTAGGAGAGACCATCCATCCATTGAACTATTTGTATAGCTAATTCCCTTGTTGGAACAATAACCAGGGCCTGTATTTTATTGGTTTCCTTCTCCAGTAATTTGCTCATCACCGGCAAGGCGAATGCGGCTGTTTTTCCGGTTCCGGTCTGGGCACAGCCGATGATGTCACGGCCTTCCAGAATGATCGGAATACTCAGTTCCTGAATCGGAGTAGCCTTTACATAGTTGGCATACCCAATTGCTTCCAAGAGCTGTGGATTAAGATTCAGTTCACTGAAATTCATTTGTTAATTTTGATGATTCGTTAATCCGCATGAAGCGGAACAAAAGAGCTTTTCTGGCTTCTTCTTTAATGGAAATGGTATGAAAATCCTCCTCCTGAGTGGAAAGCTTACGAGTACTAGAAAGAAGCAATTTTTTCGGCCATATATTGACCGGATTTAAGTTTCCCAATGATCTTTGAAAAGGATTCAATAGTATAGGTCACATCTTCCATCGTGTGAATAGCGGTAGGAATGAGCCTGAGAATGATCATGCCTTTAGGTACAACAGGATAAACAACCATGGAACAGAAGATGTTGAAATTTTCTCTCAGATCATATATCAGGTTTGTGGCTTCCGGAATAGAACCGTTCATAAATACCGGCGTTACAGGTGAATTCGTAACACCAATCTCGAAACCTGCCTTTTTTAGTCCATCCTGCATGGCCCGGGTAATTTTCCAGAGATTATCTTTGTACTCCGGGTGTTTGCGGATTAACTCCAGACGCTTCAATGCCCCAATAACCAAAGGCATTGGAAGTGATTTGGCAAAAATCTGAGAGCGCATATTGTATCTCAGGTATTCCACTACATGCTGTTCACTCGAAATAAATGCACCGATAAGGGCAAATGATTTTGCAAAAGTGCCGAAATAAATATCAATACCATCCTGACAGCCTTGCTCTTCACCAGTACCCGCCCCTGTTTTACCCATGGTGCCAATACCGTGTGCATCGTCAACAAATAATCTGAACTTGAATTTGTTTTTCAGAGCAACAATTTCCTTTAGTTTCCCCTGATCCCCCCTCATGCCGAAAACACCTTCGGTCAGCACCAGAATGGAGCCTCCTGTAGTAGAGGCTAATTTCGTAGCTCTTTCAAGTTGTTTTTCACAATCCGCTACATCATTATGCTTAAACACATATCTTTTCCCCATGTGCAGCCTGACTCCATCCAGAATACAGGCATGAGATTCAGCATCATAAACAATAACATCATGGCGATCGACAAGACAATCTATTGCCGAAACCATTGCCTGATATCCAAAATTACAAAGTATACTATCTTCCTTGCCTACAAACTCAGAAAGACCTTTTTCCAGTTCCTCATGCTGATCGGAATTGCCCGACATCATGCGCGCACCCATGGGAACGGCAAGTCCATATTTTGCAGAAGCCTCCGCATCGGCTTTTCGTACTTCCGGGTGATTGGCAAGCCCCAGGTAATTATTCAAACTCCAGTTTAACCGCTCTTTTCCCCTGAAAATCATCCTCGGACTCACATCTCCTTCCAGTTTTGGGAAGGTAAAATAACCATGAGACTCTTTTGAATGCATTCCTATTGGGCCGCGGTTGGCTTTGATTTTCTCGAATAAATCTTTCATCGCTAGTTGGAGATGTTGATGTCAAAATTGAATGTGCAAAATTAACCATTTCTGCGGATTTTTGGCCATCGCATTTATGAACACCCCCGGTTTCCCACAATAAAATAGGCTCAAAAGAAATTATTACACCAATAATTAAGTAACTTCGCAACCTTTATGAAGCACATTCAGAAACTTTTCTTCGTATTAGCACTCTTGCTGCTGGTTTCTTCTTGCAACGATTTCAATCGGCTGAAGAAAAGCACGGATTACGAGCATAAACTCGAAATGGCTATTAAGTATTTCGACAAAGGGGATTATACCAAAGCTCAGATTTTGTTTGAAGAACTTCAGAACATTTATAAGGGAACAGATAAAGCAGAAACAGTCTTCTTTTACAACGCGTACACCAATTTTGAACTGGGCGATTACCTCCTCGCAGGGTTTATGTTCAGGAACTTCGTACGTACATTTCCCACGGCTAAAAAGGCAGAAGAATGTGCCTATATGACAGCTTATTGTTACTATCTAAATTCACCCGAATACACTCTGGATCAAACAGATACATATACTGCCATCCGAGAATTTTCTTTTTTTCTGAAACAATATCCCCGAAGTGAACACATTCCTGACTGCAATGAATATGTAGATAAGCTTAGGGCTAAACTGGAAATGAAATCCTATGCTACCTGTATTCAATATTTCAATATTTCAGACTACAAGGCTGCGATTGCAGATATTCTGGTACACAATAAGGATTACCCGGCAAATAAGCACAAAGAAGAATTAAGCCTGGTCACTATCAAAGCCTATTACAAACTAGGTTTATTGAGCGTGGACACGAAAAAAGCCGAAAGAATGAAGCTTGTTATGGATAATTACACTAAATTTGTTGATACGTATCCCAAAAGCATCTATTTGGCCGAAGCTCAGGTGGTTTATGATGATGCTTCTAAAATAAAAAAGCAATTGGATAAAGCAGAAGTCGATCGTCTGGAAGAGCGTAAACAATTGGATAAGAATAAGGCTGATAAGGAAAACAGGGATAGAAAACAATCGAATTAACTTAAATAAACCTGAATATGGATTACAAAAAAACAAACGCAGAGCCAACAACCATTACCCGGGATGTGAGAAAATTGGATGAAAAGACTGGAAATGTTTATCTAAGCGTTGCTATTATCAGCAAAAGAGCTAATCAGATTAGTGCTGAAATTAAGGAAGAGCTGACACAGAAACTGAATGAATTTGCGTCACATACCGATAATTTGGAAGAAGTGTTTGAAAACAGAGAGCAGATAGAGATCTCTAAATTTTACGAGCGTCTCCCAAAGCCATCTTCCATTGCCACATCTGAATTTATGGAAGACAAAATTTACTTCCGTAACCCTGCGAAAGAAAACCTTTTATCTCAAAACTAATCAGGTCAAGCAGCCTTTACAAGAAAGGTTTCCCTTTGGAAGCAGGACAAATTCAAGGTTCAATGTTACGGGCTATGATCCGTGGTATTGAACCTTTCATTATTAAGCTCCTTTAGAAATGTTACAAGGGAAAAACATTGTATTGGGTGTCACGGCAAGTATATCCGCATACAAAGCGGCACTGCTTACTCGATTACTTGTGAAATCAGGTGCATCTGTTCGTATTATCATGACTCCTGCTTCCAGGGAATTTATCACTCCTCTGACACTTTCGGTATTATCCAAAAATCCCGTATTGGTTGATTTTACCACTTCAGATAGCGGCACCTGGAATAACCACGTGGAGCTGGGTCTATGGGCAGATCTTTTCATCATAGCCCCTGCATCGGCTAATACTTTGTCGAAGATGTCATTCGGATCCTGTGATAACTTCTTACTAGCTGTTTATCTTTCCTGCCGGTGTCCGGTTTATATAGCCCCTGCTATGGATGTTGATATGTATAAACATCCGGCAACCCGGGAAAACATAAGTAAACTTCAATCCCAGGGAGTGCGCCTTCTTTCTCCGGGATATGGGGAACTTGCGAGCGGATTAATAGGGGAGGGAAGGATGGCAGAGCCTGAAGCAATACTTTCCCAGCTCCAAAACGATCTTCTTCAGCAAGCACCGTTAAGTGGCAAAAAAGCCCTGGTAACAGCTGGCCCCACTTTTGAAGCCATAGACCCGGTCAGGTTCATTGGAAACCATTCTACCGGAAAGATGGGATTTGCGATCGCCGAAGAGCTGGCAGATAATGGGGCTGAAGTGGAACTCATTTGTGGCCCTACGGCTATGCAAATCTTTAATCCACTTATTCGCAGGGTTGATGTAACCTCGGCGGAAGAAATGTATAAGGCCTGTCTGTCTAGATTCGACATCATGGATATTGCAATTCTTTCTGCAGCTGTTGCGGATTTCAGACCTAAGCATCCTGTCTTGTCGAAAATCAAAAAGGAAACCGGGGGATTACCCGTGATAGAACTTGAGCAAACCCCGGATATCCTGGCGGAATTGGGAAGAAGAAAGACTACAGGACAGATGTTGGTTGGTTTTGCACTGGAAACCGACAACGAGATAGAAAATGCCCGAAACAAGCTTATTCGCAAAAACCTCGATTTTATAGTTCTTAATTCCCTTGCTGACCCAGGTGCCGGATTCGGTACCCAAACAAACAAGATTACTATTTTGGATAAACACAATAAAATTGTCCGTTTTGAGTTAAAGGACAAGAAGGCCGCAGCAGCTGATATTGTGGCTAATATCAAATCCTTACTTGCGGCTTCAGCCTAGCATGAAGGTTCTTTAATAATACAAAACAATGAGCACCTCAACCAATTCTCGTATTTCGCTAAAACATTGTTTTGTGTACTGTGTAGCCGTGGTGTTTTTCATTCCTCTTTCTATTTCATTATCAGCCCAAGAACTAAATTGCACTGTTCAGGTACTTGCACCTCAGATCCAGGGGACAACAGAAAAACGGATTTTTGAATCCTTAAAGGGTTCTATCTATGAATTCATGAACAATACACATTGGACAAAAGACAATTTCAGTGCTTCCGAACGCATTACAGTCAGTATATTAATAAATATTACCGACGAGTTGGCTATTGATCAGTTTAAGGGGTCTATTCAAATTCAGACGAATCGTCCTGCATACAAATCATCCTATAATTCAACTATATTGAACTATAGTGACAATGATTTTCAGTTCAATTATATCGAAGCCCAGCCAATGGACTTTATTGAAACCACCTTTACAAACAACCTTACATCGGTTTTGGCCTATTACGCTTATATAGCCATAGCGATGGATTATGATACTTTTTCCCTTAACGGAGGCACCCCGTATTATCAGAAAGCTCAGCAGATAGTCAACAATGCCCAAAATGCGGCCGAGCATGGTTGGAAATCCTTTGAGAGTACCAGCCAGAAGAACCGGTATTGGTTGGTGGAAAATGCACTAAATCCCGCATTTGCCCCCTTGAGAGAATGCTTGTACAAATACCATCGTCTGGGAATTGACCTGATGTACAACGACGCTGCAACCGGGAGAACTAATATATACGAAAGCCTACTTCTTGTTCAAAAGGTATATCAGGAAAAACCGGCATCTTTTAATCTACAACTCTTTTTTAGCGCTAAAGCAGACGAGCTGGTAAACTTGTTTTCCGGTGCTTTTTCGGATGAGAAAGGGAAAGTAGTTCCTCTGTTAAGTTCAATTGACCCTCCGGATGCAAATAAATATGCCAAAATTTCACAAAGCAGATAAGCTTAAGTGATGATGGTAGTTAAAGAACTTTTGATCAAATTTTCAACATATTGGAAATATGCTTGTTTAAAGCAAACCTACATGGTACATTTGCTCAAAATCAAAACTTTATAGTTTATGAGCGATGAGAAAGTGACAGTTCATCAGATTTCGGAAGAAAAGGATGGGCAGATTTCAAATTATCTCTTGGATGGGGAGTCTATTCTGCATGTAGATCATTCAACGCGTATAGTTTCCACCTCAAATCAACAGAGCAGGAAATTTGAATCTGTTTCCGACATGGAATCCTGGATTTCCCAGTTTAACCGCTGCGTCCTGCGGAAAAGGAAAGCATATCGTCCTGAGTTTGGAAGTAGTTTAATTGTAGATGAATGTTTTGGGGAACTAAAAAAGAACTCAAATTAAAACGTTCTAAATTCTGAATGATTTAAACCTCTGGCTACATACATCCTGAATTTCAGTTACTTGGAGGATTAATTATCCTAACATCATCGCATAATTAGCATTATGTTAAATTAATATTAACGAAGCCTCTTCTAAAATACAAGATTAATCAAATTAAAACGCAGGCCATTTGCTTGCGTTTTTTGTTTCTCTACTCTCCCGGTGTATCCCTAAGCCAAGATCAAGGGTATTTAGACAATTCTCATTCTATTTCGCTCCTGCCGCCTGAATTTCCTTCTTAATAGCTTCATATTTGTCCTGTTGCTCAGTCATCGCATAAATCTTTTTAAGTGAATTCATGGTGGTCATATCCGTTGGATTCAATACATGGGCTTTTTCCAAATAGGGCAATGCATTTTTAAAGTAATCTTCAGCCTTCTTGCTTTCAACTGCTGCCGCTTTAGCGTCTTTCATTGAATTTGCCTTATTAAAAAGCACAACTCCCTGATTATTATAGAGTGCTCCAATATTATATAAAGCTTCAAATAAATCAGGTTTTAACTCAATTGCTTTTTTATAGTATAATTCACTCTGCGCAAAATACTCGGAAAATTCAGCCGGAACAGGTAAATTCTCACCTTTCGCGTCTTTGGGATTG
>Ga0207114_1076_pt1 | contig 30949 bp, 27 predicted proteins | sample Alteio_BWMinHeat_70_FD_153560 | JGI IMG/M metagenome (GOLD analysis project Ga0207114, IMG submission 153560) | Enriched cells from forest soil in Barre Woods Harvard Forest LTER site, Petersham, Massachusetts, United States -... | ecosystem: Environmental > Terrestrial > Soil > Temperate forest >... | reverse complement strand
ACCCAGACAACCCGCGAACAGCAACACCAACCAAGAGATTAGATCCGGGGCTCGATCGAATCGGACCAGCCACGCGATAGAGACCAGCCCGGCGAGCGCGCCGATTGCCAAGTCAAGATCACCGGCTTCCAGCAGGATTCGTCCCGGATTGCTCCACCACGCGAGTTGCCCCATAGCTGCCGCGGCGCAGGACAATCCCCAGTTAAGACCGAAGCCTCGACTTGCCAACACCAATAGCACCGGCACCAGGCAACAACAGATCGCCAAACCGATCTTATAGGCCGCCGTACCATTAGGCGCCTCCCTATCGACGCTCCGTTTCTGCTGGTGCAGCCCATCGCGTTCCTCGCCAGTGGCGAAAGCATGCCACACGGTCAAGAAAAGCTCGGCAGGTCGGCTGCCACTGTCAAAGACCGGGGTCTTGGGATAACCGGCCTGAAAAGCCGGATCATAGCAGCTCAGTCGGCCTCGATCCCGCAGCGACTGAGCGCCCAACGTCCCATGATAAAAATGAAGCGCATGCCGCCCGGAGACAATGGGCTGGTCGTCACAGAGACGTTGCCAAGGATGATCCGGCCCAAACAGGGTCAGCGTCATCCACCCTTGCCAGACGATCAATCCCAGCCCGACCAAATACCAGACCGGGCTGTCTTTGGGTTTCGGCGGAGCCGCTAGATCAACCAACGGTTCGCCGTTTCCCGATACGGGTTTGATTTGACGATCCATCGCCGCCGGATGCTACCCCGCGGCGTTTTTTTTCACAAGGGCATGGTGTCAGGTCCGCAAACCAGGGGAACCTTGGTAAATTGGGGCGAGCGGGGCATGTGAACGCCCCGGTACGCTCGTTTGCTACCTTTTTTGAACCGGGGCGTTCACGCGCCCCGCTCGCCTTTTTTACCTGCTTCAAAGTTTCTCTTTTCATTTGCATTCGTTGCATAAATCGTCACAATAATCTCAAATAGGAAAACGGCCCACGTATGGGCGTGATCAAGCCGTGACATGAATGGATTTTCTCAACCATCACTTCCAACATTGAGAGGATCGCATGCGCCGTCTGCATCGCAACTTGCCCTACCCCCCGCTCTGCACTCCCTATTCGTCGTTCCCTCTAGTGTTCCGCACTCTTTATCCCCTTCTTGCTGGGGCAATATTGTGGATTGGTATCGGAGTGTCCGGGGCCCAAGATGCAACCCCGGCGTCGGCGCCAGCCATTGCAGCTTCCGATGTCAAGCGCGCGGAAAAGGTCTCGCTGACCACGGAGTTGGAGCAGAAGGTCATTGCGGAGACCAAATCCGCCTCCGAGATCATGGCCAATCTGACCTATCTGAGCGATGTCATCGGTCCGCGTTTGACCGGCACGGCCGCACTCAAAAAAGCCAACGATTGGACCGCCGAAAAAATGAAAGCCTACGGCCTGACGAATGTGCACCTGGAATCCTGGGAGCTGCCGGAAGGCTGGGAGCGCGGCTTCGCGCGTGGGCGGGTGATTGAGCCGGATAACCAGCGAGTGCTGCAACTGGCTTCCAACGCCTGGTCGCCGGGCACGAAAGGCGAGATCGAAGGAGACGTGATCGCCCTCAACGCCACGAATCAATCCGAATTAGCCCCTTATAAAGGCCAGCTCAAGGGCGCCGTTATCCTTATGGGGCCGCCAGTTCAGCTCCGAGACCTCGCCGAGATGGAAAAACCGGGCGGCATGTTCTTTAATGCCTTGGCGCCCAAGCAATCCGGCCGCGGATTTGGCGGCTTCGGATTCGGACGCTTTCGCGAGGATTTCGCCACGAAAGAAGGTGCGGCCGTGATTCTCAGCGACGCCAGCGCGCCCCTCGGCTTGCTCTCCACCGGCGGGCCTTGGCTCGGCGCCGATCGCCCCAGCGCCAGCAACCGTCTTCCCAGCGTCACCGTCGTTCACGAGCAATACGCCATGCTCTATCGGTTAGCCACGCGTCCGGCTCCTGCACGCACACGCATTCAAATCGAGGTGTCGAACAAATTCGTTCCGGGTCCGGTAACCATCTACAACACAGTGGGTGAAATTCGCGGCTCCGGGAAACCCGATGAGATCGTCGTCCTGGGAGCGCACCTCGACTCTTGGGACTTGGGGCAGGGCACTTTGGACAACGGCACTGGTGTGGCTGTCGTCTTGGAAACCGCCCGTCAATTGGCCCGATGCGGCACGCCGCCCAAACGCACACTCCGATTTATCCTGTTCACTGGCGAGGAGCAGGGGCTGCTCGGCTCGAATGCCTATGTCAAGCAGCATAAAGCCGAGTTGCCGCGCATCTCCGCGTGCATCATCCATGACACCGGCACCGGCAAAGTGACCGGCTTAGGTTGGACCAATCGCCCGGAGCTCAAGCCGGTGATCGAGAGCGAATTGTCGGTCCTCAAGGAGCTGGGCGTCGAGCAGCTTGTAGCTCGAAGCTTTCCCGGCAGCGATCATGTTCCCTTCGAGCGTTCCGGCGTGCCGAGTTGCATGTTCAATCAAGAAATCGCCGGCTACCGCATCGCCCACCACACCTCCGCCGACACTCTCGACATGGCCCACGAGCCAGACTTGATCCAAGGCGCCCAGGTGATGGCCGTCACGGCATTGCGCCTGGCAAATCGGGAAGAGATGCTGCCTAGGAAAAGCAATTAGCCACGTAGCTTAGTCTAAGTGCTTAGCGTTTAGAGCCAGGACTAAGGCCTGAGCACTTAGCTCTAGGGACTAAGGGTGCCGGATGCCTGGGCGGCCAGACTGGGGGATTGAGGAAATGACGTGGGCTTTCTGCCTGCGCTGGAGGCGATTTCATTTTCCACCGAAGACGGCGATCGGGTTGTTCGAATAACGAGCAGGCGCTGCACGGGGGCATCTTCATCCGAGCGAATGAAACCCTGCCAACCCAGCGTGTCGGGCCGATCGTAGCGCCCACCGATCAGCAGATAGTCATTAGGAGCAAGCGTCATCTCCCAGCTCAAACTTTCATAATCAACCGTTTTCGAGCCGCTGGCGCCCGCGTGATTGCGGATTTCCGGAGTGAACTGCAGCCGAGTCCGGCCGTCGGCCGCCAACGTGGGGACCACGGCAAGAACGCACTCGGCCTGTTCCAATGTCACAGGAGTATCGCTGCCCCTGTCGTGAAGCACGAAGCGGCCTTGAGGCATAGGGGGACCCAGGACCAACGTCCGCGGAGTGCCCGATCGGAGTTGAATTCGCCGTGAACGAACGCAACTGCGCTCCGACGTGAGCAGCGCTTGTAGCTCCTGGGGAGCAATTCCGCCAATCTGGCCGAAACGCAGTCCGTTTTCCTCCAGCGTAGTTTGTGTCTCCGGAGCGATTTCCTGTTCGTCGGTCATTCCCCAGAGATCATGATTGAAGGCGCGGTTGCCCACCGGGCCTTCCAAGACCGCCACATCTAACTGAATGACATCCGAACCCGATGGTCCTTGAAAAACTCGGGGACGGCCCAACCAACTCGTGGTGGGGCCCTCCAGGATACATCCCCCGAAGAAGAGCCCCATGAGCAGTACGAATCCCTGCCGCATACTGACCTTACCTTGTATATGTGGTTCGCAGACGAAGATTTGGGATGGGCGACAATACCGCCGGGAGGCATTTGGGTCAAGGTCGCTCGCCGAACGACCCTGGCTAACGATCCCGTTTTTGCTAATTTGACCAGGTTGGTGAATGGTGAGTGGTGAGTGGTGAATGGTGAATGGTGAATGGTGAGTGGTCGCAAGCGATCCTCGCTGACGCTTCGGGTTGGCGTGCACGTGACACTAACCCGAAGCGTCAGCGAGGTCCGACCACTCACCAGCAACCAATTTGGAGCGAACTCATGGATCTTTTCAATCTCAAAGGCAAAGTGGCTTTGGTCACCGGCGGCAGCAAAGGTCTGGGGAAGGCCATGGCGCGCGGACTGGCGGAAGCCGGCGCCGACATCGTTATCTCCAGCCGGCATGAGAACGAGCTGAAACCCGCCTTGGAGGAAATCCTTCGCGGCACCGAGCGCAAGGGCCGATACCTTGTGGCCGACATGAGCCGGCGGGCGGAGGTGCTTCGCCTGGCCCGAACGGCACTCGAGGAAATGGGACGGATCGACATCCTCGTCAACAACGCCGGTACTAACATCCCCCAAGCCATCGATCAAATCAAGGACGAAGATTGGGACAAGATCATGGAGATCAACTTGAACTCGATTATGGTCCTGACGCGAGCGCTGGTGCCGCAGATGAAATCGCGCGGCTGGGGAAGGGTGATCCATATATCTTCGGTAATGGGTTTCATCTCCAAGGAAGGACGGAATGCCTATTCGGCCACGAAGGCAGCTTTGATCGGTTTGGCCCGGAGCAACGCCCTGGACCTGGGCCGGCACGGCATCACGGTCAATTGCCTCGCGCCTGGACCATTCTTGACGGATTTGCCGGGCCGGCTACTCTCGACCGAAGAAAAACAGGAATTCGCTCGTTATACCGCCTTGGGCCGTTGGGCCGAGCCACGAGAGCTGGTTGGACCCGTGCTTCTGCTGGCCAGCGATGCCGGAAGTTACATCACGGGCGAGACTTTGGTCGTCGACGGCGGCTGGCTGGCCCGCTAAGCGCGCTTTCCCTTGCAAGGGAAGGTTCCCGAAGCTAAATTATTTATAGATGACAATGCTGTGCGGAAGTTGAGAAGTTGACAATGAGGTCATGGTTTCGGAGTTCCCCGAGGTCCGGAATCTATGGATAAATCGAGCGTTTACACGGAAAGCGAGCAGGAGGCCCTTCGGTACAAATGGATCGAAAGTGAAAAGGCCGGCCACGACTTGGGCGAGGACGCTATTCGCCTTTGGGTCAAGAGACATTGGTGGGGCTATCTGAGAGCGCGCTGGCTGGAGCACTTGCAAGGTAAATGTTTTTGGGTGGAGCTGGACCGAGGGGATTTCGGCCTGCTGCAGCGCGAGTTTCACGACAACACCCTTCTTCTCGATCGTATTCTCGATCGTCTCAAATCCGGACAAGAAAATCTCGACATCATCATTTGGGCCATGAACTGGGGTTTGCCCATCACTCCTGTTCTGCAAATCTTGGAAGCTCTGGACATCAACAGCCGCCGACTGGCACACCGATTCGACTAAACTGCGCTTCGCGACTCACCTCGATTCGCATTTTGCTACAATCAGCTGAAGACATCAATCCGGAGAGCGACGATGGCTACCGTAAGCGGTTCCGCGCAGCGCAAAACCATTTCCTATCCCACCTCTGACGGCAAACCCATGGCCGAAACCGATTGGCATCGCATCTTGATGATCGATTTGATCCAGACGCTCGATGGCTGGTTTGCCCATGATCCCAAGGTCTATGTTTCCGGAAACCTTTTGATGTTTTATGTTCCGGGCGACCGGCGGCGGCATCTGTCACCGGATGTCTTTGTCGTCAAAGGTGTGCCGAAGCACAAGCGTCTCTATTACCTTGTGTGGGAAGAGCAGAAGGGGCCCGACCTCGTTATCGAGTTGACTTCCAAGCCCACAAGGAATGAAGACTTAAAGAAGAAATTCCAACTCTACCAAAATGTTCTCAAGGTTTCGGAATACTTTCTATTCGATCCCTTGGGAGATTATCTCAAGCCCCAGCTACTAGGCTTTCGCTTGCAAGAGGGAAAATATGAGCCCATAACACCTGCGAAGAGCAGGCTGCCGAGCCAAACGCTCCGGTTGCATCTGGAACGCGACGGTGAAAATCTCAGGCTTTATGATCCCAAGTCCGGCCAGTGGGTTCCCACACCTGCTGAGGAGCGGCAGCAATCGCGGGCGGAAAATGAAGAGTTACGCAAGGAAGTAGAAGAGCTTCGCCGCCAACTGGCGAAGAAATCACAGGCCTAGGATTTACTTTTCTCCTCCTTTTTGCTGTCCTTCGGCCAGCACAGAAGCCTTTTATACTGTTCTTCGCCGCCCAATTGGTTAACGACCGCCTGCCGGGATTCCTCTTTGCAAGCCGCACACACGCGCTGGTGGGGCGGCTCTATGGGCTTTTGGCAAACCATGCAATTCATGATGACCCCTCCGTGGAGAAGTTTTTAACTTGCCAATCGAAGGCAAGTTAGAAACTTGCCCACCCAATTCAGCGGACGGCGCCGCCATTGACGCGAATCACCTGGCCGGTGATGAAAGCGGCAGCGGGCGAGACCAGCCAGCGGGCCGCAGCGGCAACATCTTCGGGCGTTCCCCACCGACCCAAAGGCGTTTCCCGACGCACCCGCTCTTGCCAGCGCTCTGAAGCGCTCGTTCCCCAAGCGGTGCGAATCCAACCCGGCGCCAGACAATTGACTCGCACTTCCGGAGCTAAACTCAGGGCGAGACTTTTGCTGAAAGCGATAACAGCGGCCTTGACGCTACCGAACAACTGGCCACTATCGCCCTCCATCCCCATTTCCGCCTGGTCCCAACCCATGTTGAGCAAAACGCCACGGCCCTGGGATTTCATGCGCTGGCCCACGTCGCGGGACAGCCGAATTGTCGCATTCAGATCGACCGCCAACAATTCTTGCAGCTTGCGTTCGAACGGCCAACGGGCGGCATCACCGGTGAGGATATCGGCGCCGGCATTGTTAATCCAGATATCGATGCCAGCCCATTCCTTCCAGGCGCTCTGCACCAGCCGATCGCAATCCGTTGGCTCTCGCAAATCGGCCAGGACAACTTGGCTGCGAATCCCGGCCTGTTCCAGTTGATGGGAAACCTCTTGGGCGGCCGACTGGCGCCGACCATGCACAACCACGTCAGCGCCGGCTGCCGCCAACTGCAAGGCAATGGCTCGGCCGATTCCTCCCGTGGAACCAGTGACCAAAGCCCTTAGCCCCGCAAGTTCCCGACCGCCGCTCTCGACCGTTTCTGGCCTGGGCTGTTCGGAGCTACTAACCGTAGGAGCAAAGGCGGCTTGCCCCTGTTGCGGAAGCGCCGCTTCCGGTTCCTTCCGCTCCAGGCTTTCCAAAAGGTCTTGAACCGTAGCATCCAACAGGGGATGAATGGCGCGCGGGGCGATGTCCGCCAAGGGCTTCAAGACAAATTCCCTCTCGTGCATCGCCGGATGCGGAACCGTCAGGCCCGGTTCCTGTAATACTTCATTTTCATATAGGAGCAAATCGAGATCGATGGTTCGAGGTCCGTGGCGCTCTCGACGGACGCGGCCGAGAGCTCTTTCAACATCCAGCAGCGCGTTCAAGAGGTCTCGCGCCGACAAGTCGGTTTTCAGCTCGGCGGCGGCATTGAGAAAGTTCGATTGACCCGGAGGACCTCCCACGGGAATGGTTTCGTGATACGAGGAGACTTGCGTCACGTCGATGCGTGGGTGCTCTTGCAGCGATTGGATCGCCCGGTCGAGATAATCGCGCCGGTCTCCTTGGTTGCTGCCCAGAGCGATATAAGCGGTAGACTTCGGCTTCATGGCTCTCGAAGCTCGTGATCGCTGCCAGCGCCCCAGCCTTCGATTGGCGCCCCAACATATTGCATGATAATGATTCCGGCCCAATCCGGGAGAGATTCCGTCAGACGATCCTGGAAAAAATGGAAATGAGCACTTGATTCCACGAAGTTCGTGAATATCATCAACAACAGATTGAACAAGCCGTTTGACCGGTCGTGAAGTTCGAGCTTGACAATGAGGCCGCTGCGGCGGCGAAGCCGGAACGGGCTTTCCCCGAACGGCGGCTGAATTTGGTCTCGGGGCAAGGAAGTGAGCGGCTCGAATCGAGCTTCCGGTTTTTTGGAGCTCGTCGCTCGGTTGGATTTCGGCTTATACGGTTTCCGGTGGCTCCAGGGTTTCTCTCCTGCTTTGTTCCCCGGAAAGACCCGATAAGTAAGCACCGATCCTACCCCCCGACGGGCTCCGATTGTTTGGCTCATTTCTCAGGGTTTGATTACTCCGCTCCCCGATAACTTCTCCGCTTATTCCTACGCCTTCTTGAAGCAGCGCTCAAAGTTCGGTACGCTCGGCTAGTAGATAATCTGGGATGAGGATCGGACATAACTCGTTTACGTTTCGCGCCCGCAATATACCTCGAATCGAAAAATGATGAGGGCGCTAAACCTAAACCGTCAAACGACTCATCCGTTTCGACTTCATAGTTGGTTTTGGTGAGGGGTGGATCGCGTGTTGCGCATTGCTGACTCGCTGCCGTCATTGATCGGCTCCATTTTCTTGCCTAGCTCTCTGATTTATGTGGGGGTCGTTCTCGTCCTGGGGATTTTTGCCGGCAGCTGCTGGCTGGTTTATGGGCGCGGACCGAGACGTCGGCGGAGCTACCGCCGCGTCCTGAAGTTGATTGACGAAAAGTCCTGGCCAGAGGCTCTCGACGAGGTGAGCCGACTGCAAGCTTTGGGATTGCTTTCCCGAGTCTGGCAGAAACGCATTCGTCAGGCCGAAGGCGAATGCCATCGCCTGGCCGGGCAAGCCGCCCTCGCCGAAAAACGATTCGCGGAAGCCCTCGACTCCTTGCTCAAATCCGCTCGGCTCTTAGATCAGGACGAGGCGGTGTCCCGATCTCGCGTAATCGATGAAATGCTGGAGGAAGTGCGTCGCCTCTTCGTCGCGATGTCCCCCAACCCCTTCCAGGCCAAATCCACCAAGAAGAACCCCGGCCCATCCGACGGCCACGATAATGGGGCGCTGCCAGACCTGGTTCGGCAAGTGCTTGGCTTTCAATCTCCCTGTCCCGAGGCGTCGTTTTGGTTGGGTCTTTGGCACGTGCAACAGAATCGCATCGATCTGGCCCTTGCTGCCTTGGAGGATTCCTGTGCTGGCGCCGGGGAAATGGTCTTCGATCCCTCTTTCTATCTCGGGGTCCTCCGTCTCCGCGAAGGACGCTTCTCCGAAGCCTTACGGCGTCTGGCGGACACCAATCGAATGGCTCCGGAATGTCCTCTCGTTCCTTGGCAACTGGGCATGGCCATGGTGAGCGAAGGAGGCAAAGACAGTCTGGCGGTGCGACCGCTTCAAAAGGCGCTGGGACCTGAGGGTCTTGCCGCCTGGCTCCGCTCGCCGAACAAGCTCTGGCAGGAAGCGCTGCCCGATCGCCATCACTCTTACGTCCGGCGGTTGGCGGAAAAGTACCCCTTTGTTTGCCCCGTCTTGGGCGCCGATGTCGGGGCTATGATTCGGCAGGGCCAGATCGCCTTGGCTCAGGCGCAATATCGCTTGGGAAGTTTTGCGGAGTCCGTCAGTCTCTACGAAGCTGTTTTGCGGGAGAGCCCGCCGACGCTGCCTGTTCTCCGCGGTTTGGGTCTCTCCTTAGCCAGGCTGGAACGATACGACGAAGCCTTCAAGCACCTCCGCGCCGCGTTCGACCTGGAACAGAGCCAGGATCGTCGAGGAGGAAGCGCTGTCACTGTCGGCTACTTAGCGCTATGCGGCGCCAAGGGCCGCCCCAACCAAGCGGAAGACAAACCGAAAAATGTCCTGTGGGCTATCCGATCGCTGGCTGGGTTCGACCTTCCGGGGGATCGGGAATGGGCTCGGCTAAACAGCGCCGTTTTCGCCGAAGCACGGACCCTGAATCTGCCGGTGCCTCTCGAAGATGAGGTGCGGCTCTGCAACTTACTCGCTTCGGTGGACGCGACTGACGCCGAAGCCGCGGCCGCTTATCACCAGCTAGCCGTCACCTCACCGGAATCGCTGCGTACCGAGCACGCTTGGCTCTATTGCAGGGCCGTTGAGCAGCACGGTATCGAGAATCCTCATGATCTGGAAATCTGTCATCGAGCATTTGCGGACGAGTCCGCCATGCGCCACTTCTTCGAGAAACGGGGTTGGGATTTGGAGGAAGTGGAGTACGTGTTCATGGCGCGGTGCGCGGCGACCGGTGATTCCTCCGAGGCTGCCGTTCGCTTGCCCGATTCCCTCCGCCCGAAAGTGGAATCGTTTCTGCTGGCTCGCTGCCAGCAACTGGAACAAGCCGAACAGGCAGCGCAGGCATTGGCTAGCGCCGAAGTGCTGATACGACTGGCGCCGCGATGCGCGCCGGCATATGACTTACTGGCGCGCTTGCACTATCGAGCCGGCAAACTGGGTCGGGCCTCGGATATCCTGGTCAACTGGCACGAACACTTTCCCGATGATTTTTGGCCGTTGGTCCGCAAGGCCGTCGTCGACCAACAACGTGACCAGGCGGACGACAGCTTACTCGCGATTCGCAAAGCCATAGAACTCGCTCGTGGGCCGACTCGGGTGGAGATCGCTGTCCTGGGAGGACGTTTGGCCCTTTTAGCCAATCGTGCGGAGGAGGCCTTGACTCTGTTTCAGCAAGGTCTTCAGGAAGATCCTCACCATCGGACCGCGTGGTGGTGTGCGGCGGCGGTGCGCTGCCGGTTGGGACACCGGTCAGAATTAGCCGCCCAGTTGCCGAGCTCGCAATTGGACGAGACACCCGATCCGCGCTTCCACTACTTGGCCGCCGTCGCTTATCTGAGCGCTGGCCAGTACCAACAGTCCATTGAGTCGGCGCGCAAAGCCGCGGCCGCCTTCGCCGCAGAGCCAGGTTCCATCGAGGCGACCGAGTGTAGTTTTCTGATTGGATTGACCCATTTGCGGCAACAGGACATTCCGGCCGCTTCCGTGGCGTTTCAAGAGGTCGTGAACTCCTCGGAGAAATCCCCTTCCGCAAATCATGCCCGAGCCCAGCTAGCCAACATTCGCTTCTCGCGCGGCTTTAATGAAGAGGCAATCGAATTGTGGAAGGGCCTGGATGAATCCAAACGCAAGGAATGGGGTCTCGACGACACCTTGCAGCGCGCGATTTTTTTGGCCGCCTTGCAAGCATTAAAGACCTACCGATATGAATTGGTAACCAAGCTCTTACGTGAATTGCGTCTCAATGATGAAGATCCCAGGTGTGTCCCTCTGCTGACTTATGCATTGGTCAAAGCCGGCCAGGAAGCGCTTCGGCGATCAGAATATGAAACAGGAAGACGTTTCTTGCAAGAAGCGATTCTGAACGGTTGTCAGGATTCCACGGTGGCTTACGAGCTGGCTCGTGCCTACAAACACCTAGGCCGGATTTCCCGGGCCCGCGAATCCTTGCAGAAAATCGCTCGGCCGGATGCCGACACGTTTTTTCAATTAGGACTCCTTTCCCTGGAGGAGAAACGGCCCGCCCAAGCCGAAGAAGAGTTTGCCCAGGCCTTGGCGGAAAATCCCGAGGACTATCCGGCCGGCTACAATCTCTTGTTCACCCGCCTTTCGCTCGGACAGATCGACCGGGCCCTGGAGTTGCTTCCGAAGATCTTGGAGCGATCGAGTGCGCCCATCGATCGGGGATTCTTGGAATTGTTGAACAAAGTCTTACGAAGCTGTCAAGCGAGCGGCGATGACAACTTGCCGCCTCTGATGTTGGCAGAAATCTCGGCGGAAGAAGAGCAACGCTTGCTGCAAATGACTCGCGACTTGGGCCATCCGGCCATGGCGGCGAAAATCCTCTACACGCTGGCCAGTCAGCGCCCGGATCGTGCCGAGCTTCGCACGGCTTTTTTGGAAGCGATTCTGGTGCAGGCCAAACAACTGCTGGACCGTTGCGATTGGCATGAAGCGGGGCGAGTGTTGTCGCCTTGGGTTGGAAAGGAGGGATCGGCGCCGCAATCAGTCCGGGCGGCTCTCCTCAATCTTTTCGGCTGCTGCGCCTGTTTGAGCCAGGATTTTGAAACGGCCGTGCATTCCTTCACCGCCGCCAAGCAAATCGTGACCCGAGATGCGAGCTTGAGTCAGAATCTGGCGTTGGCTTATGAGATGCAAGGCCGGCTCGCCGAGGCAGAAGCGCACTGGAACTGGTATCTGGAAATGCTGGACGGTCGCGCCCCAACGCCGTCCGAATCTCCAGGATACCGGGATCGTCTGGCCTTCGAATGCCTCCACCGCTTGGCTTTGCGTTTTTCGGAAAAAGGCAAATGGACCAATGCTTTAACCTTCTTCCAGCGCGCTCATCAGCTTCGACCCGAGGACGCCGATACCTTGGAGCGTTTGTTCCACCTCCTCAATCAGCTCAAAAAGCCGGAAGAGGCTCGGAAAATGCTCCGCCGGCTCCAGCAGCTCCGGCCCCAGGAACCCCAGGTCGAGTTGTTCGAGCTGGAGCTCATTGAGCTCAACAACTTGGAAAACTGCAACCGGGCGCTCGCCGGCATCGAGGCCCTCAACCTCAGGTATCCGAACGACGGCCGAATGGCGGAGCGGGAGAGCCAACTGGTCGGCGCTATGGTAACCTATTTGAAGCGTTTGAGCCGGCAGATCAGCGAGCAATTGGACCGGGCCGCCGCTCGGGTTCGCCGCCTGCCGAGCTACCAGGTCGATTGGCCGGAGATGAGGCACTACTTGCGCGACCTGCGCGGGCGAATGCAGCGCGTGAAAAAGACGGCGGCACGATGCCTGCCGCTGGCAACAAGCGAGCAGAACCGACGGGACTTGCAGCAATTGATCAGCCACGCGGACCAGGAAATCGACCACTGCCGAACGCTCGTTTAACGGAAGGATGAATGATGAACGATGAATGATGAGCGACGAAATCCAAGACCTCTTGCTTCATCATTCATAATTCATCATTCATCGTTCGGACTAAACACCGGCCACTCGCCATTATGAACTATGAATGATTCCCAAGAACCTGTCGTCCTCGAACTGGCCCCCTTACCGCGCGAAAAGATCGGCCCGTTTATCTTGCTGGGCCTGGAAAAAGATGCCGCCTCCGAGGAGATCGAGGCTCACTGGGCACAGCGAGTGATCTGGGCGCGCAAGGACCACATCGCCGTGGCTCTGACCGAGGTCAACTGGGCGCGCGAGGCCTTGAGCGATCCCGACAAACGCGTTCGCGCCGATGCCGCCAGCTTGAATGTCGATGTCACGACCCGGGTTCTGCAGGATTTGGCCCAGCGCTACGGCGTGGGCTCCGCTGGCGCCTCGTGGCAACCCTTGCAAGTCGATCCGCCGCTGACCGAGGTAACGCCCCCGATTGAGATTCCGGACCCGGAAGAAACCCGTCGAGCGATTCCGGTTCCCGAGACACCGGACGATCTTCCTGGCGTAAACTGGGTGCTGGATCAATTCTTGCAGGAGCCGATTGATCCGTGGGACTTGAAAATACCAACGATGAATGATGAAGTATGAATGATAAATTAAGACTGGAAAAGCCAATGACCAACGAACCCAATCTCGACGAAGCCCCTGCATCGCATCGTGAGGTAAAACAGGACGAGCACACCATCGGTTCGTCCTCGATCTATCGCCTTTGCGAAGAGATCATCGCGCTGCGCGAGATCAATAATCGCCAGCATAAGATGTTCGAGCAGACCTTGGCGAAGACGCGAGATGCGGTGCAGGCGAGTTTCAACAGTTTCGCCGCCGATACCCAGCGGGCCTACCAGCAACTTCGCCAAGAATTTCACGGAGAAAAACGCATCAGCCTCGCCCTGCTCAATGAGCTGGTGGAGATTGCTTTCGATATGCAGCATATTATCTCGGCGCGGCCCCCTCACCCTTATCCCTCTCCCCCGGGTGGAGACGGCGGGGTAAGCGGCGGCACCGACCCCGGAGCCGCGCACGCAGTAAGCGGTGCCGATCAAGGAGCCGCGCACGCAGTAAGCGGAACCGATCCGGACGCCTTTACCCGCTGGGCCGAGGCCGTCGAGGTTCAAGCCCGCAAAGTTCAAGCCGCGCTGCTCCGCCACGGCATTCATCCCTATGATGCCGTGATCGGCTCGAGTTATAACCCCGCCTTACACGAGCGCGTCGGCAGCAAACGCATGGAAGGCATGGGCCCGCTCTTGGTCGCCGAGCAGCAAGAATCCGGCTGGGCCAGCCAACAGCCCGAATTCATCCTCCGCCGGCCCAAGGTGATTGTGTCGGAATAGCCCTGTAGTCAGTAGTCAGTGGTCAGTAGTCCGTAGCCCCACTCCGCCAAGTCATGCAATTGGCGGAAGGCCACAAGAGCGCGGTCGTCAAGCATTTCATGCATCCGCCGACCCCCTCCGCCCGCCAATTGAAATTGGCGGAAGGGGTCAAATTCCTCGGGAAAGAGTGAGCATCTTGAGTTTCCGGCGACCAATTGGCGGAGGGGATGCCCTGCCCGCCACCCTGCCATCAAAAAAGGAGATTTGGCGGGGAGGGGTAAACGCCGTAACCGCTTATAAGTCAGGATGTTACGAGGCCGCTCCATCCCTCGCCGCCATCCCGCCATCGGACCGGACTCCCGGTCATTTCGGGTCTCAAGCGAATCAAGCAGCCACGGATGAAACACGGCAGGAACACGGAGAAACACGAAATCACGAAATACGAAATCACGAAGGGACCAGTAATCAGCGTCAGAGGTCAGAGGTCCACAGGTCGTCGAACTTTGCGCGGCCAGCGACCTTTGCTACAATGTTTGGGTGATTGGGCGAACAGTTTAAGGAGAAGGTCATGGCAACACCGGGAGATTCTCCGAACCTGTCGACCGGAATAGAGCAACCATCTGGACCGAACCGCTCCGGGACTGAAACGGCCCGCAACGAGCGCGATTCCCTCGCCGGCTTGGGTGCGGAACTCCTTCGCCGCGCTGAGGAGAGCCAACCGGTTATCGAAACGGCCTGGGACTACCTGATGGCCCGCTGGGGCCTCCATGGGCAACCGCTTGGGGTCCAGCGCCTGCGTGCCATGATCCAGGAAGAGTGCGGCGCCAACCCGGAAGACAACGCATTCAGCCGCCAATTGATTGCCCAACGCAAGGAACGCCCCTCATGATGTGGTTCTTCCTGGACGGCAGCGCGCTCACCAAGCGCTATGTTGCCGAGCCAGGGACGGCTGCCTTTCGGATGTCATAAGATCAACTCGTTTATCTTGTCGCGTAAGAACTGATAGAAACCGGCATCGTTACCAGCCGCGCGCAGATTCCACAACGATTTGACGTCGCTGTCAGCTAAGACCATCACGTACCCCCGGCCGGCATTAACGATGTCCCGACAGCGCAAGATCATTGTCTCGCGGTCAGAAACGTCACGACACACCAGAATGCCAAACTCGCCGCGTTGTTGGCCAAAACGGCCTTGCAGTTGGTCAAGTTCGGGGTTTGACGGATCATTCGAGTAGTTCTTGCATTCCACGAAGACAACAGGACACTTGATGTGATATGCCACTTTCAAGTCATGAAAAAAGCCAGCTGCTGCCACGTTGTCAAAGCAAATATCAATTCGTTTTCGGCCTTCGTTGATTTCCCTTTCAATCTTCATCCCGGTTAAATCGGGCACGAAGAGTCGATTCAATATTTGAGCAATCAATTGGTGGTAAGATTGGGCATCTGCCGTTCCAGGAGGAATGTTATCGAGTCGTCCGATTAGAAGAGCCCCCGAAACGCCGTGTCCCTCGTGCTCATATTGCTTAGCCGGCTCGCCGTAGGAGTCTAGTAACGCTGCGACACTATCAGGGTCGTGGACAGTCCATTTCGTTTTACAGCCATCCTGGTCGATCCACGTTGCAATCGTGAAATCAGACGCTGGATCAGGTAGTTGGCGCAGCATCTCCTCAATGGCAGCGATGGAACACGTTGCAATGTCAGGGGACACCACGGCAAGCCATCTGTGAGGAAAGGCATCGGGGGGAAATGAATCAGGGAATGCTCTGTAGGCCATAATTGGCGTAAGCACAGGACTCGTACTGTCGGCGTTGTTTTTCAGCACCCTGAATTGGTCACGAGCGAATCCTTTCACTTGATCAGGCGCACCTGGTCGCGCCGCTAGACTGTCAATTACATCGAGCCAATGAAGAGCATCGTTGCTGGCAGTATTCGACAGATTCAGCAGTTCGCGAATCTCCGCAGGCATTTCCATGATCGCGCGCACGGCGCGTTGCGACAGCGAATCGAATTGCTGCAGCCCATGTTTACACATAAACTCGTCGGAATTGGCATCCGCATACAAACAGAATTGATCTGCGTAGTCGCCATCCAGTGGACGGTCGGAATACTGAAGGAAGCGTTTGTTCCCGAGGATGAAGCGCCAAGTATCGTGCGGAACAATTGGTGCAATCAGGCGAGCATAGAAGAGCTTGGGGTACGAGCGCGAAACGTCCTGGAATTCGCTTCGGAAGGAGTCAAGCGGTTTTAGCCAATCAGCCGTCATTGGTTCAACTCGTTTGAGGAAGGTAGACCTCCGCGCGATTGTAGAGCGCTTAGGGTCATTCCGGGTCCTGATCAATCCTGCTTGCTGAATTATACCTGAGCGACCCTTTTTCGGGCTAGCCGCTTGAGGTCGGCAAGATTCCGCTTGCCGCATTCTGGCGGGAGGCATTTGAGTTGGCTATTCTGATAAATGCCCTCGAACAACGAATTACGGAGCAGGGCAACTGACTACGGACTAGGACCATTGATTATGCCCTATATCGGCATCGATTTTGGAACGAGCAATTCGGTGGCGGCCAACTTTCAATATGGTCATGCGGAAGTTTTGCATAATCACGAAGGGCAGAAATGGACGCCGTCGGTGGTGACGCTGCGGCGGGATGGGACGCTTGCCTTTGGGCAGGAAGCGAAAGAGAACTTCGACGAGCAGCGCTCGATCCGTTCGGTCAAGCGCATCCTGGGCACGCCGGAGCGGGTGCCGTTGGTCGGCCAGAATCTGCGGACCGAACAGATCGCGGTCATGCTATTCAGCTTGCTCAAGCGGGATGCGGAAAAGGCGCTGGGTGAATCGTTCACCAAGGGAGTCGTGACGATTCCGGCGAACTCGAAGGGGCTGGCCCGGCATGCCACCAAGCTGTGCGCGGGGGCGGCCGGCTTGCAAGTGTTGACGCTTATCAACGAGCCGACCGCGGCCGCCATCTGCTATGGCATCAATGCTCAGGATGAACAGAGGGTGCTGGTTTACGATTTTGGCGGCGGCACCCTCGATGTCACCATCCTCCGCATCCATCATGGCATCTTTGAGGAGATCAGCAGCAAAGGGGTCGGCAAGCTGGGCGGCGATGACTTGGATCTCGCCCTGGCCAAGGTCCTGGCCGAACGCTTTCAACAGAAGAACGGCTACGACATCCTCAATTCCCCCTACAAACAGCAGTTCATGCTGGCGGTGGAGAAAGCCAAGATCGATCTTTCCACCGAGCCGATCACCGTCGCCCGCAAAGCCGAGCTCGTTCCGGAACGCCATCTGAGCCTCGAGGAGGAAATCGATCGCCCGACGTTCGAGCGAGCCATCATGCCGTTGATCCAACAATCGGGGGCCGCCTTGGATGAGGCCATGAAGCTGCGCAACCTGCGTCCCAAGGACATCGACAAGGTCTTGCTCGTCGGCGGCACCAGCAAGATTCCCATCGTGCAGAGGTACGTGACCGAAAAAATGGCCGGCAAGGAGCCGGAACCTTTCGACAAGGTGGATCCGATGACTTGCGTGGCCCAAGGCGCGGCCATCGTCTCGGCCATTCTCCAGGGAGCGCCGGGATTGGACAACTACGCCTACAGCGTCAAGCTGGAGCATTCTTTGTGCGCCAATCCGATTAACGAGCATCGGCAAGTGTATCTCGACCCGATCGTCAAGCGCGGCTCGGATATTCCTTGCTCCTTCACGAAGACGTATTACCCGGTGGCCGACCCCGCCGAACGGGTCATCATCAGCGTCTTTGAAGGCGACGAGTACCACCAGCCGGACAATGCGGAAAACGTCAAGCTGGCGGAGATTCCCTGGGAGTTCACGCCGCCGCGGTCCCAACGCGACGGCGCTCTGGACGTGACTTTTGAATACGGGGACGACGGCATCCTCACCGTGCAGATCGAGGATACTCACGCCAAGCACAAGAAACGCTTCCCCATCCAGCAGGCCAGCGAAGATCAGATGGACGCCGCCCAGGTCATCAAAATGAAGCGGATCAACGAAGAGCTAATCGCCCGCAGCGCCGACTTGGAAAGCACGTCGGAATATAAGGAAGCTCTGGAAGTCATTAAAAAAACCGAGCAGGATGTCATCCCCAAAGTGGAAAGGGATGAAGATCGCCGCGAGCTGGAGGAGCTGTGCCGCCAGGTCCGCCTGGCCATGGGCTCGGGCGACAAAAAGAAAATGGAATCCGCCAGCGCCGAGCTCAACGACCGATTGCTGAATTACGCGTATTTGCTGTAGGATAGGGACATGCTACGCGTCATTCCTGGTCACATCGAAGATAACCATGTTGTTCCTGATGCACCGTTGCCAGAAACGGCCAGCGTTCGGAGCGTTTCCATCCTCCTGGAAGTAAAAGAACCATCCTCTCCGTCGAAAGAGGGAGGTTGGAAAAATGGTTTGGGACTCTGAAGGATACTGGCCAGTTAGAAAAGGACTACACAGACTACCTGGAAAAGAAATACCTTTAATGCGCGTTATTGACGTTCATTTAGGCCCGTGGAAGTTCGGATGCAGGCAAGTGCTTCCTCTAAATGGGTCACCTCCTCCATCAGATTTCCCAGTTCGGGATTGTTCCAGCCGCCGTTCTTTTCCAGTTCGTCGCGTAGTCTGCCGGCCGCGAGTTCAGCGTCTCCTAAGTAGGAACTCGCCTCCTCACGCCACCACCGGAGAAACATCTGCGCAATCCACTTGGCAGGTTCAATATCGTTGCCAAGCATGCCTGGCGGTTCGGTTGCCTGCTTGATCCAATTTGTCAAAACTTTTTCAATTTCATCTGGTGTCATTCGTATGCATTCCCTAGTCGGCCCTCGCCGTGTCACCCGGTGAACGTCATAATATACCCTGCAACCTAAAGGGTCCCAAATAAGTTTCAATTCGGCACAAGCCATGCTCACCTGTCCCATGTGCAAGAAGACGCTTCCGGAAAGCACGCCGCAGTGTCCGCGCTGCAGCACGGACCTGTCGCTGTTGACGGACTATGTGGAGCATCTGCATGACGGCGTGGCTCGCGCCGATGATTTGACTCGGCAAGGCCAGCTGGATGAGGCCGTGTGGGCGTACCTTGAAGTTCTCGAAGTCGACCCTGACAACGCAGTGGCGCGTCGGCAGGTGGGGCGAGTGGCGACGGCCGTGCGCGAGTTTGACCGGGCCGCGCCCGGCCGGCACTGGCTCCAGCGCCTCGGCCGAGAAGCACGCTTCGACCATTGGATTTATGCGCGATTGGGATTGAGGCTGAGCGACGCTTGGATTTTTTGGCTGGTGGTTGCGGCCGTGCTGATTCTGTTCTTTGCCCTCGGCTTCTTAGCGGGCTGGGTGGCACACCCGTGAGCCTCGAAGGGCGTGGAGGCACGTTTTCAAACTTGCCGATTAACAAAGACGCACGTTTTGACGCTTATTTGGCGCGCGCTAAGGTGCCTTTTCGCTTTCGCGGGCGTGACACGACCTTGCGATTACTGCTCGCCTGCTGCTTCTTAAGATCCTCGAACATCCGCCGCAAATCGTACCCGAACTGCCTGGCATGGCGCTCGCGGATGCGATGCAGTTCCGCCACGATGGGGTCAGTCCACATAACTAGGTTCCCAGGAATTCACGGGGCGTACAAATCGTCGGCAATTCATAGCCCCTTTTCCTGCTGAGCGCCGCGATCTTCTTTTGAATCGCGGGATTGCCGATGTGTTTACAATTCCATGTTAACAGATAATCCATGGCGTGCACAGTGGCTAGGGCGATATGCAAGGCGTCATCTCCCGCCTTGGCCGGAAGGACTTTTCGCCGCACAAAACGCTCGGCCAATGTCATGGCTTCTTCGTTGACGTCCAGCACGGGAATGGGGTCCAACACTTCCAATCGTTTCCTCGCCTCACTCCGAGCGCCTTTACCTGCTTCCCGGATGACAAGAACTGAAATATAGAGGTCAAATCGTCCAGCGTATTGCTTCCACCACTCCTGAGTCGCCTGCTGGCATGCCGCAACGATGAGATCGCGGCTCGGCTTTGCCGTCAAGTAACCAATCACGCTGGTTTCAAGGTATACTGTGGGTTGTGGCACGATTGATGCCTATGAGATGGGCCATTACTCGTACAGCTCTTCGCTGCTGACGGTTGACTCGGCAAGGACAGTTGGACGAGGCGGTGTGGGCGTACCTTGAAGTTCTGGAAGTCGATCCGAACAATGCCGTTGCCCGTCGGCAGGTGGGGCGAGTGGCGACGGCGGTGCGCGAATTTGATCGAGCCGCGCCTGGCCGGCGCTGGCTCCAGCGCCTTGGCCGAGAAGCACGCTTCCGCCATTGGTTTTACAAGCGATTGGGATTGCGGTTGAGCGACGCCTGGATTTTTTGGCTGCTGGTTGCGGCCGTGCTGATCCTGTTCTTTGCCCTCGGCTTCTTCGTGGGCTACCGGTCGGCCCGATTTAGCGGGGAGACGGAAGTGAAAAATAACCGCAGCTTTACGTATTTCTCTCAAGAATCGGGATAATCGTTTTTTTGAGTTGACACTTTTTCGCTTCGTCTTATAATTACAACACGCTCGAAATCCCAGCCGGGATCGGCTTTCTGTTCCTCGCAGGTAATCAAGCTTATGACCAAGCGGATTCGTTCTGGAAATGAGGAGGGTTGACGCTCTATCCCATCACGTTGTCGGATAGGGCCAAACCTTTGTAAGGTTTGGCTTTTTTGTTTGATGATGGGGAACCCGGTCGCTGACGTGACCCGGCTCGCCAGGGCGTATAGCTCAGTTGGCTAGAGCGCAGCTCTGATAAAGCTGAGGTCCTTGGTTCGAATCCAAGTACGCCCAGTTCAGAGGTCAGAAGGCAGAAGTCAGAAAGGAATCCTCTGAACTGGGGATGTAGCTCAGCTGGGAGAGCGCGTGGTTTGCAACCACGAGGTCACGGGTTCGAACCCCGTCATCTCCACATGACGGCGAGCCGAGGGGCGTAAGCCCCCGGGTCTGATTGGGAGTAGAACTGGTTGCGAGTTGCCGCATTCTTATGGCATGCGTCAACTCCTGGCCAGTAAGGTCAGGGGCGTGATCGATTCCTTGGAATCGATTGCGTTTTGCTCTTTGACAATTCGGTAGCGGTAAGAGTTGCATCATCAAGATCTCAACGTGACAGACAGAGCTCCAAGCGTCAGCGAGGGGTTCTGACAATCGCGTTGCAGTTTCTTATGAGTCTCTGCAAGAGCCCTTAGGAGAAAGAAAGGATCGTTACAGCCCACATCCGTGGGCTAGGTAGCTGTGGATGCGAACCTGCTCTCTGCTTGAACAGAGGACAGGATCATTGCGGCCAAGCTACTAAGGGCATGTGGGGGATGTCTTGGCGCCAGGAGGCGATAAAGGGCGTGGAAGACTGCGAAAAGCCCGGAGGAGCCGTCAAACGGGTGTTGATCCCGGGATGCCCGACTTGACGTACGCTGAATCCATAGGCGTACGTGGCAAACGGAGCGAACTGAAACATCTCAGTAGCTCTAGGAAAAGAAAGCAACAGCGACTGCCTTAGTAGCGGCGAGCGAACGGGCATGAGCCCAAACCATCGGGACTCGTCTCGGTGGGGTTGTAGGACCGAGCTGTCTTTAATGGCGGGGAGTGATCAAGGCGATTCTAAGCAGAACGTCTCTGGAAAAGGACACCATAGAGGGTGACAGTCCCGTATGCGAACAGAATTGCCCTCCCGTTCGGCACCTGAGTAGGGCCTGACACGTGGAAGCAGGCCTGAATCCGCGAGGTCCATCTCGCAAGGCTAAGTACTCCCTGGCGACCGATAGCGAACCAAGTAGCGCGAGCGAAAGATGGGAAGAACCCCTATAAGGGGAGGATAGTGAACCTGAAACCACATGCCTACAAGCGGTCGGAGCCCGAACTGGTCGGTCCCGCAAGGGATCGTCCTGGGGTGACGGCGTGCCTTTTGCATAATGATCCGGCGACTTACGGTCATCAGCTAGGTTAAGCCGCTCTGCGGCGGAGCCGAAGCGAAAGCGAGTCTGAAACGGGCGATTAAGTTGGTGGCCGTAGACGCGAAACCACGTGATCTACGCATGGGCAGGATGAAGTGGGGGTAATACCTCATGGAGGTCCGAACACACCAGTGTTGAAAAACTGGGTGATGACCTGTGCGGAGGATTGAAAGTATCATCAAACGTGGAGATAGCTCGTTCTCTCCGAAATAACTTTAGGGTTAACGTCTGAGTCGTTGGCAACGGGGGTAGAGCGACTGAATTCGATAGGGGGCCCACCAGGCTACCCTTCGAAACCAAACTCCGAATACCGTTGTACAAGCTCAGGCAGCTAGACGGCGAGGGATAAGCTTCGTCGTCGAGAGGGGAACAACCCAGATCGCCCGCTAAGGTCCCTAAGTCATGCTCAGTGCGAAAGGAAGTTGGATTCCTGAGACAGCCAGGATGTTGGCTTAGAAGCAGCCACCATTTAAAAAGTGCGTAATAGCTTACTGGTCGAGGAGTCCTGCGCCGATAATGAACGGGACTAAGCATGACACCGAAGCGGCGGGTATCCCGCAAGGGGTACGGTAGGAGAGCGTTGCACATTAGAGTGAAGGTGGACGGACAACGACCACTGGACGAAGTGCAAGTGATCATGCCGGAACGAGTAACGATAAAACGGGTGAGAATCCCGTTCGCCGAAAGCCTAAGGTTTCCTGGGGAAGGGAAATCCGCCCAGGGTTAGTCGGATCCTAAGACGAGGCCGAAAGGCGTAGTCGATGGACAGCAGGTTAATATTCCTGCACCAGCTCTGTGGACGAACCAAGCGACGCTTCGAGAAAGGGGAGCGCCCGGATAGAAATGGGCGTCCCGCAAGGGCGAGGGCATTTACGATCCCGAAGTCCTCTGAATCGGAGTCAAGAAAAACCTTGGTAAGGTTGAAACAGACTGCCCGTACTAAAACCGACACAGGTAGGCGAGATGAAGATTCTAAGGCGCTCGAGAGAACGCTCGTGAAGGAACTCGGCAAATTAACCCCGTAACTTCGGGATAAGGGGTGCCCTTTGGGGTGTTAAAGCCTCGGGGGGCCGCAGTGAAAGGGATCTGGCGACTGTTTACTAAAAACACAGGTCTCTGCCAACTCGTAAGAGGATGTATAGAGACTGACGCCTGCCCGGTGTCGGTAAGTTAAGGAAGAGGGTTAGCGGAGTAATCCGCGAAGCTCGCAACCGAAGCTCCGATAAACGGCGGCCGTAACTATGACGGTCCTAAGGTTAACCTCAAAAGCTAGCCTTAGTCAAACTTGGCCGTATGCTGGAAAGTCTGAGTATCCCACACTACTCGTCTTGAAAAAGGCAGTGACAACGTGATGGGTGCAGATGATCAGCAGGAAAGGCTGAAAACAGTCGGATGGGTCGTTGGATTTGTCGACAGAGAAGGCTGCTTTTCCGTCGCTATTCAACGCTGTCGAGTGATGAAGCTTGGCTGGCATGTTTCCTGAATTCGTAGTGACTCAGGGAGCCAAAAGTCTGCCCGCTCTCCAAGCAATTCAGCAATTCTTCCGGTGTGGTCGCATCCACATTAACCGGCGTCACGATAATCACAAAGAGCCGTTGTATCGCTTCTGTGTGCGTGCCGTCGCGGACCTGCGGGAAAAGATCATTCCTTTTTTTCGCGCAAATCGTTTGCGGACGGCCAAACAGCAAGACTTTGTGCTGTTTGAATCCGTTCTGAAGTTGATGGAGGAGCGAAAGCATCTGTGTTTAGCTGGATTGAAAGAGATTGCGGCGATTGCCAAGCAAATCAATCGACAAAAGAATCCGCTGTTTTTGGAATCCTCAGAGACTATACGCCAAGCACCTGCCAGCGCAGGTGAAGATATAGTCCGAGCTGCATGGCGACATGCAGAGGCTGGCGGAAACGACTAGCCCCTCGACGAAAGTCGAGCGTAACAAATCTGAGCGAAGTTCCTTGTCGGGTAAGTTCCGACCTGCATGAATGGCGTAACGACCGGATCACTGTCTCCACGAGCGACTCGGTGAAACTGTAGTTGTCGTGAAGATGCGACATACCCGCAACTAGACGGAAAGACCCCGTGAACCTTTACTGTAGCTTAGTATTGGGTTTAGGCCCAGCATGCGTAGTGTAGGTGGGAGGCTGTGAAACGGGTACCCCGGTACTCGTCGAGCCGCAAGATGAAACACCACCCTTGTTGTGCTTGAATTCTAACTCCGTCCCGTGAACCCGGGCGGTGGACAGTGCTAAGTGGGCAGTTTGACTGGGGCGGTCTCCTCCTAAAGAGTAACGGAGGAGTTCAAAGGTACCCTCAGCCTGGTTGGCAATCAGGCCATGAGCGCAAAGGTAGAAGGGTGCTTGACTGCGAGACCCATAAGTCGAGCAGGTGCGAAAGCAGGACTTAGTGATCCGGCGGTGCTGGATGGAAAGGCCGTCGCTCAACAGATAAAAGGTACTCCGGGGATAACAGGCTTATCTCCTCTGAGCGTTCACAGCGGCGAGGAGGTTTGGCACCTTAACACATCGGGGTGCTGCGGCAGCAATGCCGTACCAACAAGTCGGCTTATAACGGTGGACCCGTCCGTGGAACGTGAAATTGCAAATTCCCAAATGGCCAAATGCCCATTGAACCTTTGCAAGATCCACGCGGCAATACCGTGGGAAGTCTCGGTCTTCGGATCGATGACCCCGTAACGACTGACCCGAAAGGGGAGGCTTCAGTCTTCGACTGAGGCAACACGCCGACTCTTGTTCTTGAGAATCTGCCTTTGGCAAATTCTCACGCGAGACTATGCATGTTTTCATGCTTACGCATGTTGATGCTAAGGTCCGCGACAAGATGAAGATATAGTCTACGCCATGCGAAATCATGGATTTCAGTACGATGTCGGCTCATCGCATCCTGGGGGTGGAGAAGCTCCCAAGGGTTTGGCTGTTCGCCAATGAAAGCGGTACGTGAGCTGGGTTTAGACCGTCGTGAGACAGGTCGGTCCCTATCTGTTGTGGGCGTAGGAGACTTGAGAAGTTTTCTCCCTAGTACGAGAGGATTGGGAGGGACGTACCTCTGGTGTGCCAGTTGTCCCGCTCGGGGCAGCGCTGGGTAGCTACGTACGGCCAGGATAAACGCTGAAGGCATATAAGCGTGAAACCCTCTTCAAGATAAGGTCTCCTGTCCCTTGTGGACGAAGGCTCCTGGAAGACCACCAGGTCGATAGGCCGGGTGTGTAAGGCGGGCAACCGCTTCAGCTAACCGGTACTAACAGCCAAACGCTTGGCCGCATTGATCCTTTGCTCTGTTCACTCAGGTGAGTGGTGCGTTGGTAGCCGCATTCGCAAGAATGCGGGTAGCCAACAGCCAGCCCGCATTCTTGCGAATGCGGCTACTGGCCACTTCATTCACCTGGCGAATGCGTGGACGCCAGTTCCGAACTGGCCCCGCGCCGGGGCTCTTGCATTGCTCTCTTATCGCTACCAATTGATATAACGCTTGGTCCGTAGTCAGTGGCTTGTAGTCAGTAGCAGAAGAAGGAATTCCTTTCTTGGGCTACTGACTACGGACCACTGACTACGGACTAAGTATGCGACTTCCGGTGACCTTACCTGGATGGCCACACCCGTTCCCATTCCGAACACGGCCGTTAAGCGTCCAGGGCCGATGGTAGTGTGTTCTCACGCGAGAGTAGGTGATTGCCGGATTATTTGAAAAGCCCGCTGGCTAAAACCAGCGGGCTTTTGCTTTGCGCTGACAGAATCTCCCGTCGTCCTCAGGGCTTCACGACCCCTTGCTTCTTCAGGAAGCCCATCACGAGCTCGTTGAATTCCTTCGGCTTTTCCATCATCAGGAAATGTCCGACGCCCTCCATGACGTGGTAATCGACTTGAGGCGCGATCTTCCGGACAAACGGCTCGTAGTCCGCAGGCCAGTTGGGTGATTTGGCCATAATGACTTGGAGCGGAGCTTCGATCTTCTCCTCATCCTTCCAATTGACTGGATTGAACATCTCTTTCATAGCACTCGCGGCCACGTGCTGGGGAGCGCTCGGCATGCCGTCCTTGATGGCTTTGCGAACTTCCGCAGGGGTGTCTGGGGTGAACATGCTGTCGACCATCTTGGTAATGTTGTCTTTCCAATCAGCATTGGAAAAACGGGCCAGGAATTTCTCGAAGTCTTCCGGCTTGAACTTGGGCGCCCGCAGCGCTCCGTCCACAACGATCAGCCCCGCGGTCTTTTTCGGGTACAGCCGGGCGAACTGCCGAATCACCGGCGTTCCCATGCTATGGCCGGCCAGGACGGCTTTTTCCACCCCCGCTTCTTTCAAGACCGCATCGACCGATCGTGCGAACAGGTCCATGGTGTAATCGACCTTGGGCTTATTGCTTTCGCCGTGCCCCGGCAGATCGACCAGGATCATCCGGATTTTGCCGTCGAACGCGGGGACCTGATAACGCCAAAAGTTCATGTTGCACGTCCAGCCGTGGATGAAGACCAGAGCCGTATCCCCTTCACCCAGACTCTTGTAATGCACGCGGATGCCGCCGAATTTGGCAAATTGCGACGGCGCCTGATCCAGCGGATTCGACTTCTCCTCACCCCAGGCCGGCAAGGAAATGAAGAGCAGAACGACGATCAGTAGCATCTTCCTCCCGTGTTCCAACATGATGCACCTTTAGGTTGAAGAAATTCGCCAATGCTCGAATGCTGGAAGATTAAGCTAAGGAACCGAAGAAAAAAAGAAAGATGGGAAACTGCCAACTCCGTCAGGGAACGGACCTCCGCGAAACTCTGTTTCGCGTGCAAGCAACGACACGGAGTTTCCGGAAGCGAGTTCCCAAATAGAGTTAGGGAACTGAGAAGGCTCCATTCGCGCCCACGGCGATCCCATGATCATCGCCACCATCGGCCTGCTCCTGTCCGCTTTCCAGATCGCCGCCATCGTCGGCCTCGTCACCTTTTCCGTGCTGCTCAACGATTGACGCCGTTTCCGAACCCGCTGATTGATCTCCGAACTGCTCTAAGATATTGGCGGCGAGTGGTGAGTTGCGAGTGGTCGCAATCGATGTCTTACCGCTCGCCTAACTCACCACTCACTCTTGTTCAAGATGCGCATCCAAACCCTTACCATCGTCGGCGCCGGCAAGGCGCTTCGGAAGGGAGCCGCCCTTGGGTATAACAGACTCGAGGGCCGGATTCCTTTTTAGATCTACGCATCCCCCGTTCCAGCCGGCCGATTGTCCATCAACAGATCGGCGGCGATCGAGGACCAGAACTGGTCCGGGTCATGGGCGTTTTCTAGCCGCGAGTGCCTTACAAGACCGTCTGACGAGCCCTTCAGAAGCAAATGGCTCCCAGCATTGGCGAAGCCCGTGATCGCTTCCCAGTAGGACGGATTTGAAATCCGTCCCACGGGAGCTGCTTGTCGGTCCGGATTCCAATCCTGACCTGTCGTCAAGCTCTCAGCATTGGAATGCTGATCTACATGGTCAATATCCAAGAAGTTGACTGTTGCCCATGCGGAGGGCGCGGCTCGTTCGGGGTCGGGGCCTTGGGGCGGCTCAATCAGGTTGAGGTCGGGAACGGTCATGGTTCGATGGACCTGGCCCATCGCCAAAGTCTCGTACATGGGCGAGCTGGCATCGGTGGCGCCGCCCAGGCCCAGGGCGTGACCGAACTCGTGGGTGACTGTGCTCTGGAAGTCGTACTGGCTCGCGCCAATTAGAGTCGGATCGGCGCCCGCGTACCAGCTCCAGCCTTGGAGGATGGTGATCTCGCCGGCTGGCCCATTAAAGCAGCCAAGGACACCATCCGCGGCCCCGCCGCAAGCGCTGGTCGTGGCGGTATCCAGAACGAGGTTAGCCGAGGTGGTGTTAGTGACCTCGGTGATGGTCACACCGTACGGGGCCAGCAGGGTGTCCAGCCCGTTGATCGTGTCCTGGATTCGGGCCAGCTCGGCGGAACTGAAGTAGCCGTTGGGATCGCTGATGTACACGTTCAGATCGCCGGCCAAGAGCGTGTCGGCCAGACCGGAGTTATCGCCCCCGTCGCTGCCCGCCGCCATTTGCGTGGACCCGCCTTTCCCATTGGCGCTGAGCTGGAGGGTGACGGTCTTCACTGTACCATCGGCAAGCGTCAAACTGATCGTGTAGGTGCCTGCGAGGAGTCCCTTCGTCTTCCAGTTGGCCACAAATTGATTTGCGCTTGGATCGTAGCTCAGTGACGCGGTCAGTGAGGTCGTGCCGGAGGGGCTGGAAGCTTGGAGCGAATTGATTGCACTAAGGCTGCTGATGAAAGTACCGTTGAAGTCCGTGAGCTGGAACTTGATGGGAATGGTCCGGTTCAGGCCGAATGAGACGTTCTGATTCAATGGCGCCAGGAAGCCGCCGAAGTTGTAACGGACCGCCTGCGTCAGCTTGTCCAGGCTCGGCAAGAACGTGCTGTCGCCGCTGTAACTGGCTACGATAGCGTGATTGCCGACGGCCAGTGCGGAGGTAGTTAGAGAAGCTTTCCCGCCCGATAATGTCGCGCTGCCAAGGTCGCTGTTAGTGGTTACGTCAAAGAAATCGACGCCCTCGTCTTTGAGGAGCTGCCGCAGTCTGCGCACGCCGCGATGCAGGAGTCCGACCACGGCGACTTGCTGCACTTCAGGATCTCCGCCGTCTCGGCCAGGGAGAATCCTTTCAAATGGCGCAGCTCGACGGCCCGGCGCTGGTTGTCCGGGAGCCGAGCCAGGGCTTCTGCCAGCCGTAGGGCTCGCTCCTGCGATTCCGCCAACCGGCTGGGGTTGGCACTTTCGGCGGCCAGCCAGGCTTCGACCTGGGTGGACGACTGCTCGAGCGCTCGTTCCAGCGATTCTTCCCGGGTTACATCTCGCTTCCCGGCGGTGAGCTTGCGAATCTCGTCGGCCAGGTTGTTGGCCAAGGCCCGTCGGAGCCAGGCCAGCTTCTCGGCGTCGCTCCGTCCTTGGAACTGTCCCCGGGCCTGGTGCGCTTCCAGCAAAGTCTGCTGGATGACTCCGGAGAGATCCAACTTCCCCTGGAGCCGCACGTCCATCTGGAGGCGGGCCATCAGGTACAAGTATTCGCGAAAGCGGTCGAGATCGTCTTCCTTCTGGCGGGCGACCACGCAAGCCCCCTAAGAATAAGAGCGTGAAAACCGGTCCTTCGCATGCGCGGAATTTGCAGATTTTTTCAGGCCCACTCAGGAGTGAGTCGGCCACACACTCTTGTGTGGCCGACGGCTATTATCCCGCATTGATGTGGAAAAGCAAAAGGGAAAAGGCGGCGCGATCCTTCTAAGGAAACACGCTCACGCCTCGGCTCCGTTTGTATCCTTACTGCTCAGCAGCTGCTCGACCAGATTACGGCGGCTTTCTGCAAGTCCTAAAACCGCCGCAAACTCCAAAAAATTCCCTAATCCTAAGTTACGTCCCCATCGATACTTCCGGCCTGCGAGACCAACGTGTTCGGCGCATCCTTCTGGCACCCGTTGGCGAACAAGCATGGCCTCGGGTAATCTCGAACCTAATAGTTGGCATTCCCCGCTCGAGAAGGAAAACACCTTGCCAGGGCATTCCGATTTCGAATTTCCGGTTGAGTTTTGGAACAGGCGTCTTCCTCGGATTCCGGATTTTGGATGACCAACATAAGGCAACAGGAATTCCCCTCTTCCCGATTCTTCCGATTTCGGATTTCGATTTTTGGATTTCGCGCTTTGGATGCTCTCTCTGTTGCCTCCTGTTTGGTGATTCGGGTTTTTCGCCTTATCGAACTTTCACGCTTTCGTGTCCCTCTGTCCTCGGCCGGACGGTCTGTCCCCTCTATGAACCGCTCTACGAAATCAACCTTTTGTGCCAAAATGATCCCGCCAGTCACGCCGCACCCGTCTGATGAATTTTGTTCAATTTTGTTCAATTCCGTTCACAAGGGGCTCGCTGCAAAAAATCCTGCAAAACAAGCGGAAAATGAATTTTGTTCATTTTGTTCATTTTGTTCACGAAAAATATGCCTAATCGCCCACGCGTTCACTTCCACAGATCCCGCTCATGCGTCTTCGACCTGCTATAATCCCTCTAAACATTGCTGGTGGGTGGTGATTTGCGAGTGGTAGCAAGCGATGTCTTCCCACGAATCGACGGCCGATTTATCCACTCGCCACTCACCTACTCACCACTCACGCTTGTTCAAGATGAGCATCCAAACGCTTACTATCGTCGGCGTCGGTTTGATTGGCGGATCGATCGGGCTGGCGGCCAAAAAACGCGGGGTGGCCAAGCGCGTTCTGGGAGTGGGTCGCCGGCAGGCCAGCCTACAACAAGCCTTGGCGCGCGGCGCGATCGACGAAGTTTTTGTCGATTTCCCGGAGGCCGTGAAGCGGGCGGATGTGGTCGTTTTCTGCACGCCGGTGGACATGATCGCGGAGCAGATTCTGGCAGCGGCGCCGCAGTGCAAGGCCGGGGCGCTGTTGACCGATGCCGGCAGCACCAAGGCGGCGCTGGTTCGGAGCCTGGACGGGCGCTTGCCCGCGGACGTCTCCTTTGTCGGGAGTCATCCCCTGGCCGGCAGCGAAAAACGCGGCCCCGAACACGCCGACGCCAATCTCTTTGACGGCAAGCTCACGGTGATTACGCCGACTGCCGACACCAACGCGGATGCCCTGGACCGGACCTCCGCGTTTTGGAAGGCTTTAGGCTCGGAGGTCCGCATCATGGATCCCGAAGAACACGATCGAGTGCTGGCGCTAACAAGTCACGTGCCGCATCTGGTCGCCGCCGCGCTGGTCTCGCTTCTCACGTCGGAACTGCTGCCTTTGACGGCCACGGGGTTTCGCGATACCACGCGCGTGGCGGCGGGCGATCCGGCCCTCTGGACCGGCATCCTGTTGCAGAATCGGCAGCCCGTGCTTGCCGGCTTGCAGCTTCTGGGGGAGAGTTTGGATCGATTTCGTGGAGCTCTGACCCGCTCGGATCGGGTCGCCCTGAATCGGTTGCTCGCGGAATCCAAGCTCCTGCGTGACGCCTTGGAAAAGAATTCATCGAGGAGGGCCTGATGCTCTGGGAAATCGAGATTCGGCCGCGCGGCCCGGACCGAGAGCGGGATCGAATCAGCGAAGAGTACAAGTTGCTGACTCATGCCAAGGACGGAGCTCACCTCGTCGCCGCGACGGCTCGCGGCT
>Ga0207114_1048_pt2 | contig 31027 bp, 25 predicted proteins | sample Alteio_BWMinHeat_70_FD_153560 | JGI IMG/M metagenome (GOLD analysis project Ga0207114, IMG submission 153560) | Enriched cells from forest soil in Barre Woods Harvard Forest LTER site, Petersham, Massachusetts, United States -... | ecosystem: Environmental > Terrestrial > Soil > Temperate forest >... | reverse complement strand
TATCAATTCCAAATTTCTTCTTTAGGGCAACGATTGCTGGCTGCTTTTCAAGCGTCTTCGGGTCGAGAGCATCGGCATTGAAGTACTGGGCATCGACGCCGAATTCGTTCAGGTAGCCTGGGATTTCCGCCGCGCCGTGATCTGCCGACAATACAATCACCGTATGGGCCAGTCCAACCTTTTGATCCACGAATTTGAACAGTTCCGCGAGCGTGCGATCAAGCCGCAAGAGATTGTCTTCGCTCTCTAAGCTGGATGGACCGAACAAATGTCCGACGTAATCGGTCGAAGAGAAGCTAATAGACAGGTAATCCGTATTCGCATTCTGTCCTAATTTCTCACCATCCATCAAGGCTTCTGCAAACGACAACGTGAGTTCATCGCCCACCGGACTTACGGTCAGGAGAGTTGTGAAATATTTGCTATCGGATTTTCCAAACGGATGCGGGAAGACACGTCCGTAGCCCGGAAAGTTCGTTTCATAAGGCATGTCGTCGCGGTCGCCGAACCGATACGCGGATCGATCATGCATCAACTCCCATGACTTCCCCGCGTAAGTGGAGGCAAACCGCTTGGCATTCCAATCCTTCACCCAGGAGGGATATTCTTTGTAGTAGTAAGTGCTACTGACAAACTCTCCTGTGCTATTGGAAAACCAGAATGCTTTGCCGGCGTGACCGGCCATCGGGATCGCACCGCGGTCTTTTACCGAGACACCGAAAATTTTCGATTTGCCAGCGTTGGAGAGGGCTAATTCATCGCTAAAAGTGGAAACGCGAATCGGTGCTGGCGAGCGGCCTTCGCTTGTAGCTAAGCGCTGGGTCGGATCAATTTCGGCTTGCTTATCGACACCTGCCCCTTCGCTGAGTAAGGGATATCGTGGGTCTTCAATATTGTAGGTGAGCTTTCCCGTATCGCGATCCAGCCAGACGTTGCCCACCATGCCGTGCATGGAGGGATCTGCTCCCGTAGCGAGTGTGGTATGTCCGACGATTGTTTCGGTATTGGCGTGGCGATGGAACGCCGCTTCATAGACAACGCCCCGTTTGTAGAGGTACCGGAAACCGCCCTCACCAAACTCGGGATAGTAGCGGTGGGGCAGATCGCCGCGTAGTTGGTCTACGGTGATTTGCAACACGAGGCGAGGTTTTTCGGTTTCTTGCGCAATTGAGCACAGTGCGCCACAAACAATCATTGCGATCGCCGCAAGGAGCGAGGGAAATTGCACTGCGGTCCGTTTCGTCATCGATCCGTATCCCCTTCTTTCCTTCAAGGTCTCCGACCCGTAACCAGAGAGAGCAGCGGCAATTCCTCTAATATTTCTGCTGCTGCGGAGTGTTGCCGGACCCATTTCGGTTGACTATGTGAGCCAGCGGACCTCTCCAGTCTCAAGTTCATAAACCGCGCCCACTATCAAAGGCGCAGACCGCTGCACCTCGGGTAATTTCGTCAGTTTCTCTTGTGCCCAACGCACATTTGACTCAACCGCTTTGTGCACCTGCTCAGGCATGGGAAGGTTTGGATCGATACTACGAGTCGCTGGCTCAATTAGCTTGACAAGGTTCTGGATACCTTGAGGTTCGGAAGAATTATGTTTTCGAGCTTGGAGAGCGGCGGTAACCGCGCCACATCCTTCGTGACCCAGAATCACAACGAGTGGGGTCTTCAGGTGAATCCCTGCATATTCAATGCCGCCTACTACATCATCAGTGACGACATTTCCGGCTACGCGAATCACAAAGAGGTCACCGAAACCCTGATCGAAGATGAGCTCTATCGGAACACGGGAGTCACTGCATCCAAGAATGGTGGCGAAGGGGTGCTGTTCTGATGTGAGTTGCTTCCGAAAGCCCAAGCTTTCATGGCTATGCTTGGGCTGCCCGTTGACAAACCGCGTGTTCCCGACTTTCAGACGCTCCAACGCCTCTTCGGGGCTCGCTGGGTGTGACTCCGCTGATGTTGGATTGGATGTCCGAGGCGCTTGCTGAGACCAGGCGGACTTGCCCACTGCCGGAAGCAGGCCTACAGCGCCCGCTACTCCCCAAAAAGCTAAGATATCTCTGCGGTTGGTCAGTTTGTTGGCCATGGTCTCTCTTTTGTCAACGTTGCTCCGATTTCTTGCGATTCACGTCGCGACGTTGGTTCAAGGTGTGTTTGCTACTTGACGGAATAGCCACGCGCATCCATGCAGGCAGCGAACGCTCGTTGGAATGTGTCCATGCCTTCCTCGTGTTGAAGCAGTAATTGCTCTTCGGCCTTCTTCTGAGCTGCTGCCGTTTGCGCCGCTGCTTGTTGCTTGGACTGGGCATTGGCTCGTCGCTGGGCCATGCCGCCACGCATGGTGCCGGCAACTGCACCTGCGCCCGCTCCGACACCTGCGTCACCGGCAATAGCCCCTATCGCCGCACCTCCAGCCGCGCCTCGCGCAGCTCCACGAAGACGCCCACCTTGCATTTGCGGAGCATTCTCCACTGCCTGCTGTTGTTGCGCCTTCTTTTCCTCTTCGGAGAGACCCTGTGGTGGGGGAGCTTGAGCATCAATGCCAGTTCGTTGCTTGGCTGAGCCATAGCATTCGCTTTCATCCTTCAGTTGCTGGTCAGCGTTCTGGCCGTTTTTCGGAAAAGCGAACATGTCGATGCTTTGCGCCGGAGACCACGCCAGTCCAGGTTGAGCTGCCGGAGAAGAAGGAGCTTGGGCCGAAGCAAATAGCGCCGATGTCAGCATCAAGCCCAGGTTGACTGCAGTTTTGGCCACGACTTTCATTTGCATTTCTCAGAGCCTCCTGTGGATGCAGACTTCTGCACCACTACTTAATTACCGCGTGGCGTTGGAGGTTGGAATTGGGAAAAGATGCACCCTTTTAGGGTAAAAATACCAATACCAAATTATCGAGGCATCGTGTCACGCTGGTATCAGCTCCTAGCTGGTGGCATCGCTATTTCTTTTCCGGGCTTTCCAAATACAGGTTTCGACAGCCATAAGCACTTCAGAATTCAACCGACACATCTTCAAGGAGTTATGCCCATGATGCGGAAAAACGCCACAAGGATCCTGGTTGTGCTCTGCGTTCTCGGGATTTATATCGCCATGTTGGTGATGGGAATCACAGAGAAGAACCGGCGATCCTTGCAGCTAAGTGATGAAACTGCCGCTTCCGACCAGGTGCGTGTCTCTGTGCTGGTAACCAGTTTCAATCCTGCAGGGCACGAGCTGACGGCGCAGCTGGGCTTCCGTCTTGTCGGAAATATTGGCACTGATGAAGTAACACCCGCAGCTGATCTGAAACTTCTAATCAACAATGTCCGTGGCCAACAGGAGTTTGATTTCCCGAAGGGAAAAAGGATTAACCGCATCGAAGTGGTCTTTCCATTGATTGGAGACTCAAACAGGTATCCGTTTGACAGGCATGAAACCACCTTATGGCTACTGATAACCACACCTACCCAAAAGGGCCAGGCCCCAGCTTCGAAGCTGCCAGAACCTGAACTAGAAGGAACTCTCGAAGCCGACCAATTGACAGTTGGTGCAGTAGCGTTGCAAGAGAATAGACCAGTTCCTATCTCTCTAGTACTCTCAGCTTCTATTCCCGGCGCTAAGTTTAAAGGAAACGTCACTCGCGATGAGGACAGCCAGATTACTGGGATCAAGTTAAATTTGAGACGTGCCGATAACCTCATCGCCGTTTCGATCGTGGTGAACACCATGATGACGGGGCTGGCGATGAGCGTGTTGTTTATCGTACTGCGACTCGTCGGTGCGGAGGATAAGAAGGTGGATTTTGTCCCGCTTTCGCTATCGATTGCACTGATCTTCGGCCTCCCGGCTTTGCGGAATGTACAACCAGGGGTGCCACCGGTCGGTGCTTTCTGCGATTATGTCTCTTTTATTTGGGCCGAGTTGATCGTCGCGATTTCCGCGTTAATCATCGCCTGGGTCTGGCTTTTGCGATCATTTTCAGAGTCGAAGTTGTAGTGGGAAAGCTACTCCGGGGCAAATTGGGAAACGAAATCCCTGCCAGCGAGTACTTCGTTAATGGCAGGAATCAGGTCAGTTCCCAGGCGGGCCTTTACGACATAGCCTTTACCACCCGCAGCCTTTGCTGCAGCAAGAATATCCGTGTCTTCATGTACGGTAAGAAATACAATTCCGGCCTTCGATCCACGTTTCCTCATTTGTTTGGCTGCATCGATGCCACTCATGACGGGCATGGAAATATCTAGCACAACGACATCTGGGTGCAGTCTGTCCTCAGCCTCCACCGCAGCTTTGCCGTCAGAAGCTGTTCCAACGACGTTGAAGAACGGTTCGAGCAAGTGGACAACTGATTCGAGCACCGTGAAATGATCATCGGCTATGAGAACACCCGCAAGCTCAAGTTCTCTTTGGTTTTGCACTCTATCGACTCGTCTCGGAGAAATAAAAGGCCCTGCACAAGTTCAGTGCCAACATTAGGATGATAGGAGTAGTGACGGCCCGCGGCTATTGGTAGAAATAACAGTTCTGAAAGATTTTTTTCAGACTAAACCGAAATTAGCCGATGCTTCACCGCATAGCGGTACAATTCCGCATTTGTTTTGATCTCCAGCAAATCCATGATTCTGTACTTATGGGCAGCCACCGTTCGCAGGCTGATCGTGAGGATATCGGCGATTTCTTTCATCGAACGGCCTTCAGCCAGTAACTGAATGACCTGGCGTTGCCGCGAGGTCAATTCGCGCGATTTTCCAGACTCGATATCTGGGCCACGAAGCAAAGAGGCAACCGCTGCCCCAGTGATTCTCGGCGAAAGATATGACGCGCCTTTGAGCACCTCCTGAATGGCTTGCATCAACTCTCCGGACGCCGAATGCTTAAGGATGTATCCAGACGCGCCTGCTCTGAATGCTTCTCCGACCAGGTCGGTATCTTCATTCATCGTGAGAATGATGATTTTGACCCTGGGCAATATGCGCTTAATCTGTCGCGTGGCATCAAGCCCATTTAACTGGGGCATTCCAATATCGATCACGATCAAATCGGGTCTGAGAGCGCCAGCGGCTTCCAGCAGGGCCATGCCGTCGCTTACCGTTCCAACAACATCGTATGTAGGCACGAGCAGGCTCTTGAGAGCCTCGGCTACTAACAGATGATCGTCCGCCAACAGAATCTTTACTTTGGTCATGGAACTTCCCCGATCGCCCGCCTTGCAGGATTCTGCTCTGTTTTCCTGGGATGTATCTCCCCCGTGACCGAGACGGTAGGTGCTTCGGCCAGAATTTCTGTGCCTTCCATGTGCAAGGAGTGAATCGCGATGCTCCCTCCAATAATCCGCAGCCTTTCTCTCATGCTAGCCAGGCCGAGACCTCCGTGGGCGATTCGTGATCCGGGGTCGAAGCCCACGCCCGCATCCACGATTCTTAGCCGGATTGCGGAAGAAGTGCCAGAAAATTCTATGCGCGCCTGCTTGGCGCCACTATGTTTGACGATGTTGTTAAGGGCCTCTTGAACGATCCGGAAAAAGCATAATGCAATGTCCGGTGAAATCGTTTCCGGCATGTCATGGTGCACAAACTCTATCTGAATGTAGTGTTTTCGCGCGGTTTCTTCGCACAGGTTCTTCGCCGCTGTAAGGAGACCAACATGTTGAAGCTTGGATGAGTGCAGCCGATGAGAGAGCCGATGAATATCGGAGGACAGTTCCTTGACTCTCTCCCAGAGCGTCTGCAAACGGCTCCGCACTGAATGATCGACGGCAGCCACTGTCTGACTCAACTGCTCGAGCTCCATTCCCATCAGTGCCAGCCGCTGACTGAAATCGTCATGCAGTTCGCGTGCAATCCTGGCTCGTTCGTCCTCCTGTGCGTTGATGAGGCGGCCGCTCAGCTCCAGCATGTGTCGCTCGTCTTGCTTTCGCTCCGTTATGTCCTTGTGAGTGACGACCGCCCCCCCGGCTTCGCGACGCAGTGGAGTCACCGAAATCAAGAACCAGATGTCTTCGTTGGGCGGAACACAGGAGTATTCAAGTTCAAAGTTCTCTCTCTGACCAGACAGAACAGCGGAAATTCCGTCAGCAATTATTTCCGCAAATGGCGATCCAACTTCAGCAAGTTCACGGCATTTTCTTAGATAATCGATCCCGGTCGAGAAATGCGCTCCAGACAAGGCGCCCCGAATGTATTCCATATCGATCCACTTCTGGTTCACGCTGAGGATAGCGCCATGTTGATCAAGCACGGCTACATTGCTGTTCAACGAAACAAGAACAGCATCCTTCAGACTCTCGCTGTATTCGAGGACAATGTCCGCCCGCTTGCGAATCAGGGCATTGCTAAACACCTCGGCCACGAGTTTCAACTGCTGGACCCGTTCCTTCGGCCAGTCCTGCTTGTTAAAGGATACAAATGAAAGGCTTCCCAATATCACGCCACCTGTCTGCAAAGGAATCAGAGCGGTGAACTTGTACTTTCCCTCCAAAATAAAAGCGTTCTCTTTCGCGGCATCTGGAGGACAATCCTGCGCGCTTTGGATTACACAATCGTCTCCCTTCAGAAGACTCGATACAAGCCACGGGAATTTTTCCCGGCTAAGGGCTCTGGGGACAGGAGGGAGACCTTCAACACTGGAAGAATGGCTCAGAACGAATTGCGTCTCGCCTTCCATATGTTCGAAGAGGCTGATTCGATCCAGTTCGAGGAAGAGCCTCAATCTTCTCAGACCGGCCGCAATCTCAGCATCTACTTGCACTGCTGGAAGACTGCTAAACGTCGCTGACAATTCAGAGAGCAAAGCCTCAAAGCGAAGCTCTTGCTCAAGGAAATGCTCGGCACGGGCACGGCGACGTCTTTGCAAAAGCAGGTAAAGAATAAAGCTCGTTTGAAACAAGATGAGCGCAAGGCTGCCGGTGATCCATTTCCAATAGAGGTCCCAGACCGACGGAACTCTGAATCTCACGATGGCGCCCGGCGGCAATGCATTTTCGCGAAGACCGAAACGGTGAAGTTGCCTCCAGTCGAAGATGAGTTCCGACGAGGATGGAATCGGAGGAATGTCAGATGGTTTTTCGCCTCCAAGGACTCTCAACGCGATCCGTGCAACTTGTCTGCCCTGATTCTCAAGGCTGATGACGGAGCCGCCAACGACACCGAAGCCTATGAAATCTTCAGAGAACCCATAGATCGGCGCCGGCGAAGCAATGGAGAAGGAGGGCAACAGGTCGCGGGGGATAAACACTTGTCCCGTCACATCACTCTCGATGCTTAGATAAATAACAATCGTGTCGGGGGAAAGTCTCGCGAGTTGTTCTCGAATCAATTGAACCGGAAGATCGTCCCAGTAGCTGAATTGCAAATCAGTCAGTCCGTGCACTGCCTTTCGAAACCCGGCTTCGAGTTGTCGATCCCAGGTTGTAGTCCCGCTCAAAACAATGACCTGCCGGGCTTTTGGTTGCAGTCGTTTCGCGGCCTCAATCGTGCCCATAAAGTCGAGGGTAAGCCACGTGCCTGTCACATTTGCTGGAAGTTTCTCGGTAGGTAGACCAGTTGCTTCCACACAACAAAAAACGACTGGCTTTCCAGGCAGGAAATCGGGCAAAATAGTTCCCGCGGAGATGATGAGGTCAATCGATCGGTTTTGATATTTTTTGCGAAACCAGTCTAGCTGTTCGGCTTGGAAACCTTCATCAGGGAATAAGTACCGATGAAGATGTTCGCTGTAGAGCTCGATATCGGGATTGTTGCCAAAAACTGCACGAATTCCTTTATCCGCTGCCAGTTCGCCTGGCGTTCTCATCTCTTGCGGATAAACAATAAGGATTCGCTTGTGCTTTTGATTAGCTCCTCCGGCGTCGGCGGTAACATGGAGAGAAACCGCAACAAATAGGCCCAAGATAACTGCGACACACGTCCTGCGTAGTCGATTGGCAGCCATAGTCTTCGGGCCATGCAAGTTGGCACTCACAATATGCCAAACTTGATTCGCAGTAAAGAACAATCTCGGCATGATTAGTCGATTGTCGGAATTTTGTTACCTCACCTCATCCTGAAGCTCCAGCAGGTCTTGCGCATAGGCTTCGTCGTAAATCAGCCCGCGCCGAGAATACTCGATATCGAAATCACGATAAAAAAATTGCGGGAAAACCTGCCGCAAAGACTCTAAGGTTGCTCTACTTTTGGAGGCTCCAAGAGCGGAATATCAACTGTGATTGGGGAGTGATCGGAGAGCGGTTCGTCGGGTGCTTCGTTCAGTTCCTGAAGTGTCCGGCCAAAGTGCGGCGCGAATTTATAGCTTCCTCCCGATTTCTCGGAATCTGTGGCGTAGCCTTTGACGAAGAACCAATCTAATTTGTACTGCCCTACCAATCCTCCATACGTACGACTCATTGCGAACGTGTAGCGGAATCCTTTGCTGGCTCGCTGATTTGAATCACTGAGCGTTCCACCACGGTTCTCCACGCTTCGGCCATCCTCCCCGCGAAAATCAAACATATAATCGTCTGCGAAATGAAAATCGTTCAGGTCATCAAAAAGTTTTGCTTCTCTGTTTCGAGAAATAACCGGAACATCAAAGCCCGTGGGATCGTTCTTGCTGCGCATGAAGTTCACTGGCATCAGCAGGATGGTGGGAGCGCCGGTTGACCACTTGATGGCGTCTCTGGCCCACGCATGAGGATCCTTGATGCGGTCAGTGAGGACCTTCGACACCGATGTAGGCGCTGCGTCGGCTGCAGTCGTGTTCATGTCTCCAGCGATGATGACCGGATTTTTGACATCCTTGGTCCAATCGAGAATCTGCTTCATCTGCTCTCGACGGCACTCCGGTTTACATTTGTTTTCGAGATGTGTTGCGACTACGGTGACTATCCCGGTCGGCGACTCTGGTACAGCTAAGTCGACAAACATCACCATGCGACCTCCACGGCGAACTTCGCGTGTAATTCTTTCCATAAACAACAAATTGGCCGAAGATCTCTTGCCAGACTCCAGCTGGGAGATTTCTTTTTTCTCGCCGGCATACCAATCGTGGCAGACAGGCAGCGGCCGCACTGTCGCGTAGCGAATGGGATAACGACTTAGCACTGCGGTGCCGTGCAAACCTAGGTAGCGATCCTTGTCGGGTTCAAAGGACTTTTGGATATCGGCCTGCGCTGCTTTGTCATCCATTTCCACTTTTTCGATGCCCAGGTTCAGCGGATCAACTTCGAGAAACTCAACGCCATACGCGTAATTCATGTTGAGCGCTTGCGCCAACTCGTGAGCGACATCGCGATAGCCAGTGCGCGTAACCCCGTTATCCACTTCATTGAGGATAAGGAGATCGGTGGGCTTCAAAATATCAAGCTGTTCCTTGACCACTTTTAGTTCGTCAGCATCGAGCGGCTTTGCTTCAGGATCCTTGTCTTTCTTTTCCGCAATAACTTCGTCAAACTTTTCCGGTGTTGCGAGCGCAACTTTTATTCCGTCGAATTCGATTCCTCGCTCGATGTTCCAGAACGCCGCGCGTATAAACGGGCCAAGCGCATCAGAAGTCGGTCGAATTGGCTTAACGCCTTTCAGGTACGCCTCATTGCTAATAAAAGGCGTATGCAACAAAGTGGTCATTTTGTCTGCAACGGACTTATTTGGCGTTTCACTTTGCGAAACCTGCACAAGCTCGGAGAAAGAGAGCACTTGCGGTTTCGAGGACGGGACGAAGTTCGTATCGTCAAAGCCAGCCGACGCGATCAGAGAACCACCGCTTAGCAGAATGCCCGCTAGCCAGCCTAGATGGAACAGTTTGGCTCTCAATGGGGAACTTTTCTGAGCACGAAACGGAGACACCGGCAACTGCATTCTCATTCGCGACCTTTCTGAGAAGCACAATTTCGATGCGATTTATATCTGGTTGCGCGGGACTTTTGAAGTGTAAAAACTAACACTTCAGCGAGGAATTTCGATCACTAGCGAAACCGAACCGTTTGCCGCTCGTGTTACCCGGCGATGGTAGTTTTACTCTACGGCTACGTTATTTTTGACAATACTAAGCTCCCGCGACTGATGGGAGACTGTCTCCCGGGATTTCATTGCTGCTCAGCCGGCAGCACACCTGTGGAGGCAAATTGCGAAGCAAATATGGATTGGCGATCTTCGTTTGCATCATGACCTTATGTGCCGCCTCTGTGCACGCACAGCAGAAAGGCCAGTACATGCCCGGACAGCAGGGCCTGAATGCCGGCGTGCTGCCCGATCCAGGAATTTCCTATGCAAACATGACAATCAATTATTCTGCGGACACGCTGAAAAACGGGAGTGGAAACACCGTTCCCCTCAACGGCTCGTATGACATATGGGCAGTAGAGAACATCTTCTTCTACGTTCCCAAGATCAAGTTCCTGGGCGCCAAACCTGCGTTCATGATCGTGGCGCCAACTCTGGCGAATGGTTCCCTCACACTTGGCTTGCAATCATCACCGAATGGAGTGATCAATGCGGGCGGCTTTGGACTGGCGGACACCTGGATACAGCCTGTCACATTAGGCTGGAGCTTAAAGCGTGCCGACGTAAATGCCGGATATGCATTCATGGCCCCCACAGGCCGTTACACACCGGGCGCTTCTGACAACGTTGGCTCCGGTTACTGGGGAAACAACATTTTCACCGGCAGCACATTTTATCTGACAAAGAACAAGGGTACGTCCGCGAATCTATTTACCAACTGGGAGATCCATGGAAGTAAGACAACTGGACAGGGAACAAAAGTTACGCCGGGGCAGACCTTCACCATGGAGTGGGGATTCGGTCAGGCGATTCCATTGAAGAAGGACTTTAGCAGGCTGCTTCAACTTGGATTAATTGGGTACGACCAATGGCAAGTCAGCGACAATGGCGGCCTGGCTGCTCCCAATATACCGGCGAATAGTCTGCCATATTATTCCGTGCATGCTATCGGTGTTCAATCAAATTTCATTCTCCCCGCGAAAGCGCTGAATTTCTTTTTCAAGTTTGAGGATGAGTACGCGGCGACTGCTCGTCCCCAGGGACGCACGATCGTCTTCGGCGGGTCTTACACTTTCCGGATTCCAAAACCGCAACCACCAGCAAAGAAGTAAGCACACATTCGAGAGGTTGGGGCCGCTCCAAAGAGACTGAATGTCGACAGCCCCATTCAAGAGCGCAGCAACACAAGGAGGGACTATGAAAAGAAGTGCCATGGCAGCAATCGTACTGATGGGATCACTGGCAACGCTTCTGATGTTTTGCGGTGCCGTGTCCGCCCAGACCACCAAAGTCAATGAAGTGATAACCGGACGAAGTGGGTCCGGCATGACGTTGCAGACTTCAAGTGAGCCGAAACTGGAGGTCGTGCTCACCGACGACACACAAGTGGCCCAGGTGCAGGGCGTGTTCAAGGCACGTCGCAAGGAAATGTCGATGGCCGCGCTTATACCGGGTCTCCAGGTCCAGGTAGAGGGACCTACAACGCCCAACACCAACTTGTAGCGAGTTCTGTCAGGTTTAAGGGTAATGACCTCGAGATGCACAAACGATCCGGGCCGGCCTGCAACCGGCGAAGGAGCAAATCCAGCAGAGTCAAGAGGAATCGAGGCCGCAAACAAGCGCTTCGGGCAGTTAGATGACTTCAACATCATGGATGAGGTGACGGTTTACTTCGCCAACGGCAAGGTGGCGCTCGATCCGAAATACAAGCCTCAACTGCTGCAGTTGGCTGAGAAGGCCAAGACGATCACTGTCTACACGATCCGGGTAAAAGGCTATGCCTCATCGACAGGCAGCTCTACGCTGAACCAGAAACTAAGCGAGGACCGGGCCAACAGCGTCACTCAATTTCGGCAGCAAGGCCACGTCCCTCTCACGAATATGCTGGCGCCCGGGGCTATGGGCGAAAGCAGGCAGGTAGGAAATGACAAAACGGCTGAGGGCCAGTCACAAAACCGACGAGTCGTGGTCAGGGTTCTGCAGAACAAAGGAATCGCTGGCACATAGTAATATCGCGAGCCCACCGGTGAACGAAGCTGCGTTGAGAGGCTGATCATGAGCCTGCTGCTGTTCTTCATGATTGTGAGCATTGCTTCTGCTCTTCCTGCTCGTTCTCAATCGAGAGGCATCGGAGCATTGGCGTTTCTGGCTGGCTCTTGGATCGTGCTCGGAAACCTTCCCCTAAGTGCCCAGAGCACTCAGTTCTGGCCGGAAATCGGTACGTATGTGAAGCTCAAGCCGGACTTGCGATTTTATTTTATCGCGGCCCAATCGCGCGAAAATCGCAATACAACCGACGCTGAAATAGGACCCAATATCGATTTTTATCTAAGTCCTAGAGCCAGGCTTAAGAGATTTACTATATTTCAACTCGATACTTCGAAATCCAGACCTTTACTTTTGAGGTTGGGATATCGCTATATTCCATCTACCGATGGACCAACTGAGCATCGCATTGTCACCGAAGCCACACCTCGCTTTCCTCTAAAAGTCGGATTTCTGATCTCCGATAGAAATCGCATCGATTTTCGCTTCATAAACGGGGATTTCTCATGGCGCTACCGAAATCGCCTGACCGCGGAGAGAACTTTTTCGATACTCGGCTATCACTTCACACCATATGTGCGGGGGGAAGGTTTTTACGACAGCAACTATGAGAAGTGGAGCAGAACTACCTTAGGTATAGGTTCCACGTTTCCGATACGAAAACATACCGAAATCGACAGCAGCTACGAACATCAAAACGATACAAGTAAGAGCCCCAACCGACAGGTAAATGCCTTGGCTCTCGCGCTCAATCTTTATTTCTAAGCAACGAGTTGTGCCCCGTCGAATCTTCGCCCTGCTCATTAAAGTGTGATTTTCGAATTGTCTAATTTCCAAGTTGACGAACGGGATGATATGAGTGCTCTTGTCAATACAACACGCATCGGAATTGCGCATCTATACTCGCTCAAACGAAGTTTGGCTTCAGCGGCGCTGCAAACAAAACCCCCACTTTCTTACGTGGTCTTGATGTTGGGATTGCTATTCTTCGTTGCTATTGTCCAGGCACAAGACAATAGAACAGTAGCACCACGTCGTCCTCACGGTCAGATCCTGCAAGAAAATCAGACGATTCCGATTCCAAGGTTCATCACCTAATAGATGTCAGAAAATCAGCTTCACGGCCAACTGTCCAACCCGGGGGTTTACCGACGTGCTGCTGATGATACCGAAGGCCGACGAGCCATAGGTCGTGTTCGGATTTGAAAATTGAGGATGGTTCAGCGCGTTGAAGAACTCTGCCCGGAATTGAAGGCTGGCATTTTCGTTCGGCCAGCGTGTCTTTACCGTCCGCATCACTGCCCAGTCAATATTGAATTGCCCAGGACCATCTGCAATTCCTGTCGAGCTGTTGCCGAATGTAGTCCCAATTCCATCGGCGCCTACGATGGGCGGTGTTGTAAAACAGGAGGAATTGAAATAGCCTCCTAGCTTCCTCTCGATTGATGCAGATTTGATTAGGTTCGATTTGTTGCATCGTGGCGTTAACTGAGCCCGATCCTCGCTTATACCAAGAATGTTCGTCGCATTGGCGTAGTTGATGGTAAGCGCAGTTCCTGATTGTAAAGTTATAATCCCCGAGGTAGACCACCCACTCAATACTGGCTTCGCCCATGACTGTGGAGGTGAAGGTAATTCATACACAAGGCTCAACACGAAACGGTGTGTTCTGTTAAAACTTGCTCGGCCCCAACGTTGTTGGGCCGAATTCTGATCTCCGAGCGTGAGTGAGTTTCCAGCCGAGGTTCCGTTGATGTTATTGCCATCGCTGTCTAAGCTTTTGGAAAAAGTATAAGAACTAAGCAATTGGAGGCCTTGACTCAGCCGCTTATTCAAGCCGGCTTCGAGGCCGTTGTACCAGGATGTACCAGCAGATTCAACCATCGTTAGCGCATCCGGCGAGACTCCTTGAACAGGTACACGGAGACCGATGTTAGCTACTGTATTTGTGACTACTCCGCGAATCGGGTTGCCGGGCGACGCGAAGGCGGCTTGGTTCAGCGAGCGCAATCTAAGCAGATGTGTGCCGCGCGTTCCGACATATCCAATTTCCAGGAGCCAGTTCCTGGCAAATTCCAGTTGCCAATTCACACCAAATTGTTGAATGAGCGACGGACGGAAATCCGGAGATACAGTGGCAATCGTAAGATTGGTCGTCGGCGAATAAGCGGGAAAATGGGGAAAGAAGCTGGACGTGGGAAAGGGCTCAGAAAAGGGATGCTCCAAAGTAGCTCCAGCATTCGTCGGTCCGACGTTTATCCGTCCCAACGAGAATGGCGGTCCCGTCACACTTTGATAAAAAGCCTGCCCGGTGGGCTGTGAAAGGAAAAAACCATAACCGGCTCGCAGCGCGAAGCCAGGCGCCTGAGTCAACGGCTGCCAGGCAAATCCGACCCTGGGAGCGAAGCTGTTCTGGCCCTCTCCGAAATTCGCCGCATCGTTGTCGGCGCGAATCACTCCAACCGGTATGCTGCCTCGATAATTCTTCGCAACCAAATATCCGGCTACGCTGCCATTTGGTGGAGGATTTTGATCGACGTGGCTTATATCGAAACTAGAGTTCCTGCCTAACTCATCTGCGAATTGACCTAGCCTCTCATATCGCACCCCAGTATCGATGGTGAAGGTGCTTGAGGCTCGATAATGATCTCCGACATAGGCTGAGCCATTCCAACTGCGGTATCTGCGGTTCAAGAGTCCATAATCGTCGATAGATTCATAGACATTGCTGAATAGGTTCGTTCCATTCTGCTCTCCGCTCAGCCCTAGAAGGAAGTCGGGCCAACTGAGAAAGTTGACGAGAGACCCGATCCCAACGATATTCGTGTCATCGTGAATCCGTGACAAAGAGCCGCCAAGCTGTATCCAGTGTCGTGAGTGTGCATAGGTAAGTGTGTCGGAAAAATATATGCGCTGTTGATCAAAAGTCCGAGGAAACGCGCTGGCAAGATTGATTGAACCAACTATTCCTACACTGGGCAATCCATTCTCATTGTTCATCGCACCAGCCGCAACGCCTAGATCGGACCACTGAAACGGCGCATGCGCAGAAGTAGAGCCCAGTGTATTGGTATATCCAAACCGCGCCTCATTTAACAACTGCGGTTGAACGAACGATACATAGGATGCCGAAAACACACGAAAATCATTGTCGCTGTTGCTGGGGAATCCATGCACGTTGCCCGTTCCATTGAGGCCATTTCCTGGGAATGTGACATTCATTGCACCATCGGATAGCATCCATCGCAAAGACACGCGCGAATTCTGTGAAAGGTTCGCATCGAAATTCGCCAGGATCTGATCTTCATCAAAATGGCATGGATCGCTGAGGGTGCTTGTGCCCTGACTCGGAAGGGGCAAAGATGTATTAACCGAATTCGGATTGGGAATCAGATACGAGCCATCTGGTAGCTTGAAATTTAGTAGTTCAAGCGCCACTGGGTTAATGTTTGCCCCGTCCGAGCTGATTGCAACGCCTCCGAGTTGTCCAGTCATTCCGGCAAACATGGCTCCTATTGCCTTAGCTGAACGGTCATCAGTAAGAGGGGGCATGACTATCGTGGACGAACAAGAAATCCTGGCTTGTCCCGAGGCAAGACCATTTGTTTGTCGGGTGCCTTGATATGAGCCGAAGTAGTAAAACCTGTCCCGCCGAATTGGCCCTCCGATCGTCAATCCAAACTGGTTTTGCTTCAAGTCGGGACGAGGCTCCCCGGAACGGTTAAAGAAAAAATCGTTCGCATTCAGCAGATTATTGCGAAAGAACTCAAATGCCGTACCGTGAACGCTATTCGTACCACTTCTGGTGATGAGGCTTACGTTCGCGCCAGCATGCTCGCCGAAGGAAACGTCATAAAGGCCAGTCTGTACTCTAAATTCCTCGATCGCATCAGGGCTGGGTATCGGAATCCCGCCACTTGCATTGCTGCTGCCTTGCATGTCATTCACCGGAATCCCATCGAACTCATAAGTGTTGTCATAAGTGCGTGCCCCGTGAGCAAAAATACCATCGTTCGACGGGTCAATTTGCGACAGGCCGCCGCTGCCCGCTCCTAATTCCCCTGCATTGTTGACGCCACTCAAAATGCCGGGTGATAAGTTGACAATCTGCGTAAAGTTGCGCGTCACCAACGGTAGGTTTTGGATGGTTCTTGCATCAACCTCGCGACCCAATGAGATGTCGGTTTGTATTTGCGAGGCGCTCGCATTTACTTCTATATACTGAGTAGCCCCGATGACCTTCATAAGAATAGTCAACTGAACGCTCTCGGTTACGAACACGTTCGCAGAGATTGATTGTGCCTGCGCGAATCCGTCTCTGTGCGCCGTAACCTCATATGTTCCAGGCGGCAACAAGGGGAAGAGAAAGCGACCTTCGGCGTCGCACTGGGCTGATCGACTGATCGTTAAGTCTTCATCTCTGATCTCGACGGAGGCATCGGGAAGACTTGCACCCGAGGCATCGACGACTACTCCCAGCAAGGCACCGGTCGAAGACGTCTGCGCGGAGGCGTGGCCATTCAGAAAGAAAATCAGCCAGATCGCAGCTTGAAGAGAAATGAAGCGCCTACTGGGCCTGGGCCCTGTAAATGGTGTTTCGCCTGAACACCCCGATGCGACGGGGACCTCGCTGAGTTCACTGCGACCAACCGAGGGGCCCATGACCAATACTCCTTGCTATGGAGTGAGTACGTCGATTGACCAGCAACTGGCGAATATATGAACTCAACCGTTACTAATGCGTTACGGCTCGACGCAATTGTATCAACCGTGTTTTTCAAGCGATGGACTTCATCCGCGGGTATTGGTGCAATTTTGAAGCACCATCAAAAACGGGCTACTTGTCACCAGGTTGCAGGTTTGAAAAACCGCCTGGTTTCGCGCAGGTGACCTTGGGGAGCAACATCGGCACTCTCGTACTTTTTTTCTTGTGTGACTAGGCATTTCTACCAATGTCCAGGCTTGGCCTGGCGCCCTAGAATTTGCACGACACTAATGGAGAGCGCTCTATGAAGCTTCGTGGCAGGTCAGTATTCTCAGGCTGTTTCGTGGCAGTTCTTTATGCCCTCGTCGGCGTTTCCGTTTCGAGTGCACAAGAAGTCTTACCAAGGCCCGAACCGCCATTCAAAGGCCACATCGGGCGCACGGTCGAAGAATCCACGAAAGACTTCCCACAAGAGGTAAAAGCTCCTAAGGAAGCTCCAAACATCCTGCTTATTCTGACTGACGATGTGGGCTTCGGAGCTACCAGTACATTCGGTGGTCCGATACCTACACCGACCTTCGACCGTCTCGCCAAGAACGGCCTTCGCTACACGCAATTCCACACCACGGCTCTTTGTTCTCCCACACGCGCAGCCCTGCTCACGGGTCGCAATCATCACTCTGCAAATACGGGAATTATTATGGAAGGAGGCACTGGCTTTCCTGGCTACAACACACTCATGTCCAAGAGTGTCGGCTCCTTCGCGGAGGTGCTGAGGCAAAACGGCTACAACACCGCCTGGTACGGCAAGAACCATAACGTGCCCGATTGGCACAACAGCCAGGCTGGGCCATTTGATCTCTGGCCCACAGGGCTGGGCTTTGAATACTTCTATGGCTTTATCGGTGGTGACACCAGCCAGTGGGCGCCCGCCATCTATGAAAACATCAAGCCCATCGAGCCTCCTCACGATCAAAAAGATTACTTTTTCGATCATGACATGGCTGACCACGCCATCGCCCGTATCCAGATGCTGCACGCTGTTGCTCCGGACAAGCCTTGGCTCGCTTATTTCGCGCCCGGAACAGCTCACGCCCCTCACCATGCTCCAAAGGATGTGATCGCAAGCTTCAAAGGTCAATTCGATCAGGGCTGGGACAAGGTACGCGAAGAAACATTCGCCCGACAGAAAGCGATGGGTATCATTCCAGCGGACACAAAGCTAACGGAGCGACCCGAGGGAATTCCGGCGTGGGATTCACTCGACGCGGATCACAAAAAGGTCTATGCCCACATGATGGAGGTTTACGCTGCGGCGTTGTCGAACTGCGATAAAGAAGTTGGGCGAGTGCTCGATGCCATTCAAGATATGGGCGAACTCGACAACACCTTGGTGATCTACATCCAGGGTGACAACGGGGCCAGCGCCGAGGGTGGCCAGCAGGGCCTGCTCAATGAAATGGCATTTTTCAATGCCACGCCTGAAGACTTCTCGGAAGTGATGCGACGGATGGACGAATTAGGCGGTCCCACTACGTTCAATCACTACCCAATCGGCTGGGCCCATGCCATGGATACCCCTTTTCAGTGGACAAAACAGATCGCTTCGCATTTTGGCGGCACGCGCAACGGTATGGTCATTTCCTGGCCCGCCCGTATTAAGGACACGGGTGGTATTCGTCCACAATTCCACCACGTAATCGACATTGCCCCGACCATCTATGAAGCAGTAGGCATTCAAGCCCCATCGATCCTTAACGGAGTGCCCCAGAAACCCATCGAGGGCGTGAGCATGGTCTATACGTTCGACTCTGCAACAGTGCCGTCTACCCATCGCACCCAATATTTTGAAATGTTTGCGAATCGTGCCGTTTACAACGATGGATGGGTAGCCGCCACAACGCCCCCGCTGCCACCGTGGGCAAGCGGCAAGACCATCCCCATCGATGACTATAAGTGGGAACTCTACGACGTCAGCAAGGACTTCAGCGAAGCCAATAACCTTGCGGCACAGCAACCAAAAAAACTTCGAGAGTTACAGGAATTGTTCTGGATTGAAGCGGCCAAATATAACGTGCTTCCGCTGGATAACAGCAAGTTAGAACGCATGAACGTCGACAACCGTCCCAGCCTTACGCGTGGACGCACTGAGTTCACTTTCTATCCCGGTATGACCCGTATCCCGGAAGGCAGCGCACCGAGCATCTTGAACAAATCGTTCCGCGTCACTGCTGATGTGACCATTCCTGCAAATGGGGCCGATGGGGTCCTGGTTACCCAAGGCGGACGATTCAACGGTTGGGGACTCTATCTTCTGGATGGCAAACCGGTTTTCCATTACAACCTGGTGGGTGTTCAACGCTATGACGTCGCTGACCCGGATAAGCTTTATGCCGGTAAGCACACAGTCGTTGTTGACTTTAAATACGACGGCGGCGGCGTTGGCAAAGGAGGTCTCGCCACACTCTCGGTAGACGGAAAGAAGGAAACCGAAGTGAAGTTCGCCCGGACAATTCCGTTCCGCATTTCGGCGGATGAAACGCTCGACATCGGGGAAGACACCGGCACACCAGTCAGTGAGGACTACCACGTACCCTTCAAGTTCACGGGCACTATCGCGAAGGTCGTCATCCTGCTGGGGGACGAAAAAATCTCAGCGGCCGACCAAAAAGCCTTAGAACAGGCCGAGTCCAACTTCGCTGTAAGCGAATAGCCTGCGCACGCACTATGCAACCAGGCGGGCAGTGGCCGGGCATGCGTCTCTACGGCCCGCTCGAACCCTGGTTCGGCAAGACCTGGAAGTCCGGCGAGTTTGAGCTGGTGAAGCGACATCATCCTCTCACGTTCGAGTACGTGCTTTGCCGCAGTGTCAGATTTACAAGGGCGCAGTGTCAGTTTTACCAATGGCAGCGAAGTCTTCGCAAAGCCTATAGTCACGTGCGACGGAATAACTCACTTGAGGTTCAAGACCTATGAAAGATATTCGACGCGTACTGCCCTCACTCGGCTGCATCATTGCCTTCGCCCTCATAACGGCTGGCTGTAACGAGAAGTCTGCGCCTTCGCCTGCCACTGAAGCGCAGGCCGTGCCGAAGATGAAAATGACCACGGATATTCCGCCGGAAATTACTACGCCGGATTCAGTCGAGACCCGGATTGGAACGCTCAAGTTCTTCGATGGTTTCCCTGACGACAAGACTACCCAGTTGGTGTACGACAACCTCGATTTCCAGCGTGGCGTGCAGGCGTTCCTGCGTGGCATACCGGGTGCCTCAGTCCAGGCCTTCATTCCGGCAGCCAAGAAGTTCGGCGGCACGGACGGGAATGTAATGATCTTCGAGGACCTGATGGACTCGAAAGCGCTCTGGTTGACGCCGAACAATTCGAGTGTCTATTTCTTCACCTGGATTGACACCACCAACGGGCCAATCGTGATGGAAACTCCGCCCAATGTCCTGGGCGTGCTCGACGACCATTGGTTCCGCTGGATCGGCGACTATGGCAATGCCGGTCCGGACAAGGGCAAGGGCGGCAAGTTCTTGTTCCTTCCTCCCGGCTACAAAGGTGAGGTGCCGAAAGGCTACTTCGTTATGCGTCCCGCAACTTACGGCGTCTGGGCGCCGGGGCGGGGAATGTTGGTGAATGGCGACCCCAAGCCGGCCGTGGAGAGCATCAAGAAGCTGCTGAAAATCTACCCGCTGGCGCAAGCCGCTAATCCGCCGGTCACGAAGTTCACCAACATGAGTGGCGTGCCGCACTCTACGATTCATGCGAATGATTTCCACTTCTATGAGGAAATTCACGAAGTCCTGGAGATGGAGCCAAACGAGGCGCTGGATCCTGAGACACTGGGCCTGTTCGCCTCTATCGGTCTCCAGAAGGGCAAACCCTTCGCACCGGACGAGCGCATGAAGAAGATCCTCACCGAGGCCGCAGCGGTCGGCAACGCGACGGCGCGCGCCCTTTCATTCCGGAGTCGCGACGAAGCAAGCTACATCTACCCGGGCAGTTCCTGGTGGATTCCGTCTAGCTCCGGCTACCAGTTTATGCTCGCACCCGGCGTTTTTGATTTGGACAGTCGCACCGGCTTTCACTACTGGGCCACGGGCGTCACGCCCGCCATGTTCGCCAAGATGATCGGCCTGGGCTCGCAATACGCTGCCGCGTTTACTGACAGTTCACACCATGGGCTCGACGGCAGTAAGACTTACAAGGTGCATCTGCCGCCCCACATCCCGGCAAAGGACAACTGGTCTTTCACCCTCTATGACAACCAGACTCGCGCGTTTCTGCAAACCGACCAGCGCTTCCCAAGCGTCAACAGTTTCGATAAGGGTCTAGTGACCAACCCGGACGGTTCGACCGACGTCTGGTTCAGCCCGAAGCTGCCACAGGGAGTCCCTGAGGCGAACTGGGCGCAGACCATCCCCGGCAAAGGCTGGAACATGCTCTTCCGCCTCTACGGCCCGCTCGAACCCTGGTTCGACAAGACCTGGCGCGTAGGTGAGGTTGAATTGGTGAAGTAAATACCGGCTAAGTTCAGGTGCAGTGCGAGCGCGAATATGCAATCAATTTGGAGGATCGACAACATGAAACCCATCACATGGCTAACCGTTGCTATCGGAATCGCAGCGGTTCTGCTAGCACTCCCGTTCCGTTCGTCGAGTGCCCAGACGGCCATCAACCCGGTTGAAGCTCGCGCCATTGCCAGGGAAGCTTATATCTATGGCTTCCCGTTGGTGGACAGTTATCGCCTCCAGTATGCCTATTTCGTGGATCGTGCGAATCCGGAATTCAAGGCGTCCTGGAATCAGATCGCCAACATTCCGCGTGTCTATACACCGGCTGACCGGGTGGCTCAGACACCCAACTCGGATACGCCCTATTCATGGCTTGGCCTGGATCTTCGGGCTGAACCTATCGTGCTCACGGTTCCGCCAATCGCAAAGGATCGCTACTTTACTATCCAGCTCATCGACTGGTATACCTTCAACTTCGACTACATCGGGACCCGCACGACCGGCAATGACGGCGGCACCTTCATGATTGCCGGACCAGGCTGGAAGGGTGAGACGCCCGCTGGCGTGAACAAGGTGTTCCACGCGGACACCGAGTTTATCCTGGCGTTCTACCGCACACAGCTTTTCAATCCGGACGACATCGACAACGTCAAAAAAATCCAGGCTGACTATAAGGTGCAGACGCTGTCGGCCTTTCTGGGCCAGCCATCCAAAACAGCGCCCACGATTAATTTCATCAAACCGCTGACAACAGATCAGCAGAAGACGTCGCTTGACTTCTTCAATGTCCTCAACTTCGTTCTGCAGTTCTGCCCGACTGATCCTTCCGAGACAGAACTCATGGCGCGCTTTGCCAGGATTGGAGTGGGCGCTGGCAAGACGTTCGACGCAAGTAAGTTCTCGCCCGAAACGAAGGCGGCCATTCAACTAGGCATGGCCGACGCGTGGGTGGATTTTGCGAACTTGCGGAAAGACGTCGAAGCAGGGAAAGTGACTTCTGGAGATATGTTCGGGACGCGGGCAGAGTTGAAGAACAACTACCTGTACCGTATGGCTGGGGCCATATTGGGAATTTACGCCAACTCAAAGCAGGAGGCAATGTACCCGGTTCTTGCGGCAGAGCCAGCCGGTCAGGCGCTTACCGGCGCAAATCGGTACACCGTGCATTTCGCGCCTGGTCAACTGCCGCCAGTCAACGCCTTCTGGTCAATGACGATGTACGATTTGCCAGACAGCCTGCTCGTCGCCAATCCAATCAATCGCTACTTGCTCAATTCGCCGATGCTCCCGCAGTTCGTGAAAGACCCCGATGGAGGCCTCACGTTCTATGTGCAGAACGAATCACCGGGAAAGGACAAGGAACCCAATTGGCTGCCAGCGCCTAAAGGCCCGTTTGCCGTTTACATGCGTCTCTACTGGCCGAAAGAAGAAGCATTGGACGGCAAATGGGTTGCGCCGCCTCTGAAGCTCGAATAGCTAACGATTCATTAGATTGCCATCAATCAATGACCTTGGCTCGCTACGAAGTAGTGCTCGCCTGGCACATGGAAGATGCCACCTGCGGGCGAAGTGAACTTCTAAGGACGTCTCAATCCAGGAGGCCACGATAGATGAGAGCCCATAGTTCGAACATCAGCCGTTTAATATTTGCTGTCCTCTTAGGTTGCTTCGGAAGTGCATTCACGCAGACCGCGCCGCCGAAGATGAAAATGACGACGCCAATTCCGCCGTCCATCACCACACCCGACTCCGTTGACACGCCGATCGGCACCCTGAAGTTTGTCGACGGCTTTCCGGACGACGACACGGTCCAGAAGGTCTATGACAACCTCGACTTCTCGCGCGGGGTACAGGCGTTTATGAGCGGCATGCCGGGGACGTCGCTGGTTGGTATGCGCACAGGTTTTGAAAAGCTAGGCGCGATCAATAGCACCATTTTGATCTTCGAGAACCTTCTGGACTCGAAATCGCTTTTTCTCACGGGGAACACCGACTCCGTCTATTTCAGCACCTGGCTGAATTTGAAGGATGGCCCCTTGGTGGTTGAAGCGCCTCCCAAAGTACTTGCCTTCCTCGACGACTCTTGGTTCCAGTACGTCACCGATATCGGCAACGCCGGTCCTGACAAAGGTCAGGGCGGCAAGTATCTCGTGCTTCCGCCGGGCTACAAGGGCGAAGTGCCGGAGGGTTACTTTGTCGCCCGCTCGCGCACTTATAACCTCTGGCTCATGGGCCGGGGATTCAAGGTAAACGGTGATCTCAAGCCCGGCGTGGAGAGCCTCAGGAAAAACCTGCGCATCTATCCGCTGGCGCAGGCGAAGAACCCGCCCGAAACGAAATTCATCAATGGCTCCGGCGTGGAGCTTAATACGGTTCACGCGAATGATTTTAGCTACTTTGAAGAGCTGAACGAGGTCGTTCAGGAGGAGCCCAGCGAGGCGCTGGATCCTGAAAGGCTGGGGCTGTTTGCCTCCATCGGCATCGAGAAGGGTAAGCCCTTCGAGCCCGACGCGCGCATGAAGAAAATTCTGACCGAGGCGGCGGCGGTGGGAAACGCCACCTCTCGGGCCATCCTCTTTCGCACCCGAATGAAGGAAGCAAGCTACTATCCGGGCAGCGCCTGGATCACCACCTTCGTCGGCGGAAACTATGAGTTCTTGTCCCAGCCTGGCGTGCGGAATCTCGATGCACGGACTTTGTTTCATTACTACGCCACGGGCATCACGCCGGCTATGGCCATGAAGATGGTGGGTATCGGCTCTCAATACGCTGCCGCGTTCGTGGACGCCGAAGGCAAGCCGCTGGACGGCAGTAAGACCTACAAGATTCACTTGCCGCCTAATATCCCGGCGAAGGATTTCTGGTCATTCGTTGTCTATGACAATCAAACCCGCTCGATGCTGCAGACCGATGAACAATTCCCCAGCATCGGCAGCCAGACAAAGGGTATTGTCGTGAACCCTGATTCCTCGGTAGATGTCTGGTTCGGCCCCACCGCACCGCAGGGTCATGAGGCCAACTGGGTACAGACTGTTCCCGGCAAAGGTTGGAATGTTCTCTTGCGGCTCTACGGGCCGTTGCAGCCGTGGTTTGACAAGACTTGGAAGCCCGGTGAGTTTGAGCTGGTGAATTAGTTACTGGCTAAGGATCGGTCTATTGGGATCGCTAATCTATCGGCTTTTTAGTGCACGAGGTTGGTGAAGCTCCGATGTTAGTTGCCGAGAATGAAGAAATAAAAGAATGAATTCATGAAGAAACTATGCCAGCTCGGACTTCTGTGGAGCGCAGTGTTTTTTAACGCTGCCCTCCTTTCTGCGCAGGACTCGCCGCCAACTGCTGCATCGAATGTTCAGACCTCTTCTGCTCCGGCCGCGGCCGCAGCTTCTGCAGGAGACTTAGCCAAGGCCACACAGAATCCGGTCGCCAGCTTGATCAGCGTTCCTATCCAGAACAACTCGAATTTTGCCGTTGGGCCCTACAACCGAACACAGAACGTACTCAACATTCAGCCTGTGATTCCAGCGCGCATCAGCGAAAACTGGATGCTGATCTCGCGAATCATTCAGCCGATCGTCTGGCAGCCCAACGCTGCTGTGAACACTGGCGGACAATACGGAATTGGGGATATGAACCCGACCTTCTTCCTCTCCCCGGCAAAACCCGGCAAACTGATCTGGGGTCTCGGTCCCGCAATTGTCCTTCCTACAGCTATGAGTACAGTTCTCGGTCAGGGGAAAGTGAGCTTCGGCCCTTCCATTGTCGCCCTGGTACAGCCGGGACATTGGACGATCGGATTTTTGGTCAACAACGTGTGGTCCGTTGCCGGTTCCGGGCACCGCCCATCGGTAAACCAGATGACGCTGCAATACTTCATCACATACAACCTGAAAAAGGGTTGGAATATCAATACCGGCCCGATCGTTATGGCGAACTGGCATGACCAGGCTAGTGGCGACGCTGCAAATGGTGATGACACGACGCCGGGAGGCAGGTGGACAATTCCCTTCGGTGGCGGCGTCGGACGTATCATGCGCTTGGGACCACAGCCGGTGAATCTCTCAGCAAACTTCTACGGAAACGCGGTGCATCCTCCAGGAGCGTCCTCTTGGGGTATGCGCCTTCAAATTGCACTTCTCTATCCTAAGAAGCCCAAGGGGTAAAAACCTTTTCTTTGAATCGATCTGATCAAGGATGTGCGCCAATGTACGCATGCCAAGTCAAGATCATGTGCAAGTCTCTCCCTAAGGAGTTAGGAAGAACTGCCAACTGACAGCACAAGGTTCTGGAGTTAACGTTGTTCGAGCTGATGTTTGCAATCTGCGGGTAGGCTTGCGGAAGCTCTTTACGCCATGCCCGGAGGAGATAATTTGCGATTGATCAATCTTCGAGTGATTACCGTCCTGTTCGTTCTCTTGGGATGCCTGCCGTTTAGCGCATTTGCCCAAAATGGAGATAACAAGCCGCTCTCAGACTTGCCCCGACAATTTGCAGCAACCGCAATTGGTCAAGCCGGCTCCACGGCTGGTAAGACTTTCGGGGTAAATGTCTACATCACCGCATGGACAACCGACCAGCAAGTAAAGGACTACATCAGCACTCTCAGGGAGAAGGGCCCCGACGGACTGGTGAGAGCGATGGACAAGTCGGACGACGTGGGACGGCTCTCCCCCACCGGGTTTGTGGGCAGCGGCTTTCGCTTTGCCCGGTATAAACCGGCGGCAAACGGCGGACTGCACATCGTGATGGTGACAAACCGTCCCATGTCGTTTGGCGAGCTGTACCGCGGAAACCGCTCGGCCGACTACCAGTTCGGCATCGTTGTGCTCGACGTCGATAAAGATGGCAAGGGCACCGGAAAGCTGGCACCGGTATGCAAGATCAAGTTCAACAAGAAGAACGAACTCGAAATAGAGAACTACGGCCAGAAACCTTTTCGGCTGGCGAATGTGTACCTGCAGAAATAGACGGCCTGCAGCTTAAACATAGCTCTAATCGTGGCGAATCTGGATGTGACTACCGCCCTCGTTCGAGTGTTTTCTACGGCGTTGCCCGGAGCGATTTCTGGTATGACGTTCCCGTCAGCACTAAATGATTGACATGCGGCTACTCTTGAAACTTGCGTGGTCGATAGCAGCCGTGACATGTTCGCTGCAGGGCCTTAACGCCCAGGACCTCGCGCCGCGCGCTTATTTTATCGGGCCGCTTCGCTTCAATGCGATCACCCTGACAGAGTCTTTCTTCGACGGCAGCATCGACTACAACGGCGTAATTCCAATTAGCAACGCCAAGGGAACTTACCACATACCAACGCCTAGCTACTACCACTCGTTCGGCTTCTTTGGCCGTTCAGCCAATGTCGTTGCTTCTTTGCCCTACGGAGTGGGAAATTTTCGGGGGACCGTGGGAACTGAAACGCAAGTTTACCGTTCCGGTCTTCTCGATTCGGTCCATCGCGTTTCCGTTAACCTTGTAGGCGGGTCCGGCGATGCCCGTGGAGAAGTTCGTGAAATGGAAGCAGAAGAAACTGCTGGGAGTCAGCCTCAAGGTGATCGCCCCAACGGGCCAATACGATCCCACAAAGTTGATCAACTGGGGCACCAACCGCTGGTCCTTCAAGCCTGAACTGGGCTACTCACAAGCCTGGGGGAAATGGGTCCTCGACGCGTACTCGGGAGTTTGGCTTTTTACGGAGAATCCCGAGTTCTTCTCGCGCAACCTCACCTATCCCGGAACCAGGTCGCAATCACAAAAACCGATTGCAGCCTTTGAAGGACACATGAGCTATGGTTTCAAACCGCGGCTGTGGATCTCGCTCGACAGCAACTACTGGTTCGGCGGAGCAACAAGTCTCGATGGTATAGAAAATTCGCTCACACAGCAGGCTAATTCCAGAATCGGGGCTACAGTGTCGGTCCCGGTCTCCAAACATCAGTCACTGAAAATGAGCTATAGCAATGGCACCTACATCCGGTTTGGAGGCAACTACCAGAACGTCTCAATTGCCTGGCAATATTCATGGTTGGGAAGGCCGAATTAGCCCTGCTTTGTTCGCCCATAGGATCGTGCCAGGCGGCGACCCAGTGCATCCCAAACACTGCATTCTCAAGAAATCGCTCAGTTCCGTCTCACGGCCGTGAAGGGCTTGGCAAAATGATTCAGCGGATACGCACAATTCGCAGGCGGCCTCCTGAGAAGGAGCTTAGCCGGCGGACTGCTCTGATCGTTGGTGGGGGCAGCGGGATCGGACGTGAGGTGGCTCTGCTGGCTGCGGAGCGGGGGGCTCATGTTATGGTTGCCGACCGCGATTTTGCGGGTGCTGCGAAGGTAGCCGAAGAGATCAAGGCAATTGCTGGTATGTAAGCTGTTAGCTGGACCAACATCGATATTCGCGACCGGAAGGCGATCAAAGCTGCTGTTTGGGCCGTGCTCATCGGAAGCGTGGAAGAAACGGCCAAGGTACGGTTGAACGCGCAATGCGTCGAAGTAGTTTCCGCTGGTTTCGTATTGCCAGGCATTGGATGGATCTTTGCCCGTGTCCAGCCCTGACTGAGAGATAGCAAAAACAGCCACATCGTCGAAGCTGCGATTGCGACGGCGAAGATCGAGATAATCGGGATAGGAGTGGGGCCCGACGTCGCTCCCATGTTGGACTACGAAAAGGTTCTCTGCCTGAGGCATATTCAGCGGACGCAGGATGAGCGCGTTCAATACGCCGAAGATGACTGCGTTGGCGCGATGGCCAGCGTCAGTGTCAAACGGCAGTGATGGTGAAACCGGGAGACTTGCGCAGTTGGCGCAATGCAAATCGCACATCGGCCCAGATCGATTCCAGCGTCGGCCACTGCCACACCTCGCGGCTGCGTTCCTCAAGCAGCGTCTGGTTGCCGAAAGCTCGCCGCGCTGCCCGCGTCGCTTCTTCGGCACTCATCCCCTCGCGCATCAACTGCTCGGTATGCTCTTCAATGTGCAGGCGAATCTCTTCGGAGAGATCTTCATAGAACTTACGGCGGCGGAAAACCTGCGGAATCCAGCCCATTGGAGATTCCTTTCAGCTGGCCCCATCAACTTGTTGTGGCTCTACCTGGGTTCAGGACCAGTGAGATACCCTCAAACATGCGCTCAAAGCTGGAAATCTGCTGCTCTAGGCGGCGCAGGCCCGCAGCAGTTATCTGATAAGTTCTCACTCGCCGATTGGTCGAGGAGAGTTCCCACTCCGCCTTCACCAGCTTAGCCTTCAGCAACCGTTGCAGCGCGGGATAGAGTGAACCCTCTTCTACTTGCAGCAGGCTGTTGGACCGCTGCTGAATGTGCTGCACCAGCGCATATCCGTGGGCCGGCTCACGGCGAAGCGACTCGAGGATCATCATCTCGAGCGCGCCGGGAAACAAATCGCGTGAATTGGCTTCTGCCATAACCTTGTTTACTATAGGCATAGACTAAACAAGTATAGGGAGATTGTCAAGTCGGGTAGGCATCAAGGGTAGAACGAAACTCTTCTTCGACGTCGCTGGGGTGCGCGGCACGATGGAGTGCCAGAGCTTGCGCATTGCGGCGAGGAGACTCATATCTCGTCCGCCTTCTTGTTGAGAATGCCGGCGACGACAGCGGCCATATCGATCCATTTGGCGGTTTCGGTTTTGAGCTCGCGCTTGCCGGCAGCGGTGAGCGAATAAAAGCGGGCGCGACGATTGTTCTCCGACTCACCCCACTCGCCGTTGATCCAGCCCCGGCGCTCAAGACGATAGATGGCGGTGTAGAAGGAACCCTGCAGGATTTCGAGGCGCTCGCCGGAAATTTGCTGGATGCGCATTAGGATGCCGTAGCCATGCAGCGGACCGAGCGAGACCGCCTTGAGGATCAGCATCTCAAGTGTGCCCTGCGGGAGTTCAACCGGTTTGGTCAAAGACTCTCTCCTATTTCGAATAGGAGAGTACATGCCCTCTCCTTTCCCGTCAAGGAGACTGCCACCCGGGCGATTGCATCTTCGGCGGGCCCAGGTGATTCGCTCTCTCGCGGGCTGCGATTCTCCTCGTTGCTGCGAAGCACAGCACTGCAAAGTTGCTGAGTAGACTCGTGGGCTGAGTTAACTATCGAGTTGGTTATTGCTGGCTTCGGACGGAGCGGCAAAAGGAAGCCATACCTGAAAACGAGTATCGCCGGGCTTAGAATCAACCTGGACGTTGCCCCCGTGTTTTCGGACAATTGTTTGCACAGTATTCAAGCCGAGGCCGGTTCCCTCACCAACACCCTTGGTGGTGAAAAAAGGGTCAAAGATGTGGGGCCTTATCTCAGGAGGAATTCCTGGACCATTGTCACCAATTTCCACCACAACAAATAGGTCTTCGCGGAAGGTCCGTACCCGAAGTTCGCCCTGACCAAGCATCGCATCGATCGCATTCTCGATAATGTTCGTCCAAACCTGATTCAGCTCGGTTCCCACCGAGTTTACAAGAAGAGGAATCGGCTGATAATCGCGCTTCACCTTGATTTTGGGATCCAGTTTATGAGTCAAAATACCGAGTGTGGTCTCCAGGCTCCGCGCGACATCAACATTCTGTACCGGCGCCTGATCCATATAGGTATATTCCTTTACCGTCTGGACCAGACTCGATATTCGCGACGTACCGCTGTCTATCGTGTTCAAAAGACTCGCCAATTCTGCCGTTGCTGCGATCCTTATGATGGCATCACGAGCAGTGGCTGAGCCAAGGTCTGTTAGAAGAGACGCGAGTGCATCCGGGGGCATGTTGCATCTTGCCAGCGCTGCCGACAAATCCCCTGAATTATCCTGGCCATGGCTGCGCAATGTCGAGTCCAGTCTCTCTTCCAGGTCGCTGAGCGCGAGAGCCTCTAATGGAGTCATATCTGACCGCAGAAGCGTAGCCTCTATTTCTTCGATTCGAGACTTCTCCGAATCATCTAACGGCAGCCGCCATAACGCAGCGTTTGCGTTTCGCATCCTCGCCAGCGCGTCCCGCATTTGACTGGTCGCACGTTTTGCGGCAGATGCGGGATTGTTTAACTCGTGCGCGAGTCCTGCCGATAGTTTGCCTAGCGAGACTAAGCGTTCGCGCTGCTGCTCTATTCGGGTTCCTTCTCGGATTCTGTCGGACATCATGGCGACAAGTGTCGCCGTCAGTTCCGGCATCTTTTGTACGAGTTCTGGAAAGCGCGCGGCCGGAAACTTGAGAAGCCGTCCATGGGTCACCGCGCGGCCGGTCACAGTAAACTGTTTCATCCGCGAGAAAGGAAACACGCCACTAACATCACCAGCTCGCGCCGGAAGTGACACAGTATCGCCGCCGAATTCTCCTCTCCATTGAAAAAGTCCATCCAGGAAAATGACCATCCAGTCTGCCGACTCGCCCTGTCGCACGAAGGCCTCTCCTGCTTGAACAAGGACTTCCTGTACATGACTCAGAAACCAATTAATCTGATCCTCCGGCAAGTTCGAAAACGCCGCAACGCGCCGCAATTCAAGGGAACTGACCATCCATCAAGCCTCCACCCCATTATGCAAGGTCAGCATGAACCTCTTCCATTCGCCATCCTCCCGACATGAAAAGCGTCTTCTATCGGCCCTTTCTACAGGTCGTCCGCCTGACCAATCGCCAGCGAAGTGGATTAGTCCTCATATGCTGACTTCTGAGGACCGATCCGGCTCCATTGCCGAATAGCCGACGATCCCTTGGTCGCTGTTCATCACTGCCTTCGCATTGCGATCAGCGGAGTTCTTGGGCGATTCCGATGAGAATCCCTTCAGGCCCGCGGATGTAGCAGAGCCTATACGCGTCTTTGTACTGGAC
>Ga0207114_1075_pt1 | contig 31215 bp, 26 predicted proteins | sample Alteio_BWMinHeat_70_FD_153560 | JGI IMG/M metagenome (GOLD analysis project Ga0207114, IMG submission 153560) | Enriched cells from forest soil in Barre Woods Harvard Forest LTER site, Petersham, Massachusetts, United States -... | ecosystem: Environmental > Terrestrial > Soil > Temperate forest >... | reverse complement strand
ATCCTCAGATGGGATTTTTCATATCCGGAGGGAAGTAGAATATTATTTTCCTTCTAATGATTCTAGACTGCAGGTGTTTTCCGCAACAGGAATACAGGTTTACCAGAACCGACTGAAAGCAGAGACGGATCAACTGATTGATTTGAGCGCTCAAGCTAACGGGGTTTATTTTATGGTGGTATCGGATTCAGATTTCTTATTTTCGAAAAAACTGATCATTTGCCGTTAGGGGTGCCTTAGCCAAGCCGAAGGCACCTTACGACTTATTCCTAGGCTTAAAAACATACTGCACTCGGAGGTGGGTCGGCTCTTGTTTTTCTTCTTCTTGTTCCGGATTATCCTCCTCTTCTCCGGAATCGTCGTCCTCATCAGATTCATTCTCCCAGCTATACCGCTCCCGTACAGGACCTTCTTTGCGGAAGTACCAGGCACAAAGAATTCCAGAAAGTGAGCCCAACAAATGAGATTCCCAGGAAATACTGTCTACTAATGGAAACACTCCCCATACCAGACCGTTGTAAAAGATGAGCACAAAAAGGGATATTCGTAGTAGACGGGGATCTTTGCGGAAGATACCGGCAAAGAAAAGAAAACTCACAAATCCGTAAATGAGGCCGCTGGCCCCCAGGTGATAAGCTCCTCCTCCTCTGGCTCCTGCCCATACCCAAAGTCCTGTCATCAGGTAAATCCAGAAGAAGATGCGAAAGGAGATGCCTCTGTAAAAATAAAACATCATGGTTCCCAGGATAAGCAATGGGAGTGAATTGGAAAGGAGGTGATTGTTGCTACCGTGTATCAGGGGAGACAAAAGTATACCCGGCAAACCCCGAAGACTACGCGGATAGATGCCGAATTCGTTCAGAGGGACATGCAGGTATACTTGGACAAATTGAATGATCCAGAGAATAGCTACGAATACTGATGGGAAAAGCAAATCCAGTAAAATTCTCTTGCGTTCGCTGGTCATCCGTAAATGAATAAGTCCTTATATATAAACGTAAAAAAGGAACTTTAGTTCCATATTCCGGAGAATAGCGAATACCGGGCCATTGACACCTTGTCAGTTCCTTCAAGATTCCCTAACATTAGCGACATATTGGGGTATTAACTTTGCCTAAACAAATAAGAAAAGAATGAATTTGATTTGTGAAGAAATTATCGGGAACACTGCCACCCTCTATATGAAGGATGGAAGCATTAAAAGCGGCAGGATCCTTGGAATACGTACAGATGTGGAACGTCTGACTGCGCTTGAATTTGAAACCAAACAGGCCCGTGATCCATATTCGAGGGTCAGGCATTCGGAAATAACCGAATTTCTGGATACATCCTGCATCGAAGCGATAGACCCTTATACGAAGTAAGAATGACGCCTTAGCTCAGGCACCGATTGCGTTGGCTGGTCCCTGAGCGAAGTCGAAGGGCTATTTCATATCCTTAATGACATTGGCAGCCTCAACCAGATGAATGTCTTTTCTCAGCCTCTTCTGAAAATCCTTTTCCCTGGCCATTTTGGTAGTGTCTCCATCCATGACCTTCAGGTCGGACGTCAGTGTTGAAATTTCCAATCCTTTAATATCCTTATCCAGTACTTCGAATTTCTTACCGCTTTCTTCCAGTTTTTTCTGGCGTTCCCGGTATTTATCGAGGTTCAGGGTCTCGTACGTATCATCTCTTTGATCCTTCAGGCGCTTGGCTTCTTCGGCAAGCAGGGTAAAGGATTCATTTGACTTGGTACGCTTTTCACTGGCGGAACGAAGTTTCTCGTAAGATAAAGGGTGCATCGTCCAGGTATGATAATCGGCTTTGGCAATCTCATCCCATTTCATTGGGTAATCCAGCTCCCTTTCTCCAAGGTCTATATACATATACCTGTCGGGAAGGATGATGTCAGGAACCACACCCATCAGTTGAGTTGCGCCCCCACTGATACGATAAAACTTGGACCGGGTCACCTTCACCGAGCCAAGAGGCTTGTAAGAGGCATAATTAGGGTTGAGTTGATCGTCTAAATCTGAAAATTGCTGTACGCTTCCTTTCCCGAAAGTGGAAGAACTGCCCATGATTATTCCTCTTTTATAGTCCTGAATGGCAGCTGCCATTATTTCAGATGCAGAGGCGCTTCCTGAATTTACGAGTACCACCAGTGGCCCGTCGTAGATCATGGATTCGTCCCTGTCTTCCAGCACACTCGGTGGCCCTGTGCGGCCCTTTACCTGCACTACGGGGCCTTTATCCACAAAGAGACCTGCCATATTCACTACATCCGACAGGGATCCGCCTCCGTTATCACGCAAATCCAGTACAACCCCATCCACCCCATCGGCTTTGAGCTTAATCAGCTCATTCTTTACATCCGTAGCACAGTTACGACCTCCCATACGCTTGAAGTCGGCATAGAAAGAGGGAAGCTTGATATACCCAACCTTTTCGCCAGAAGTATTAATGATGTCGGAATGGGCATACGTTTCTTCGAGCTGAACAATGTCGCGGATAATGGAAATCAATTCTGTCCCGCCGGCCACCTTTCTGACAGTTAGGCGTACTTCCGTACCCTTTTTACCCCTGACCAGCTTCACAACGTTATCCAGCTTCATTCCGGTCACTTCCACCGGCTCTCCCGCACCTTGTGCTACCTTCAGGATAACGTCTCCGGCTTTCAGCTTTCCTTGTCTCCAGGAAGGACTGCCCGGCACTATACTGGAGACCTTGATCTCATCGTCTTTCTGCTGCAACTGTGCTCCTATACCCTCCAACTGTCCGCTAAGAGCGATATCAAAATTATCTCTTCCTACGGGCACAAAGTATTCGCTATGCGGATCGTAAGCTCCTACAATGCAATTCAGATAAAGAGAAAATCGGTCTTCCCGGTCCACTTTGTTTAAACGATCGAATACCTCGTCTTCCGATTTCAGAACTTTTTTCCTGGCATCGGCTTCCATCTCCGTATAGGTCTTTGGCTTATAAGCCGTGTCTTTCTTTTCAAGGGCTTTATCCTTGTCGTTGAGCTGTTCGGTCACCCGGTACAGCACCTGATATTTGAGGTATTTTCTCCAGGCTTCTTTCAGTTCAGTTGTATTGGTGGCGTATTTAAACTTATCGGGATTCAGTTCCACATTTTCATCCTTTGTCAGATCAAAAGGTTGGGCTAGCAGGTCGCGGTAATACTTTTGATCTTCCTGCGTCCTTCGCGTAACAATGTCCAGGCTCAGGTTAAAAAACTCCAGGGAGTTTTTCTTGATCAGGTCATCAATCTGGTATTTGTATTTACTAAGCTTATCCACATCTTCCTGCAGCAGAATTTTTTTGTTATAATCCAAACGTTTCAGGTAAAGCGTGTACACGTGTACAGAAAAGGTATCGTTAAAAACCTGAGGATTATAATGGCTGGCGTTCAGATTTTGCATCAGCATATCTTCCACCACTTCTTCTTTTGTTGGAGGTCCCTGGAACAGCACACAGGAGGTGATGAGTACAAGAAGAAAAAGGGACAGGCTTAATTTGATGAAGAATGGTTTCATATCGGATTTTATGTAAACGAAATTACTTAATTAATGCCAATCTATTGGGTAGGTATAAGTTAAAAAAGCATAAATCACCTTCCCCTGGCGGACTCCTTAAGAATAGTCCGGATCAGGGGGAGGTGATTCGAAAACCCTTTACACATTCCTTATTTAATGATGGATCTTTCCACCCGGAGGGGCATAAATGATGTTCAGTGTTTTTCCCCCTACTCCATTGGCATTCGCCACCCTCAGGTCTATGCTGTTAGCACCTGGGATCAGGTTGGGTGTAAAGATGAAGGTATGGTTTGACGCATTGTAGACACCTGAAACGACTTGATTATTCAGTTTAATGGTAAAATCAGACTGACTTATTCCACCGGTTATCTGAAATGTGACCTGAGGATTTGGAACTGAAACCGTTGCCGGTGAACCAATAGGGCTTAACACGGTAATTACAGGAGGTAAAATAGTACCCTTGCCTCCCCCCCCTCCGTTATTGGTAGTTGGAGAGGAGTAGATCACTTTTTCCGTTTTACTGTCAGATCCACTTCCATTCGTCGCCGTAATCACAAAGGAGTTTAAGCCCAGAACCAAACCGTCATTAATATGAATTTCATGAGAGTTTGGGTCGTAAACAAATGATACCGGGGCAGAATTGCAGGTTACGGTAATGCTGCTACTTCCGGAAACGAACATTACTGAAGCCGTTATGAGAACGTTCTGTTCCGTTGTCATAAACGGGTTTTCGAAGGGGGTGGTAATACTGACTGCTGGTTTTGGCATCGGACGGGGTGGAGTATATCCCACAGTAATGGTCTTACTGTCGCTCCCAACCGCATTCGAGGCTGAAACGGTAACCGTATTAGGGCCAGCATTCAAGTTGGTGTTGAAAGTAAGATCTTGGGTGGATGGGTTATAATTGAATGATCCGAACGAAGTTCCGTTAATTGAAACCACAATATTGTCGGCTGAGACTACATTCTGCACCTTCACCGTACAGGTAAATGGGAGGGTAGACGTTGGGAAGGGGTTCAGGTTTGGAGTGGTAAAGGTGACCACTGGCTTAGGCCCTAAGACGAGAGGCACATAATTAACATCCTGACTGCCGGTTGCCGTACCTCCTGCGTTTGCAGCATTGATTGTAAAAGTATTTTTTCCGGAAACCAGGTTAGTAACGAATGTAAAAATTCCATTCCCCGGATTGAAATTAAATCCGGTGCTACTCACTCCATTTACTGTAAACTGTATCTCATTTGCAGAAGAAACATGCTGTAACTGAGCAGTGAGATTGATGCGGTTTACGGAAGTGGAGAAAGGATTTGTTCCCGGATTGGTAAAAGTAACCACCGGTTTGGGTATCACCGGAGGAGTATAAATGAGGTTAGTCGTTTTGTTATCCATACCCGAAACATTGGAAGCACTTATCAAAACATAGTTACTTCCCGGATTAAGCGGAGTGAGGAGGGTTAAGGTGGAGTTGGAAGGGTTGAAATTGAAATTTGTGAAATTCCCTCCGTTTATCTGCACGTGTATGTCGTTTTTACTGAAAATATTGGTAATAGTAGCGTCCACAGTGGAGCTAGGCAGGTTGGTAGTATAAGGAGAAGCTACCGGCAGGGTAATGGTAATTACCGGTTTGCCTATTCCTCCGCCCCCATTTACCGTATTCACATGATTTACCTCCACACTTTCCGTGGTTGCTCCTGCATTGTTTGCAGCTGTTACCGTTAAGGTATTCTTACCGAGATTGAGAGGAGCGTTAAACGTGAGAATCTGGGAAGCAAGAGAATAGTTGAAGTTACTTAGGTTGATTCCGTTGACAAGCACCTGGATCTGGCTTGGAGCGTGTACATTGATTACTCTTGCCGTCACAGGCAAAGGACTGGTATTGCTCATGCTTGGTGAGGCAGCAGGAGAGATGAATTGAATTTCCGGTTTGGCTGCTGCAATCGGGTTGTAGAGCACAATTCCGGTCTTGCTGTCATACCCTCCATTGTTGGTAGCCGTAATATAAAAAGTATTTTCCCCGGTGTTCAGGTTGAAATTGAATTGAACGGAACGGTTGCCCGGGAAATAAGAGAAGTTAGGATAGCTGACACCGTTTACCGTAACCCCAATCTGGGAAGCAGAAGAAACATTGTCCACTACTGCGTTTACAGATATGGAATTTGCTTGTGTGGAATACGGATTTCCGATAGGGGACAAAATGGTGACCACCGGTCGCGGCACCGGCGGCGCGCTATACATGACCGTAAGTGACTTGGAGTCGCTGCCTCCACTGTTGGTTGCACGAATAACGAAGGCATTGGAACCGATGGCAAGAGGGGCCGTGAATTCCAAAACACGGGTAGCTACGGAATAAGTAAATGCCTGCATAGGCGATCCGTTCTCGGTAATTTCAATCTGGTTCGGGAAATTGATATTATCTACCGATGCCCGAACGAGCACGGAAGGAGAAGAAGTGTTATAGGGGTTGTTGTAGGGAGTATGGATTGTTACCAAAGGAGGGGACACAACCGGTGCACTGTAAATCACATCGATAGATTTGCTGTCGGTACCGGCCTCATTTGTGGCACGGAGATAGAAATAATTATTTCCAGAAAACAGGGAACTGTTGTAGGTAAGCATCCCCGTATTGGCTGCGAAAGTAAAATCGGTATGTCTTTGTCCGTTTACCATAAACTGGATCTGTGCAGGGTCGGTGACATTCTGAACGGTGGCCATTATTTGTCCGTTCTGAACACTGGTGAGGAAGGGGGTATTCCCCGGAGAAACGAACTGTACAACCGGAGGATGGATATTGGTGACAACTACCGGAGTATAGTTAACCATCAGGCTCTTACTGTCTGTTCCACCCGTGTTTGTGGCAGAAATATAAATGAAGTTATTACCGGAACCCAGTCCTGTTACAAAATTCATTACATGCGAAGAAGGGTCAAACTGAAAATTGGAAGTACCTATACCGTTTATCTTCAACTGCACCTCGGATGAACTGTATACATTATTCACGATAGCGGTAACCGCGACCAGATTGGCAGAGGTCAGGAAGGGATTTTGAACTGGTGAGGTAATGGTGATGAAGGGAGGTTGTTCACCCGGATTGGTGTGAATAACCGTGTACTCGAAGTACTGGGATTTGGAGTCGGTTCCATAAGCGTTTGTGGCGGTGATGGTAACGATATTATTTCCTTCCAGAAGGCTGAAATCACCATTCAGAACACCGTCAGAGGAATTGTAATGCCAGGTATTTACCAGCGTTCCGTTTACCGTAACCCGTATATCGTTCGCATAGGGAACATACAGTATATGCGCTGTCAATTGTCCCTCTGACCTGCTTACCGTGTAAGGATTTGCATTGGGATAGGTAAGGTATATAGAAGGCCTTACACCGGATGGGGGCGGAGGAGGGGGAGGGGGCGTGGTGATGTGATCATCTTTCACTACATGGCCCGTACTCTCATGATGAGGCTTCCCTCCTATTCCCAGCTTGATAAATCCACCGAGGTAATTGTATTTGTTATGAGCCGTAAGGGCATTGTTGTTATTGTCCCACTGAATCCCGTCAATAGGAGTATTACCGGCGAAGGTGACCTTATACTCCATTCCAATCTGAAAGGTATTGTGGAATTGATACCCCAGGCCTACGCCTAAAGAAGGCATGAAGTGCCAGGTAGGGGTAGCACTTCCGTCTGCGGCTGTTTCGTAACTATGGTCCTGCTTTGTGCTCAGGGCATTCAAGACCTGGGTTTTATTCATCACGTTGGCAGTATCAATGCCTTTAAAATTGTATGCATTGCCATTCGCGTCTTTCATGTCCAGCATGGTTTGGGTTTGAACCATACCTACTCCACCGAACACATAGGCCAAAGGTCCGCTGCCGTTTTTCTTGTGTATGAGATTGGGCCCTGCCAGAACTTCCAGGCTCATTTCATTCAGGGTCATCTTGAAATTGTTATATACAAAACCCCCGTTCTTCGCATAATTGAGCGTGGTATCCACGCTTCCGTTCAAGGCCTGGTTATTCTTGATTCCATAATTCCGCTTGGAGTCTTGTCCAAAGGTTTCTGCATTCAGAAAGCGGAAACGCCATCCGAAGAAGAGAGGACTGGCGGTATAGGTCTTGTAATTCTGTCCTATGGTAAAACCGGCACCCAGTCCGGCATGATCTACTGCTACATTGGAAGTCTGCCAGGCTCCTCCCATGTTAAACCCAAGCCACAGAGGGTTGCGGTATCCGTTGGGGTTTATCTCTACTGCAGCTTGTTGAGCATGTACAGTTTGCAGAGAAAGTCCTAAACAAAAGAAAACACAGGAAAGGATAGTACCGATTTTTTTCATAAAAGGGGATTTTAAGATGCTTTGCAGGAACCCTGCCAAAATTCATGACTAAGGTTTAATCAACTGACTATGTGACTGTTCTATTGGATTTTGCTCAAATTTATTAAAAAAACAAGAACGGGAAAACGTGTTCATCCGAATCACGACATAAATCGATCGATATCGAGCATAAATGGACTCAGTCATACTGTAAATCGATTGAGAATGGGATTCGATTACATAATAGCCATAGCCACACTGAAGTAGATCACCAATCCCGTCACATCCACCAGCGTGGCTACAAATGGAGCAGAAGAAACAGCAGGATCTGCCCCGCATTTTTTCAGGATCATGGGAAGCATGGAACCAGATAGCGTTCCCCATAGGACTACGCCAATCAAAGAAAAACCTACGATAAGCCCTACCCGTATCCAATGTTCCCCGTATATAGTACTGAACATAGACCAGGTGGCTATTCGGAGGAAGCCAATGATACCCAACACTGTTCCCAGGAACAATCCGGAAAAGACTTCCCTTCGCATCACATTCCACCAGTCACGCAAAGTGACTTCCCCCAGGGCCATAGCTCTGATAATCAATGTACTTGCCTGAGAGCCCGAATTTCCTCCGCTGGAAATAATGAGGGGAACAAACAAGGCCAGAACAACAGCTTTTGCAATTTCATCTTCAAAATACCCCATGGCAGTAGCTGTCAGCATTTCACCCAGGAAAAGGATTACCAGCCAGCCCGACCGTTTTTTCATCAGCTTCATAAACGGGATATCCATATAGGGTTCATCCAGCACCTCCACGGCCCCTATTTTCTGCATATCTTCCGTTTCTTCCTTTTCCGCCAGACGCAGGACATCGTCAATGGTAACTATTCCAAGCAGTATCCCTTCTTTATCGATAACCGGCAGGGCCACCCGGTTGTTTTTACGGAAGATGTTAATGGCCTTTTCCTCATCGTCCTTTACCTCCAGGTAAGTAAACCTCCCATCCATGATTTCACTGACCCGTTTCTCCGGGGACGCAAGGAGGAACTCCCGTATACGCACATCATCAATCAGTAGGCCCTGTTCATCAATAACGTATATCACATTGATGGTTTCCTTATCCTGCCCGTTCTCTCTTACATAGTCCAGTACATTTTTAACGGTCCATTCCTTTTTCACGGCTATGTAATCCGGTGTCATCATCCGCCCGACACTGTTTACCGGATAACCCAAAAGGGAGAGGGTAACTCTGCGTTCTTCCTCCGACAGCAATTTCAAGAGAGCGTTCACTATTTCTCCATGAAGTTCGGATAGAAATTCTGTCCGGTCATCCGGTTGGATCTCATTCAGTATCCTGGCTGCTTCCTGATGAGGGAGATCACGGATAATTCTTTTTTGTGTTCCCAGATCCAGGACTTTAAAGGTTTTGATCCGTATCCGGGGAGAAAGGGCGTTAAAGACCACCGCTTTTTCAGGGTCTTCTACCTGGTTGATGAGGTCAACCACTTCGGGCGACAGCCAGTCGTCCAGGGATTCCTTTAGCTCGTCATACCGTCCGCTTTCAATAATTTCGTGAACTTCTGTCTTGTTCAGCTCTCTTGTCATTCCTGATGATTTACCTTGGATAGGGCATAAATTTAGGCAAAGAATGGTAAATTTCACCGGATCACTCAAAATCAGAAACCTTTAGTCTCCCGTTCATTTGGTATATTTGTATCATTGCTACAGCCAGCCATGGGAGAAAATCATTCACATACGCACGCCGAAGAGCATAAGCACAATCATGAGCACGAACATGATCATGGGCATGGTCATGGTCATCACCATCATGGAGAAATACCCAAAAACATCACCCGTGCATTCGTAGCAGGCATTATTCTGAATTCCGCATTTGTAATTATTGAAGCAGGGACTGGATTTTACACTCATTCCCTTGCCCTGCTCAGCGATGCCGGTCACAACCTGGGTGATGTGGCAAGCCTGGCACTGGCATTGCTTGCAACCCGGTTTGCAGCCAAAAAAGCTACCAGCAATTACACCTTTGGTTATAAGCAAAGCACAGTCTTGGTAGCATTCCTCAATGCCGGGATCCTGCTCCTTGCTATGGGAGCCATTGTTTGGGAAGCCATACAGCGCCTGATGGAAGCAGGAAAAGTTGAAATTCAAAGCACACCGGTCATTATCGTTGCCACCGCAGGCATTTTCATCAATGCCTCCATTGCGCTGTTCTTTCTGAAAGACAAGGACAAAGACCTGAATATGCGGGGGGCTTATTTGCACATGGCAAGTGACGCCCTGGTATCCCTGGGTGTGGTGATAGGCAGCGTGGTTATGTTATACACCCATTGGTACTGGCTGGATGCTGCAATCAGTTTGGTCCTTGCCGGGGTAATCGTATATGGAACCTGGAACCTGCTTCGGGAATCTCTTCGCCTCTCACTTAACGGGGTGCCTGGAAATGTGGACATGGAAAAGCTTCGTAAATTTTTGAATGGAAGAAAGGGGATTACCGAAGTTCATGATCTTCATGTATGGGCCATGAGCACCACAGAAAACGCGTTGACGGTACATCTGGTTGCCCCGGAAGGCCTTACAGATGACAATTTTTACTCCAATCTCCAGAAAGAACTCGAACATCACTTCCACATCAGTCATTCGACTATTCAGGTCGAAAACGGCAAAAACAAGACCCCCTGCGAGCAGAAATGCTAATTCCTTTCATCCGTATTTATACCTAGAGTAAATTCTTCCCCTACGTATTATCACTTAATTAACTGCGATTTAATACTGATTTTCACTTCCCTTGTCATACATTAAGGATTCGCGCCATATCTTTGTACCCTAAATGGGTAATTATATATGTAACATTACATATACTATTTACGAATGAATAAAAGGTTTCTTTTCGCCCTTAAAAGAAGCCCTAATCAGAATAAAGAATTAAAATTAAAGACAATGGAAAAGTATACAGTTTTTATCAGTTTGGCAGGAATTTTAGGTCTCATTGGTCTGGTGGCCGCACTTACTTTTATGGAAGATGGAAAAAAATGGCTTAGGTTTCGCTTCTTGAAATTGAAAAGGAAAAGAATAAATCAGCAGAGAACTTCCTCCTTGAGGGACAAGAACCAGATTTTCCTGGACAAAGAAGATACCCTGTTCGGAAAACAACTTCAGGAGTCAGAAAAATATCCTTCGGCTTCGCTTAGTGAACAAAAGATGGCAGAAGAAAGCCCAGCCTAACAACAGAACGGAGAAAGAGAACGAGAATGAAAGACCCCTATCCCCTTACTTCCGTTTCGCTTGGGTACTGTGGCCGGTGCCAGAGCGGAGTCGATGGTTCGGCTACGCTCACCAACTGGTGAGCGTAGTCCAAGGGTGGTCCCTGAGCGAAGCAGATGGGATTTTTTCTTCGCAGAAGGATCTCTATGAGGAATTTCCAAATACCTTTGCGGAAATTCTTCCTTATGTCCCGTTTACCCCTATTTAAATCTTTCCCCAATGTCTTATCCGGCAGGCAAATTCTTCTTTCAGGATTTGTTTCCTTTTTGCTTATATCTTGTTCCCCTATCGTTTATTCCAGCCTTTGGCAAACGAATCCTGTTAAAGCAGACGGGATAGCCAATGAATGGAATAAACCGCTGAAACATTACGACAGTTCTACGAAACTTCAGTACACCTTCTCGAACGACAAACAAAACATGTACATCTGCATCCGCGCGACGGATGAGAGTACACAAAAAAAAATACTCCGCGGAGGAATGGTTGTTTGGATTGATACCTCCGGAAGAGGCAAGGAAAGAACAAGTATCTCCTACCCTCTTCCTGACATGAACACCAAACCAGAAGCGGAAGGAGAGATGGGTACCAGAGAACGGGATGCTTACCACCCTAAGAGAAAATTTCACAACGATCACAATGAAATGACACTGAGTGGATTCAAAGGACTCATTGGTGGTACAGTACCCCTTAAAAACCTGGATGGAATTGCCGTCAATCTGAATGTAGATAGCCTGGACATACTCACTTACGAGGCCATCATTCCTTTCAAAACCTTTTACCGAGATTCTCTATGCATAAGTGACAGTTCCAGAGTGATGAGTTTTAAAATTGTCATAAACGGACTGCCCCAGGCAAAACAAAAACCCGATCCGGGTGTTGACAACACCGGTAACAATACTCCAAGTCTCAGCGGGGCAAACATGGGTGGACGAGGATCAAGAGGAGGAGGAGGACGGGGCGGACAGGGACCCAGCAACCCCATGTTTGAAAGTCATTCTATAAAATCCCAGATCAAACTGGTTGTTAAAGGGAAATAAACGAGAGGATTAGCTTTTGTGCATGATACCATGCGGAAAGAGGTCGTGATAGAGCGGATCCAGAAATATCTGTACCCGAAGCACGAACACCGGTGCGCTGAAGTTCTGTCTTACGAAATCATTTCCGTTAAGCATCATCCTGTATCCTACCCCTATTCCAGGTCCTATCCAGTTAAATATTTTATAATATCCGTTCACTGAAAGCTCGGCAAGCTGCATATTGGAGTGACCCGAAAAGGGCGCCTGACTTCCATCGGACACACCCAGTACAGGAGCTGCTCCAATTGCATATACCAATGGAGCACTTATTTCAAAAATCTTCCGGTGAATGATCACCCATTCGGCATAAACGCTCGCGTACCAGAATGAAAGCCTGGCTTCATAGGGTTTATTCTCATAACTGAAATGAATGACCTGAGGAGTTAGCAGTTGATGATACCCCAGTCCAAAACGCCAGCGGTGATGCACGGTAATGGCTGCCTTCACCCCATACACACTGATAGGGTCCGGGCCCAGGAATGAGTTGCGGTTATTGAGGTTGATAACGAATTTATGAAATTTCTCAGGCCGGTAGACCACTAAAGTATCTCCAAACTGCTGCGCCTTCATTCTGAAAGAGAAGCAGAGTAGCAAAAGAAGGAAGGATGTGATAATAAAAGGATGCCTCACGAAACAAAGATAATTAACGCCGGAACATACGATCAGACGGACCTGACGACAAAAATTCAATGTTCATATCATTCCCAGGCTATTGGTCGAATTTCTTGTGATTTAAAGATAATTTTTCCGATATTGTATTTGAATTCCCCCTCTAAATGGACAAGTTTTACAGAGATCAGACTTTTCAAACACCTTTGGTGCTTTTGGATCCTCAGAACAATGCTTTTGAGATCCGGGGAAATTCCATGCCCAACAACCCGCATTGGTTTTACATGCCTGTTCTGGAATGGCTGGATGAATATGTTACCCAATCCAATCCCGAAAGTGTATTTGTGTTCCGCTTAAGCCATCAGAACTCCTCCTCCAAGAAAATGTTTCAGGAAATGATGAAGTCCCTCAACCGCATTCATCAGTCAGGTAAAAAGGTGAGTATTGACTGGCATTACCCTTCCGATGACGATGACCTGTTACAGGCCGGACTGGAGTTCAAGAAATCTGTTTCCTTCCCTGTAAATTGTGTGCCTTTTTCGGTTAACAATTAATTATCTGCCTGCCCTTTACAATCCCCTTTGCTTCCGTATGTTTTCATAAGCCTGCTGCACCTTTTGGAATTTTTCTTTGGCCGCCTTCTGTACATCCTCTCCCAGCAGGCTAACTTTATCCGGATGATACTTGAGCGCCATCCGACGATATGCCTTCTTTAGTTCTTCATCACTAACCGAAGATTCTGTTTCCAGAATTTTATAGTCGCTGTTCACATCCCGGAAGTACATGGCTTGAAGGGAATTGAAATCGGGCTGAGAAATTCCCATATAGGATGCGATCAGAGCAATAACATCCACTTCTCTTTTGTCCACATACTTATCGGCCTGAGCAATCCCAAAAAGATAATGAAGAAGCTGAAGTCTTTGAGCTACTGGCATGAATTGCCTGATCTGGGCGCATACTTGTTGAAGGGGAATCTCCTTTTGCAGAAGTTCTTTGAGCAAGAGCATGTCCTGAGAGGCTTTGGCTTCGCCGAATTGTACAATGAAAAAATTCCGTACATAATCCAGTTCGGATTTCATTTGCTTCCCATCTGCTTTCATAACAGCTGCAGAAAGCACAAGAAGACTCACGCTGAAATCACCTGAAGTGGATACCGGTCGGCCCGGACCTGATGAGGGTCCACCGGAAGTAGTGGTTATCTGAAATTCGGCAGTGTCGATCATTGCTCCGATAGCAAAACCGAGAAGAGCCCCTACAGGCCCTCCGAAAGCCCATCCAAGGGTACCTCCCAACCATTTGCCATACTTTGCCATAAAAGGAATTAAGGATTAAGAATTTTTGGATTTAGGATTGCCCGACCTTCGATTGGGATTTGAAAATCCTAAATCGTAAATCCTTAATTATTTATAAGATTTCGGTTACCAGGAACCGCCCGCTCCGCCGCCACCACCGCTACCGCCGCCGAAACCGCCGAAACCGCCTCCACCACCGCCGCCGAAACCACCACCGCCGCCGCCAAATCCACCACCACCGATCCAAAATCCGCCTCCACCGCCTCCAACACCACCACCGCGGATAACCATAAAAATGATTACCAGAATAACGATCACAATAATGGCCACAGGATTATCTCCTATGCCCCTGCTCCTCCGCCCTACCTTTTTGGCATAGGCGGCTGAGTTGTATTCTCCTTTTGCCAGGGCCATGAGCACATTCACTCCCGCATTAATTCCATCTGCATTACGACCTTCCTTCAGCTTGGGCAGGATTTCTTCCTGCTCAATTTTGCGGCAGGTGATATCCGGAATGGCACCTTCCAGTCCGTAACCCGTGGTAATAAATATTTCCCCCTCGCTTCCGGCCGTCTTCGGTTTGACGAGAATGACAACACCGTTATTCATTTTCTCCTGTCCTACTTTCCATTTCCGGATCACCCGTGTGGCATAATCGGAAGGATCCATGTCATGCAAATCATCTGCGATAACAATGCAGATCTGATTCGAAGTCTGGTTACTAAATTCAACCAGCTTGCTTTCCAAAGCAGAGACCTCTGAAGGGGAAAGAAAGGAAGAGCCCTTCGTGGAGAGGACATTTACCAGTCGTGGTGGACTTGGACGATCGGGAATACCGTCGTCCTGAGCAAAGACACCGGTGATCGCAGAAAATAAAAAGAAAAGAAGAAGGGAAATCCTGGGAAATGTTTTTGGGTGCATCAGGAAAAACTTACGTCGTTTGATAATTCATCTTTGTCATCTTCCTTGTGCGGAAAATGTTCCTGCAGCTTATTCCCTGCCAGCCGGATGCCTTCGCATAAGCCACGGGTAAACTCTTTTGCTTTAAAATGCGGCAGCATGTGATCCCGTATAGAGTCCCAGAAATCTGCAGGCACCTTTTCATTGATACCGGCATCACCATATATAACAAAGGTGCGGTCGAGTACGGCCAGGAAAAAGAGGACACCGTTGCGCTCGGCAGTCTGATTCATTTTCAACCGGGCAAACACCTTTTCTGCATGTTTCACCTCATCGCCCTTGCAATGATTTTCAACATGCACCCTGATTTCTCCGGAAGTATGTTTTTCAGCAGCAACAATTGCATCTCGTATAGCCAGTTTCTCCTGTTCAGAGAAAAATTCCCGGGCTTTCTTTTCTGACATAGCCTTATTTCTTAAAGAGTTGTTTCACATCCGGTGCGTTGTCGGCCCCTTCCTTCATCTCGAAGAATGCTTTCTGATTGAAACCGAAAATTCCCGCCCAGATATTTGCTGGAAAACGGCGGATGGCTGCGTTATAATCCCCAACCACCTGGTTGAAGGCCATACGCTCGGTAGAGATCCGGTTCTCGGTACCTTCTATCTGGGTTTGAAGTCCCATAAAATTTTCGTTGGCTTTCAGATTCGGGTAGTTTTCGGCTACTGCCAACAGACGTCCGAGACTGGAAGTAATGGCGCCCTGAGCAGCCTGGTATTTTTGAATGGAAGCCTCATCCAGCTTGCTTGGGTCTATCGTTACCTGAGTAGCTTTTGCACGGGCTTCGACCACTCCCTGGAGGGTGGATTTTTCAAAATCAGCATAATTCTGAACCACCGCAACCAGGTTAGGAATCAAATCCATTCTCCTCTGGTATTGATTCTCTACCTGATGCCATTGTTTTTGGACGGCTACATCCATATCCACCATTCGGTTTCGGGTGCTGCATCCGTTCATTAATAATATTACAAGCAAAAGGAGTACTCCTCCCATAACAATTGAACTCGTTTTCATAGGTATTGGGGTATAATGACCATAAGCCGGAGGCCTTTAGTCAGGGTTAGTAGTTTGGTGTTGAAATTCCTTCTCATAAACAGGATAATCTCCTGTCAAAGCACGTACCACGCTTAAACTCTGCCAATGTGACAGTCAGTCTATCCTGATTTTCAGGGCTTCTGCAATTTTCTGAAGGATCTTTCCAGTATCTGTTCTGTTTGTAACACCCACAACTGCACCACAATACAAACATTGAACGAAGAGAAGGGTAAACTTCGAATGAAGGGGGGAATGTTCCACTACTTCAAAAGAGCCGGAACCACATTTAGGACAAATGGAGACTGCCATAGGAATTGATTTAGGTTGAAAATCAAGGTAAAACTACAGCTTTGGAAAGTCCGTTTTACCGCGGAAGCATAAAAATAATAGGACTGTTTTGGTTGGGGCACAAATTTATGTGTTGGTGAGGGCAAATTCAAGAAGGCAATGAGTAATTTCAGGCCGTGAAAATAAGCGCACAACAAAGGGCTAATCTCCTGGGGCATCAGGGAGCGGTTTATGCACTGGAGCGTGGGCCTGAACCAGGTATGATCTTCTCCGGTGGGGCAGATAAGATGATCACAGCCTGGGATCTTCTCTCCGGCGGCAATCTTCCTTTCCTCGCGCGTCTCCCCTCTCCTGTATACTCACTTTGTTACGTCCCTGAAAAAAACCTGCTGATTGCTGGCACATCCTCCGGGGCAGTTCATCTGATTGATCTTTCAAAGAAGGAAGAGGTAAAAATTCTCCGGCATCATACTGCTCAGGTATTTGACATTCGGTATTCCTCCGTTCATGGGCGTTTTTATACGCTGGGAGGAGACGGTACAATGGCTGTCTGTTCAATAGAATCATTATCCGCAATCCGCTTGCTGAAGCTCTCCTCTTCCAAGCTTCGGCAAATGGATATGGATCTGGGACAGACTGAATTGGCCATCGCCTGTGGAGACGGTGACATTCATATCCTGGATGCATTTACCTTGCAGGAAAAATACCGTTTCAACGGGCACGAATTCTCTGCAAATGCCGTTCGTTTCCACCCCAACGGCAAAACACTGTTGACCGGAGGGAAAGATGCTTTTCTGAAGAGTTGGAACAGGGAAAATCAATATGCCCCGATGAAAGCTATTCCTGCCCATAACTTTGCCATTTACCGTATCCTGTTCAGCCCCGATGGTCTTTTGTTTGCAACCGCCAGCAGGGATAAAACCCTCAAAATCTGGAATGCCTCCGACTTAAGTTTCCTGTTACGGTTGGATAAGGAAACTTACTCGGGCCATGTAAACTCAGTAAACACGTTGATTTGGACTGACTCTCTTGTTTCGGCAGGGGATGACAGGAGTTTGTTGGTTTGGGAAATTAAGGATTAAGGATTTTACTACCTTTACCTAAGTGGTTCTCCTTTCCTCACATATCCGTAACCTTTCCGACGCTGAACTGGTGGCCAGATACAAGGAAACCGGTGAAAATATTTGTGTAGGAGAGCTTTTCAGACGATACGTGCACCTTGTTTTCGGTGTATGCATGAAATACCTGAAGGATGAGGATAAGGCCAAAGATCTTCAGAGTCACATCTTCGAACGCCTGTTGAGCGACCTGCTCAAACACGAGGTGGCTAACTTTAAGGGATGGCTCTTTTCTGTATCCAAGAATCACTGCCTGATGCACTTACGTAGCAACAACACCCTTCAAAAGAACCACAAGGAGTTAAAAAAAGACCTTCAGCCCGATATGGAATCGGCTTTCGATCTGCATCATAATCCTGTACTGGAAAAGGAAAACCAGCTCAATCGTTTGGCTTCAGGCATTGAACAGTTGAATGAAGACCAAAGGATATGTGTGGATTTATTTTACATGAAAGAAAAAAGCTATAAGGAAATAGTGGAGTTGACAGGTTACACCCTGAATGATGTGAAGAGTTATATTCAAAACGGGAAAAGAAATTTAAAGCTTTACATGCAACAATTCAATGAACGGTAACTCACATATACTTTTTGATGTTCACACCGCCTGTCTTACCGAACAGGCCATGTTTGACTATATCGATGGGAAGTTAGGCCCAGCGGAATGCCATGCAGTGGAAAAACACCTTCTCGATTGTGCCTTTTGCTCTGAAGCAATGGAGGGCCTTGAACTTGTGAAAAACCGGAAGCATGTTTCATCCTTTATTCCGCCTGTTAGTGAGGGACGAGGAGGAGGCATGGGTAATCCCGGAAGGATTATCCCATTCCGCTTCAGTTCCCGACTTGCAGCGGCAGCTGTTATCATCTTGCTCATTGGAAGTCTGCTGGTCATGCGCTCATTTGATAAGACCCCAACCCCGGAAACTGCTGCCAAACAAGAGAAAAAAGAATTCTCTCCTAAACCCGATTCTTTGAACGGTGATGCCCCCTTGACTTCAGATGATCAAACATTTTACAGGAACTTCGAACCCTTTCCGGCCAGGGAAGAAAGATCGCCTGCAGCGGCACACGAGACGAAGAAATCCATCTCGTATTTTAGCAGAGAGGATGAAGCTTCCAAGAATTCGGTATCTACCTCCAGTGCAAACGATGCTGTAAGCACGCTGTCCCCTCCTCCGGCTTCACCTCCGGCGGAAGAACAAGAAAGGTCGACCATTCCACCCGCCAAAGCTGACTCGAAATCAGAACCCAAACAGGAACACGCTGCACCTGTATCCAGATCTATTGCTGTACTGGAAAAAGACAAAAACGTGCAACTTGACCGGGATGAATTGAAAAAGGAAGTAAACGGGTACTATGCTGATTCTACCTCGAAACAAAGAGAAGTGGTCAGAAATGAACAGGCCGACGAAAGCAAGCTCAAGACGGAAGATTTTGAACAAACCACCGTCCAGACAAGAACAAGCGCATCCAAGCAGAAAGCAAATAAGGCCGAAAAAGGCAAGGAAACAAAAGCGGAGAAAACAGATCAGGGCTATGTAAATACCGGAGAAAATGCATCACAAAGTCCTGGCGTAAATATTAAAGATGCAGGTCCTGAAAAAACAACCGGGGATGCGACAACCGACTTCCTTTCACAAAAAAACACAGAGGGCAAAACAAATCTCCACGATTCCATGAAGGTTCCGTTTGCTGGTCTTGCCGGCACGCAAAATCAAAATTCAAGTGCGTACAATTACAAAAAGGTGACAGAAACAACAGATAAAGCAAAAAAATCAAGCAACAATGCAGGCCCTGATGATAAGAGGCGAGCTACAGAGAACAGTCAATCAGCGGCTGGTGGCAGCGGAACAGCAAGCGCCCCTGAAGCCAAGCCGGTGATTGTTACCATTCCCCAGAATTTAACAACGTTGAACCTTGCTACCTCCATCCAAAATCCTTTAATGGAGGAAGCCATGAAAGCCTATAAGGAAAAAGATTTTCCCGGAGCCATAGACCGGTTTGGCAAAGTACTCCAGTCTCAGCCAGCCAACGTTTCCGCTTTGTTTTATTCCGGAGTTGCTTACCTGAGTCTCCCTGTACCTGATACGAAACATGCCATCACTAATTTCGACAAAGTCCTGCTGGCAGGAGATGCCGCTTATACCGAAGCAGCCAAATGGTACAAAGCTTTGGCCCTGGTAAAAGACAACAATACCGCTGATGCCGAACCAATCCTGAACGAAATGAATAACAGCAACGGGGTTTACCGCGAAAAGGCAGGAAAAGTATTGAACGACATCCAGCAGACCAAGAAGGCCAGGAAGGCTGAGAAAAAATAGGTCACTCTCGAGACCTATCCTTCAAATACTCCGTTTATTTGGATGGTACCAAAGTGGTGTATGAAACTGAAATAGCTTTACCTTTGATTCAATCCAGATAATGCAACCGTTATGATTTTTGACAGATACTCCATACTCATCTGGCTTTTCCTCTTCGTTTCCTTGTCGACAGAAGCAATGACGGAGGGGTTTAACTCCAGGCGGTCCACCGTTCAATTATTAACCGACAGCACACACAACACTCACAAAGACTTTGGTGTGTTTATTCTTCTCTCCTCCGGAATAGGAAGCATAAACTCAACCTATACGACTGAAGTTGTCACCGGGGGATATGGGGGACTGAATAACGTGGATGATTTTTTAGGCAAAGGGTATTCGATTCCCTTGAATGCCTTGGCAGGATTGAGAATAAACCGATTCAGAATTGGACTCGGTTTTTCAAGGATTAACTTTCACGTTCCTACTCTTACCCGTACTTCCAACTCGGTTGACAGCACCAATGCCAGCGGAGCACTTGTTAAAAATCAGTTGAAAAGTTACGGCACCAACTATGCCTTTCCTCTGTTTGTTGGGTATGAGCTCTGGCACAAAAATCATTTTTCGATCGACTGCTCTGTGAACTATGGTATTTTCTTTCATGATCGGAATGCGTATGATGGCACCTACGCTCCCAGCGCCACATCCAATACGCCCGGATATTGCTTTTCGTTTGGGTTTTCCCCTGCCTATCATGCCGGCAAGTTCTTTGTGCTTCTCAATCCCTGTGTGGGACTTACCCATGTAAGCTACCACGGTTCTACGAACGAGGATCTGACCGATGTCTATTTTACCCTGGGAATTGGAGCCGGATACAACTTCTGAATCTTTCCGGGCTATCTCTTCCTGGTCTTATACCCCAAACTGCCTCAGATGATGATCGAGGTGTTTGTAATTGATCTGCCCCCACTCTGCCGGACTCATCTTTCCGAAGAAGGGATGCATTTTAGCCGTAGCCTTTTCCTCTCCACCCTGCACCAGCTTGTGAAATGAATCCAGAAGAGCAGCCTTTTCTTTTGCGAACTCTTTGGGGTCGGTCATGACAAGTTCTTTGGCTGTCGGCGAATTTTTATGAAAGGGTTTCGCTCCGAGTGCTGCTTTTTTAAAGAATTGTCCGATCACCCTCATCGGACTCAATGCAGGACTGAATTCACCACTTGGCATTTTCATGGCGATGGCGCAATGAGAAAGCATCTGAGCTACATTCATTTTCCCCCATTGGTTTTGAGTTTCCGGTGTGAGTTTCTCAATCCTTTTCAGGAATTCCTGCTGCTCCTGTTTATCAAATATTGTTTTCATTTCGTTTTGCTTTTTAAAAGGATATGAATGCAAATTTGCTGAAATTCCTGTAAACAAAAAAAGGTGTTTAAACCGAGAATCGTCTCTGTTTTCCACCTCCTTCTTTTTCTTCTTTTCTTTTAATTAATGTCCTTACCGCTTTCCAGTTTTTTAATCATCACTTCTACCGCAGCTTTATTCCCAGCATCGGGAGAGAGAGGAAGACCGGCTTTGGCATTTACCAGGGCGTTTTTATAATCTCCGGTGATGGAGTAGCCCCGGGCAAGTCCGATGTAGGTAGTGAATTCCTTTGGATGTTTCTGGGCATTGATTTGGAACACCTTCAAAGCATCGGCGCCTCTCTTCTGAGCTATCAAGGCCCTCCCGTATTGGTGAAGATCCTGCATGGAGCCCATTGGAAGCGCCTCCTTCATGGCCGAGTCGGCGCCTGCTTTTCGTCCTAACTTTTCAAGCAACATAGCCCTGCAATTAAGCGTCTGGAAGTTCTTTTCACCCAACAGTGCACGGTCAGACCAGCTTAATCCTTCCGCCAGATTGGTGTTATGCTCGGCACAGAAATTGGCTCCTTGCATAAGTTCTGCCCAGGAGAATCCTTTGCCGCTCTTCAGCTCCAGTCGAAAATCGGACAGTTCGGTGTTCACCAGGTCCACTTCTACCTTAAAGGGAATCTCCAGCTTTTCCCAATCCAGCATCACCGTAGCGGCATTTTCAGTTTCATTGGCAAAACGGTAAGTCAGCCACTCCACGCTTTTATCTAACCTTATCGGTTTCACCTTCACCCTCAGAGCATCTTCCTTGTCGTCGTAAAAATAATTACCCCAGGAGGTATTGTTTTTATTAAAAATAAGGGTGCACTCCAAAGAGTCGTAAACTATAAAAAAACCATATTTACCTGCCGGAAGATCCTTCCCTTCCACCTTCACGTCAGTTGAAAATTCTATCGTGGTATTTTCATTGGCTCCGGCTCTCCAGGGAGCTGCTTTACAGGTTCCGTATGGGCGGAGATCCATATATCCTTTATGCACTACATTTGTCCCATAAATATGCCCCTCCCGGCCTTTCACTCCCGGACGGTCATAGTTAATGGTCACATCAGTTATTCCAATTCGTTCACCCACCCAGGCCTTTTTATTGCCGCCGGAGGGTGGGGTTTTGAGCTCTCCCTGAGCGGATGAGAGAATGGATGTGCCAAGTGCTAAGCCCAGTATGATTCGTTTGATTGTTTTCATTTGAATAAAATTTAGGATTAAGGATTTCAAAAATAAGACTTACCAGTTAATTAAATTAATAATCAAAAATAGCAATTCCAGGACGCGAAATCCCTAAATCCAAAATCCTAATTCCCAAATTTAGTTAATGGCTTTGCCCCAGAAATTATTGGCAATACATTCCTGGAGGAGATGGCGTTCGCCTTTGTAGAATACAGTAATCCAGGCATCAGTGGTATTCAGGTGGATGATAGACTGACGGAAGACTTCCGCTTCCCCTATGGTCTTGAATTCACCCATGGTGAAACGGGTAATTCCGTCGGGGTATGCTTTTACTTTTGCCGGTGGTGGCTCCAATGATCGAAGGTTCGGGTGTTTGAAATTCTCCGGATGACGGTAAGCACCTATCTGAACCGTAAAGATCAGGTCTTCCGCGCATAACCTTCCTGCCAGACCAATCAGTTTGTTGTAAACGTTTACATCATTAAGATCCTTCCCGACAAACCAGGCAAAGCTGATCAGGGTATCTCCTATGCAGGGAAGGGAGGTGTTTGAGACAACTGGTGTCGGAGGAGTTACAACAGCCGCTTTGGTCTCCGCAAGTATGGCCGGTACATTTTTATGCTCTTCAAAATACTGTTCCACTGTCTTCGGCTTGCCGAAATCAAGTACCATCACTATGGCTTTGGAAGCGGCAGGATTTGATTTTACCAAGCTATCTCTTTTTGCAAAAGCTTCCTTCAAGGTCTTGTAACCTCCTATGGAATAGTGAATGGAACCGTCCGGGTATTTCTTTTTGTCAATAGGGCCGAAGCCTTTAAAGACGGTGGAATCAAAATCTTTTTCATTCCTTACCACCGCCAGCTCCAGCTTGTAAGTAAGTCCGTTGGCCTGGAAATTACCGTGGGTATTCACCATGTCTTTCAACTTCGGATCCTCTGCAACCTTCGGGACAGGAGTAGATTTGCATTTTATCAAAACGGTATTTAAGGGAGCGACATAATCAACACGTTTATACTCTTCTTTTCTGTACTCCTGAAGCATTTTACGAACTCCGTGATCAGATACAGTAACAACAGCACTATGCAGAGAGGTATCCATTTTGATTGCCCTTCTCCTGATTGCATCAGCATCTAACATCATCTTGTAAGGCCCGGCCGAGTATATAGTGGCATGCTGATCATCCACTTTGCTTTTTATTTCCACACCCAACGGCCGGAGCGTATCCATATGAAAATCCCCTGGGCATTCAAAACGTCCGAATTCGACCATGTATTCAACGCTGTCTTGAACTTGGGTACCGTGTGCGTTCAGTATTTTCTTGTAATTATTGGCTTCATATACCTGATAGAACTGTTCCGACCGGTATTTTGCAATCTGTTGATCTATCTTGGCCTGAAGGTTGTTAGAATCCAATGACTGTGCCGGTGTTTTATATTTAGGGTTGTCAGCCGAATACATCTTTACATCGTCGGTTACCTGCACATATGTTTCAATATTCTTCACATTTACATATTCAATGTGGGAATCCATTCCTTCCACCTCAATAGCCACTTTGTATTCATTGCCGGGAGTAAGGGCCACCAGAAATTTTCCACTGGCAGAATTAGAAGAGTAATTACCCTGCTCCTGGCCGGTAGTCACGTTGGTCACACGAACGTTTGCTTCCGCAGGTTTGTCGTTTGCCATGACGGTTCCTACCACCAGTGCCAATACAGGTCTTTCTCCCTGGTAACCGGGACTTACTGTATAGATGTCCTGTTCACCCATTGTTCCTTTTCGATCGGTTGAAAAATATCCATATTCACCGCTTGCTGTAAGTACATAGTAACGTTCATCTTCGGCAGTGTTGAGGGGATAGCCCAGATTGATCGGGTCAGACCATCCATCTTCCTTTTTGGTAGAATACATGATATCATAACCACCCATACTATTATGTCCCGTGGAACTAAAAAAGAGGTCGATCCCGTCAGGATGTATAAAAGGTGCGTCTTCATCATATTCCGTATTGATGGCCGGACCCAGGTTCTTTGCTATACCCCAATCTCCGTTTGGTTGTTTCTCTGAAACATAAATATCACGCCCTCCTTGCCCTCCCTTACGGTCGCTGGCGAAATAGAGCAGCTTGCCATCGCTGGTAATGGAGCAACTTCCTTCCCATGAATTATTGGAGTTGATATTCGGACCAAGGGCTAAGGGTTCGGTCCAATCATTCCCTTTGAGTGTACTCACGTATATATCCCCCTTGTTCTTTGGAGTACTTTTGAAGATAAACAAGGTCTGCCCGTCAGCAGACAGAGCAATACTGGCATCATGCCCGTTCGTGTTTATCTGATCGCTGATGCTTTCGGGTGTAAGCCAGCCGCTCCCAAGCCGCTGTGAAATAAATATATCTTCGTAATAATCCCCATCCGGATCGGGCTTGAAGTTTTCATCCATCAGTCCCCCTTTGCTTCTTTCGCCCTTGTATGTAAATATCAAAGTTGCCTCATCGGAGGAAATGACGGGAGCATATTCAGAGGCCGCAGTATTGACAGGAGCTCCCAGGTTGACAATCTCTGCATCCATCGGGTGCTGAACAAGCAGTTTCCCGTTCTGACACCACTCTATATAATGGCTTGCCAGTTTTCGCTTTGAGTCCGGCGGATTGGTAGAGAGAAATCGGTTGAACATGTCGATAGCATCATCAAACCGGTTGTTCAGGTGGTAGGCCATCCCCAGGTATAGCTTAATGTCCTGAGAGGATGGATTTATCTTCTCGGCCAGCTCCAATTCGGAAATGGATAATTCCTTCTCGTCGCTTTTGTGCAGGTAGCAAATTCCTGTCTTATAATGGTAATAGGCATTAAGCTGATCGGAGCTGACTAGTTTTATAAAATAAGGTAATGCACGAACATACTGTCCCTCATCAAAAAAATATTCAGCTGCACCCAGCCAATCTTCTTGAATTTGTGTAGGCTTCTTATGCTTTTGGGCAAAAGTTGGGGAAAGAAAAGACAATGAAAGCAGGACCAGCAGAAGGGTTCGTCTCATTGATTTCAACATATAATGGGCTTCTGGTTGCAAACGTTCATCGAACAGAATATTGATTCCGATTGATCTAGTGCTCTAAATTCAAAAAATTACCAGGGAAATAAACTGGAAGAGAATTGAACTTATAAACTCTTGAGTGTTGAAAACCAGGCTCTTTCTACGTCAAAAAAAACAGGAAAGCCTTGAAGCCAAAGGGAAAGGAAGGGCCTATTTGCATTATTATTTGGTATATATTTCAATACCTTTGAGCGACCAAAAAAACTACCCTAGATGGAAACAGTGCCCATACGTTTTGAGTTACCCAATGGAGTGAGGGTAGTTCATGTACCCGAAAAAGGAAGTATTGTACACTGTGCTATACTGATCAATGCCGGAACCAGAGATGAAGTGGAAGAAAACACCGGACTGGCACACCTCATCGAACATTGTATATTTAAGGGCACACGAACCAAATCGAGCTTGAATATTTTAAACAGCATAGATTCTGTAGGAGGCGACTTAAACGCCTACACCACCAAAGAAGAAACCTGTGTGTATGTATCATGTGGATTGCCTTACCTGGAGCGAGCCATGGAGCTGCTTGCCGATATTACCCAAAACTCGGTGTTTCCTGAAAAAGAAATCACCAAGGAAAAGGAAGTAATCTTTGATGAGATACAATCCTACCGCGACTCTCCCGCTGAGCAGATACACGACGACTTCGAATCCCAGGTTTTTCGCAACCACCCCCTTGGAAGAAACATTCTGGGAGAGGCTGCCTCCATGAGAAAAGTGAAAAAAGTGGCTTTACAGGAATTCGTTCGCAAACATTATAAGGGACGAAATGTAGTATTCAGCTGTTCGGGAAATATTTCTTCCCGCCGGCTGAAACAACTGGCTTCAAAATACCTGGGTACTTACGGAACGGCAAATGGAGTCATCAACCGCACCCCTTTTGAAGGTTACAAACCTACGTTGTTCAAGGAAAAGAAAACAACCCACCAGGCCCATTGCCTCCTGGGTAACCAGGCTTATGCTTCCGGTCATAAAAACCGCATTGCCCTTATCCTTCTCAATAACCTGCTAGGGGGGCCGGCCATGAATTCCAGGCTCAACCTGGGGATCCGGGAAAAATTCGGGATCACGTATACACTTGAATCAAACTATACCTCTTATTCCGACTCGGGTATCTTCAGCATTTATTTTGGTACAGACCCCACTCATCTGGATCAAACGCTTTCTCTGGTTCATAAGGAGCTGAAGAAACTGAAAGACCGCAAGCTTACCGATAGCCAACTCCAGGCCGCCAAGGAGCAGCATTGCGGGCAGGTAACCCTGGCTGCGGAGTCCAGTATGAATTTGGTCATCAACCATGCCCGTAACGTGCTCTTGTTTGATAAAACGGATTCACTGGCATACTGGCTCAAAAGGATCAAGGCAATACCTTCTTCCCAACTCCTGGAGATTGCCAACGAAGTGTTTGATGAATCCAAATTGAGTATGCTGCTGTTTGCTCCTAAAAACTGATCTTTATATAATCTCTAACCTAACGTACAATGGACTTCCTCGACCCACAGATTGACGCTTACGTGTGTGACCATACCAAAGCCGAAAACAAAACACTCACCTCTCTTAACCGGGAGACCTACGCCAAAATTCTTATGCCCCGTATGCTCAGTGGACACCTGCAAGGGCGGGTACTGAGCATGCTCTCGCACATGATTAAGCCCCGTCGCATACTCGAAATAGGTACTTACACCGGATATTCAGCATTGTGCCTGGCAGAGGGTCTTACTCCTGACGGACTCCTTCACACCATAGACATCAACGAAGAGCTGGAAGCTATGGTACGTAAGTTCATCCACGAAGCCGGGATGGACAAGAAAATAAATTTTCATGTAGCCAATGCCGTGGAACTGATTCCCACCCTTCAGGAATCATTTGACCTGGTGTTCATAGATGCAGATAAGGAAAACTACTCCAATTACTACGACCTGGTATTTGATAAAGTGCGCACAGGCGGATTTATCATCGCCGATAATGTACTCTGGAGCGGAAAAGTCCTCACCGAACCCGAACCGGATGATAAGGATACGAAGGCTATAATTGCATTTAATTCGAAGGTAATGAAGGATTCCAGGGTTGAAAACGTGTTGTTTCCTATTAGAGACGGACTGATGGTTGTGAGGAAGAAATAGAGGAGGAAATCAGCCAGAGACCCTTAAACGTCAGCACCCCATTCAAAATCAGCAGTTCATTCCCAAACTGATACCCGCCAAACCAATCTTTTGAATTCAGATCTATGATGTAGCAGATCATCGGTGCGCTGAGACATACAATGGGCACCAGCTTGTCCCGCACCGTTCTCTTGGTAAGAATCCCAAACATAAACAAGCCCAGCAGCGGTCCGTAGGTATAATTGGCCACCCGGAATAACTGCTTCACCACGGCTTCGTCATTGATCAGACGGAAGACCACGATTACCACCAGCAACAAGGCTGCAAAACCAATATGTACCGCATGACGTATACTGGTTTTTTTCCTCTCTGTCAAATCCGGTCTTTCTTCGAAGCCGAGGAAGTCAATGCAAAAGGAAGCGGTAAGAGCGGTAAGGGCACCATCTGCACTGGGGTAGGCGGCTGAGATCAGACCTATAATGAAGAACAAAGCAGATACCGGCCCAAGATAAGAAAGGGCTATCGTAGGAAACAAATCGTCGGTGGTCCGCTGGGGTATGTGTAACCCCTTTGCCTGAACAAACTGATACAACAGCACTCCCAGGCAAAGAAAGATAAAATTGATAACCAGCAGAATCAGACTGAAGGTGAACATATTCTTCTTGGCTTCTCCGGCAGTGCGGCAACTGATGTTCTTCTGCATCATCTCCTGATCCAATCCCGTCATGGCAATGGCTATGAACATTCCACCGAAAAATTGTTTTGGAAAAAAGGCTTTACTGTGCCAGTCGCCCACAAAAATATCTGACAGAGGGCTCATCCGTATCGTGTCTATCAGTCCCCCAAGACTCAGGTGCAGCTGACCGCTGATGAGAACAACAGACAGAATAAGTGACAGGAGCATGAAGGTGGTCTGAAAAGAGTCGGTCCACACAATGGTTTTTACACCTCCTTTGTAGGTGTAGACAAGTATCATGGCAATGAAGGCAAATACCGTTACCCAAAAGGGTACATGCCAGGCATCAAATACAAAGATCTGCAGCACATTCACCACAATATAGAGACGGAAGGAAGCGCCTATGACACGGGAAAGAATAAAGAAGAAAGCCCCGGTCTTATAAGCATACACTCCAAGTCTTTGCTTGAGAAAGGTGTAGATAGAGGTCAGGTTAAGCCGATAGTAGAGGGGCAACAGGACAGTAGCGATGACGGCGTAGCCTACCATGTATCCCATAATCATCTGGAAATAGGAAAAAGCTCCCTTGCCCACATCACCAGGCACAGACATAAAGGTAACTCCCGACAGGGAAGCCCCTATCATCCCATATGCCACCACATACCAGCGGGAAGAACGGTTGCCTACAAAATAGCTGGCATTATCAGCCTTGCGGGTGGTCAGGTAGGTGACTCCAAAAAGGATGAGGGAATAAACAATGACGCAGGCAATGATTAATACTGGGGACATCCGGACTTCATATGTGCTTAACAAAGTACGCTAAAACCAATGCCGGAATAAGGCCTTCATTCATTAGGCTATGAACAAAGTTTTTCACAATTTTGAGAAATGATACACCGCATAAAGGAACTGGAACAACTGGCGATGGAACTGGAACCATCTCCGCACGACCGCAAAATAGTAAGGAAAGAAGTCGTTACCTACACGGAAGATTTCCTCGACTCTCTGGATAAAGCCAAGGCTTATGTACACTCAGCCGACAACGGTGCTGCGCTTCTCGATTCTCCTATTGGCGAAAATCCCATACCTATTTCCAAAGCCCTGGAACTGCTTCGTGTCAACGTGGATACTCCCGGACTCAACCCCGCTTCCGGAGGGCATCTCGGTTATATTCCCGGAGGAGGCATCTACTACGCCGCCCTGGGCGATTACCTGGCAGATATCAGTAACCGGTATTCCGGTTACTTCTTCGCCGGGCCGGGGGCTGTACGGATGGAAAACATGCTCATACGCTGGGTAGCAGGTATGACAGGCTATCCTGCTGAAGCAGCCGGCAACCTCAGTTCCGGTGGCAGCATAGCCAACCTCACTGCCATTGTCACTGCCAGGGAAGCAAAAAAAATCAAAGCCAAAGACATAGAAAGGTCGGCTATCTACCTCACCATTCATGCCCATCACTGCATTCAAAAAGCCATACGCATTGCCGGGCTGAGTGAATGTTTTATACGCTACGTGCCTCTGGACGACCAGCACCGCATGGATACCGATGCCCTGCACACACTCATTCAGGGCGACAGACAAAACGGCATCCGTCCCTGGCTGGTAATCGCTTCTGCCGGCACTACCGATACAGGCTCCATAGACCCCCTGGAACAAATTGGTGCAATAGCTCAATCACAGAACATGTGGTTTCATGTGGATGCCGCATACGGCGGTTTCTTCCTTCTTACCCCCGAAGGAAAACAGAAACTGAAAGGAATAGAATTAAGCGACTCGGTTGTACTGGACCCTCATAAAGGACTTTTTCTTCCTTATGGGCTGGGGCTCGTACTCGTAAAAAACAAGCAACAGCTTCTGGAAGCCCACAAATTCGACGCGAGTTACCTGCAGGACGACAAAACAGGTACCACAGAAGAACCCTCACCTGCCGACCTGGGCCCCGAACTCACCAAACACTTCCGGGGACTGAGACTTTGGCTTCCTTTGAAACTGCATGGAATAAAACCCTTCAGAGCTGCTTTGGAGGAAAAGCTACTGCTGGCTCAATATTTCTATCAGGAAATCCAGAAGCAGGGATTTGAAACAGGAGCCGAACCGGAACTTTCGGTGGTCACTTACCGTTACATACCAAAATCAAAAACACTGCTTACTCCCGAGGAGATCAATAAATTTAACGCACAACTTGTTCACGAAATTCAATCCGATGGACGGGTGTTTATTTCCTCTACCGTGCTGAAGGGGAATTTTATGATTCGGTTTGCTTGTCTTTCATTTCGGACACATATCAAGACTGTGGATTTGCTACTGCGGCTGCTGAGGGAAAAGGCTAGGGGGTTGGAGAAGATGATGTGAGATGAGAATGGCGGAGAGTGAGTGTGAGAGTGATACCAGCCCTTCTCAGATCCTTCACCCTCCCCTCAAACCTACCCTTCGTTCAGGATGACACACGGCCTAACATCGGGATATTAATCATCATTCTTAATATCCAAATGATCCACCTTACCGATAATCTTAAACTCCGTACGCCGGTTCTTTTCCCGGTTGACTTCGTTGCCTGTGCCGTCGGGGTTCAGATTGGGTACTTTGGGTTGGGTTTCTCCATAGCCTTTTGCTGTCAGTCGATCGGGAGAGATTCCTTTGCTGATTAAGTATTTCACCACTCCATCGGCACGCTTCTGAGAAAGGGTGAGGTTGAATTTATCTGATCCTACATCGTCGGTATGTGACCCAATTTCAATTTTCAAATCAGGATTCTGATTCAGGAGTTTGAGCAGGGTTGTGTCGATTCCTGCCTGTGCGGAGGGACTCAGGTCGGATTTATTGCTGGCATAGTAGATATTCTTCAATGTAAATCCTTCCTTGGGTATTTCAGTGATGCGAAAATCGTGTTTGATCGTTTTGGATGCGATGATATCCTCGGTATTAACATCCTCCTGCTGATTCAGGAGTCCTTCCTTTTCTGCAACTACCCGATAGTGTTGACCCGTCTCAACCGGAAAATCAAAATTCCCCGCAT